>Ga0181538_10003635_pt1 | contig 14915 bp, 20 predicted proteins | sample PEATcosm2014_Bin_40_FD_119773 | JGI IMG/M metagenome (GOLD analysis project Ga0181538, IMG submission 119773) | Peatland microbial communities from MTU Mesocosm Facility, Houghton, MI, USA - PEATcosm2014_Bin23_30_metaG | ecosystem: Environmental > Terrestrial > Soil > Wetlands > Peat | place...
CACCCGATGGGCTGCTTATTGAGTGCGTACTTCGCTGCTCCTACGTTAGAGCAGTTGGGGCATGGGTCGGCGGAGACCTTGGCGGAGAAGCTCATGGCGCTGCCTTTCGCTGACCTAGGTCAGCCTCTTCAACCTCTAGCTTCGTGCGTTTCCACCACTCTGCCACTTCGTGCGTCCAATTCTTTGGCCGCGTAATCGTCAACGTATGTAGATCATCATCCCACTCAATCACAAACGGCGGAAGCCAAGAACCCTCTCGACTCGCAACGAGCATGTGTTGCGCCAGTGAGAGTCGAGCGAATACGCTTCCACCAGCAGCGTCTTCAAGCAGCTTTAGATAATCCTGACGCTCTTGATCCATCATGACCATAGCTGACCTAGGTCAGCACACTCCCGCAACGAGGTCTTCAAACTGCTGACGTAACTCACGCAGCTTGGTTACCGTCTTCGTCTGCATGGCGATAAGATCGTCCGACCTGTCCGCGTCAACTCCTGGCATGTGCTGCTCCGAGCCTAGGGAATGACCATGACTAACGATGAGAGAGGTCAGCCCCTCAAGTATCGCCGCGACCCGTTCGTCTCTGTGGATAACGCTCATAACGACTATCCCTACCACTCTAGCGCCCGCTTGTCAACAACTTTCTTTGGCAGTGTATACGCTTCACGAGAGCCGCGCGAAGCGCACCGAACTCTCCACGTCCCACCCCGCGTCTTGGGCGATGCCGTAGCAGACGTCCTCGGCGAGATTGCCCATGATGTCGTAAAGGAAGCGCTTGTTCTGTCTCCAGTAGGCATAGGCTTTCTTGTCGGTCGAGCCGCTCTCCCGGTAGATGGTCAGCCACTTGACGGCCCTGTCGTAAATCCCCTCACGATTAGTGCGGCGGGTCTCCCAACCTTTCTTCGCTGCCTGGGATCGCTTCTTCTCTAGCTGAAACCGCTTGCGGGCTGCGAGTGTGTTTGCGCGCCGGATTGCGCGAACACTCTTGCCCTTCTTAGCGGCCATCTTACCGGGCTAGCTCCAAGGAGAACGACGCGAGTAAGCCCCGCTAGGACTGCAATGCCTAGCGGGGCCGACCCAACACTTTCCGCCCGCGGCCTACTGGCTAGTGGACGGTCCTACGCGGCTCGCCATCAGAAAGGAGCGGGCGCCGCTCCCGAGGTCGCCGGCTTGCCTTCGACCTTACCCTCGTGCACGGGAGTCCCACCGTTTGCAGCCTGAAGCTTCTTCGACTCGCGGTAGGCCGCCATCGCCTTCTGGACGCGGTCTTTGCGCTCCTGGGTGAGAAGGAGCTTGTCCGACTCGCTGATCTTGAGCGAAAAGACGTACATCTCTTGCGGCTGGCCAACGTCCTGGGTGCCCGTGACCTCGATGAGAACCTTCATGCCGATGTAGCGGTCCAAGGGGAGAGCCGCGTAGACGCTCATCGAGAAGAAGTCGCCGTTCTCGACAACGACGTCTTCTTTGGCGTTCTTGCCGCCCGTCGCGCACGGGATGGGGTGGAGCGCTTGGAGGACGAACCGATGAAATTCGGGATCGCGCGTGTCAACGTCCACCATCATCGCGTAGAACTTCTTGCCGACGTCGGCCGTCCAGTATGGCGGAAACCGGAGCTGTTCGTTCTTGAAGCCGGAGACTTCGGCGGCGATGTCCGCCGGGAGATCGTAACCGAGCTTCGCCTGTTCTTCGACTGCCTTCTTATTCGTAGCCATGTGTGTTACCAGCCTCTTCTCTGTTTTGGCGCGAACGAGAGACGTTCTCGAGCGCTGACGGTATGCCTCTACGGAGGTACGCCGTCGGCGACCGTGAACTACGCGCGATTTACGTAGCTAACATTTCGATAGTGAGAGTCGACAGCCCGAGTGCGGCGGCGAGAGCCCGGTGCTGGCAGAGGTCCCCAGCGGCGTGGCGTACGCCCCGAGTGTCCCTTTTCGATGCCCGCCTACCGCGCGGTTGAGCCGCGGGGAGAGGTGCGTTCCCGCACGGGTGGCGGGACCGGTCAGGGCATGGGCCAGCATGTGGCGTCTCGCCACCGCGCTCGGGCGGGCGACTCAAGCAGCGTCCTTCGATGAAGCCGTGTCCTTTGATGAAGCTGCGTTCTTCGATAAAGCCGCGTCCTTGGGCGATCCCTTGTCCTTGGGCATCTTGCCATCTTCCTTGGCCTTGGCGCGGGCCGACCGTTGCAGCCCGCCCCGCCGCCCGATTTCGGCCATGTGATTGCGGTCTTTACTGACAGCACGCCCTCCGACCGCTCCCGCCTCTCGCCCGTCTTTGGGCCCAAACTCGTGGGCAACACCGAGCGCGTGGGCTTTTCGCCCGCCCATGGCGGCGATGGCCTGGCGCTTTTCTTTGCTCATTCCGCCGAAGCCGCGTTTGCTCTTTGCCTTCGTCTCGTCGGTCACTTGAGTGTCTCCGTAAATAGGATGTCTGCGACTCCGTGGTCTTCACCGTTCTCTACGTTCGTTGCGAGGATGTGCAGCGCATAGACCTTCATGCGTCTTACAGCTTCGCCTCGCGTGGCTCCACTAGCTCGGTCTCCAGTAAGCTGAGGGACTCCGGCCATCCAGGTCCCGTTGAGATCTTGTTCAATCTCGAGGATCACGCGTCGTCACTCCCCACTTCGTGCGCCGCGCCGTTCACAGTTTGCTGACCTAGGTCAGCCTCAGCCGCAGCCGTTCGCCCCATCTCTCGCTCGTACGCCTTCTTGGCCCGCTGCGACAGATCGTGCAATTCCCCGTACCCAAGCTTCTTCGCCCCCGTCCGGACGAGCACCGGAACGTGGAGCATCCAGTCCCCATCGCTTCGCCCGAGGAGCGTCAGAAACCCTGCCTTATCGAGTTTCGCGAGCATCCCACCGACAGCCACAGCCCGCTCACGCGCTCGCTCGATGAACGCTCCACCATCCACTTTCGGTGCTTGCTGAACGAGTAGTGCCTTGTACCCGTCGATGTGCTTGTCGACAGGCTTCTTGGCGAGGTCCAGAAGGTCGAGCATCGCGACGCGCTTGTAGGTCTGCACCCCGTCGAACTTGCCGCCCGCGCCCCAGTGGTGCAGCACTTTCTCCGGAAGCTTCAAGAGTTTCAGGTACTGCCCAACCGCCACGGGGTTTTTGCCCATCCGAATGGCCACCTCGGCAGGCGAGGCGTGGTGCTCTTTGGTAAGCCGCGCGATGAGCGCGAGCGTCTCGGGTGGAGTCAGCCCTTCGCGGTTGCCGTTCTCGCCCGCGTTGACGAGCAGTGCGTCCTTTTCGGAGAGCTGGCCGTGGTCGCGGACAAGAACACACCCCCATGGCAGGCCTGGCACAATGCCTCGCGGCATCATTCCAATGGGCAGGTGAGAACATACGCTACAGTCCCTTGGGCCACGACGATCGACTGGAAGGTGGCAGTTGTAACACTTCCCGTCGTCACCATCGACAATCTCGCGAGCCTTCTCTATCATCGCTGGGTCGGCGTAGATGCGACTGAGCGCCTCGACCCTGCGAAACCCGGCCAAGAGCCCGTACTTTTTCTCGGTGATTCGATAGTAAGGCGGCTCGGTCGTCCGCACGTCCGCCGCCGCCCTCTGCCCGTCCTGCAGTAGGCTGCGCACAAGGCCCTCAAGCCCGCTCGATTCTTCATCCGCTTCCGACGACTGCCACGCCCGGACGTTTGCGGGGATGCGGCTATTCCACTCCGGGTCGACGTCGAGGTCGCTTAGCGGGACAACGCGTTCGGGGAGGCTCGTCATCGGACGACCAGCACGTTGTCCGCCGCGCGCCTGTCTTTGTAGGACGTTGTGCGGCAGTTTGACAGCGTTATCGTGCACGGAGTGTAGAGACAGTGTTTTGGCGTACACTGATGGGCAATCCGGACGATTGGAGTTGTGTGCGGCGCGGGCCCCGAGTAAATCGCCCCCACGATGTAGCGACACGCGATCGCGTTCACTTCGGGGGGCTGTCCCGGGTATTGAAGCGTCACGGTGAGCATCGTCTCCGGGTGAATCAAGATGCGAGCGACGGGCGGGACGTTCATGCAGCTTGTCCGCGGGGGAGGAACTCCGGATCCACGAGATTGGCCGGTGGCGAAAACTCCTCCGGGGCAGTCGTCAGGTTGCCGGGTGACTGCGCGTCGCTGGGGAATAGGCGGAGAAACTCAATCGCTCCTTCGAACGTTTCGATTGGGCCGGGCAGACTGGCACGTCGATTCAGGAAAACCCGGTCGTCATCGGTCAAGCCGTACCAGAGAGGGTCAAGAGCATCTCGCAGCGCATCTGCCATCGGATCTCCGGCGTCGTCCAACGCAAGCATGGCGCGCTCGAGGCTCAGGTAGGCGCCAAGGCGCACGCTCACGGCCACACCTGACGCCAGGCAGGGCGCGTGCTTACGAGCGATGCCTCGTACGCGCTTAGCGCGACAACGGCGCTGGGCTCGATGAAGGCGTGCACCAGCGGACATTTGGGGTCGGGTCGGATCGTGAGACCAACCGCCTGCACGTCGTCGAAGGCCAGCGCGTACACGCGATCGCCCTGAGGTCCGGTGGAGCCGTTGAACGCCGCTCTTTTGGCGGTTTTACGCTCCAGCATTCGATGCAGCGAGACTGCGTTCACTGCCCTTCACCCCCACCCTGCCCTTGATTGGGCACAGGGCCGAGCGGACGGCGCGCCATACTGGCGGAAGGGTGGCCGGCGCGTACTGCATTCTGCGAGGCAGGGATCGGCGCGATGGGCGCTCGCCCGTCAGCGCCAGCCGCCTGCTGAGCGGTCAAGCGCTGCATGCTGGGCGACGCGTGCGGCTGGCGCGGGTGGGAGTTACTGGCGGCAAGGCGCGACATTGACAGTCCTTCGTTGGTCGGACGAGGGGGCGCCTGCGGGACTTGAGACGGCATCGGTTGTGGCTGCGCCTGCGGCACGGGGGGCGCCGCTCCACGCCTCGAGTTCTGCGGCGGGACGGCCGGCGGGGCGACGGGGCGAGTGGGTTGCGCAGTCGGGGCAACCTCTTGGCCGGTGAGATTGTCGCGCGTACCGCCGCGGGCTCCTACGATGACAGGCAGGCGACTTTTCCAACCGGCGTTGAGTCCTTTGACGAGGCTCGTATACGCTTTGCTGACAAGTTCGTCCGTACCATCAGCGATGGTGATGATGAGCGTAGACGTACCATCCGCGTTTGGCGATACGCCGAAGGTCACGCCCGCAGGGATAGCGTAGACAGGCCAGGTCACTGGGCCGGGCGGGACGGGCTTGGGCGCCTCGACGACAGGGAGTGGCGTTACGCCGACTGATGGCGTTACGCCGGCTGATGCGGGCATTGCAACCGGAGAGGTGGCAATGGGCTCCGCGCCGTTCACTTGGATTGCGTCCACGTGCGGGGCCGCTCCAGGCGGGACAAGTTGCGCGTCGTGCTGGACTTGGGACTCGGTTTCGGGCATTGTCGGTTCTCCTCTTTGGCTCTCTCGAAAGAGCGGCCTTGACCGCTATCGAAGTAGGCGATACAATAGCGGAATCAACCGTGCGTGTCAATAAAAGAATTAGGCAGTCTCAGCTATTGGCAAAGTGCGAATGGGCGAGGTTGCTAATCGCTGACCTAGGTCAATCGTGAAAGGTCGCGTCTGCCGCGAGTGCCGCGGGCCTATGCCGAAAGATCCGCATTTGATGCGGTGTCCCATGTGCGGATACCACAACGCGCCGGACGTGGACTTGCGAAAGCGGATTACAAGGCTCAGCGAGGCCAAGGCTTCGACGATCGTGCGGTATGACGTCGGAGTCTTCAACCGCATCTTCGGAGGCGGGATTGCGACGACGAGCGTCAACCTTATTGCTGGGCCCCCTGGAGCTGGCAAAATGCTGTGTCTGGAAACCTTACTTCCAACACCAGGCGGTTGGACTACGATGGGCAACGTCAAGGAGGGCGACGTTCTTTTTGACGAGTCTGGCAATCCGTGTACAGTCCTGCAGGCGCACCCGGTCACATTAAACGGTGATGCATACGAGGTGGAGTTCTCAGACGGAGATAAGATCGTTGCCTGCGGCGACCACCTCTGGCGTACGATGACGAAACAAGAGCGGTACGCAGCATGGGCACGTACCCCCGAACGGCGTGAAGCTCGGCGCATACGGAGGAATCCAACTGGAGGTCGCTACCATACAGAGTTTATCAGTCCTGGCCTGTGCCCCACAGTGAGCACTGTCGGAAGCGTCCGGTCGACCGCTGACATCGCAGCCAGCCTGTACAAAGGCTCCCATCTAAACCACTCAATCGATAGGACGGAACCGCTCCAGCTCCCAGACCTCACTTTAGCCGTACCCCCGTATACTCTTGGCGTGTGGCTTGGCGACGGCACGACTGGCGTTGGAGCTTATACCAACGACGACGAGCTCATCGCTGCTGTGATTCGCAGTGAAGGTTTTCGGGTCCTAAAAAAAGGTTACGGGGCAACCCCGCGATGGAGTGTACTTCGTCTTGCACGCCATCTGCGTATGGCTGGAGTCCTGTACAATAAGCACATCCCGCAGAAGTACCTTCGGGCGTCGTTTGCACAGCGCCTGGAGATATTGCGCGGACTGATGGATACGGACGGAGAGTGTGACTCGCGTGGTAGGTGCGGGTTTAGTACGTCGATTCCACGCCTCCGGGATAACTTTAGCGAACTTCTCGCTTCCCTCGGCATCAAAGCGAATTTCGTCGAGAGGGAGTCTTGGCTCTACGGAGTTCAACACAAACCGCATTGGCGATTTACATTTACGACTGACCTTCGCGTTTTTCACCTCGAGCGTAAGAGTAGTCGACAGCACGCTCCGCAGCGTGGTGGACTGGAGAAGCGTCGTTTTATCGTTGCCGTTAGACCCGTTCCGTCAGTGCCGATGCGGTGCATCACGGTCAACTCGCCGTCAAGACTGTATCTGGCGGGGCGCGGGATGATCCCGACACACAACACGACGCTCTTCTGCGAACTCTGCGACATGATTTTGGACAAACACACCGCCCCGTCGGACGTGGCGCTCTTCATTGGAAACGAACAGCCGCCCGACGAACTGAAGTTCTACGCCGAAAGGCTTGGGGTCCGGCACGCCGACCGCATCGTGATTCTGGACGGGATTGGCGGCCTCGAGTTTCCCGAGATTACAAGCGCCATCAATGAGTTCAAACCAAAGCTCATTATCTTGGATTCACTGACCAAACTTGTCACTCAGGCCGGCGGTGGTGACGACCTCGGGGTCCTGGTTGTGTCGCACTTCAAGGAACTGTCGACGCGCCTCAACGTGCCGAGCCTCATCGTCAACCAAGTCACCAAGGGTGGGCAGCACGCGGGGTTCAATAACACCCTGCATGAAGGCGGAGCGCTCTTCTACCTGGACAAGGATGACGTGACGGGCGAGAGGCTTCTTTATGCAGAGAAGAACCGCTTTGGGCCGGCGCCTCAAGAAGTTCACTTGCGGATGATCGAGCCTGGCCTGCCGAACGCTGGCAAACTCGTCCTTGACGTCGACTGGTACGTTCAGAACGATGCGGACGGAGAGTGGTGGCTACCGTTCGCGCCCGTCAGAGACGAGAAGCGAAAGCGTCACGTGCGGCGGGCGGAGCCTGAGGTGGTGGAGGCCGCTGAGCCTGAGCCTGATAGCGACGACGTTGACGACGACAGTACTGACAACGATACCGACGACAATGAAGATGAGTCCGTCAACGAAACTGGCGAAGTGGACGAATCCGGCGAACCCATCTTTTAGTTTGCTGACCTAGGTCAGCTCGATAAGTGGTTGTGTCTGCATGAGATATTCGTTGCAGGCATCCTCATATCGCGGTATGCTTGTAAACGCGATAGTACCCTGATGAGGCCTGTCCTGCCGCCCACCGTCACCACGCTTGCAACCGTCGCAAAGAGCAATTTGCCCGACGAACAGAAGACCCGCATCCGCACGTGGTGGGAGCGCGAGATGGCGCGTGACGCCGATCGCGAGGAATCACGTCTTGCGCGCGTGAAAGAGACGAGTCTCGCGAGCGAAGCTGCTGAACTTGCGGTCGAAGAGGGTGTCACGGCGGGCACTGGATACGCCCTTGGCATGGCGCGCGCCGCGCTTGGAAGTCTGGACGTCAAGGTACCGCTCATCGGCAGTTTGTCTGTCGATGCACTTGTTGCAGCGGCTGGATCGATCGGTTCGCTTGCGGCTGGCAGCGCCGGCAACAAATGGCTTGCCGCCGCCAGTCGCCATGTGGCTGGCGCTGCAACCGCTATCCGCTTCGAGCGGCTCGGCTTTGAGTCGTCCGGCGGCAAGAAGATGGCAGCCGGACCTACGGGTACGGCAGCACACGGAGAACAGAAGGATCCGCTGCTCGAGGAGCTAGCGGCAAAACTCGCGTAGGATTGCTGACCTAGGTCAGCCACGAAAGGTACAGGACAAAGACATGGCCACCAGCATCATCCGCAAGCTCATGAGCGAAGGTACGGGACTCGTTCACTCGGGAGTCGAAGCCGCGAAGACGTCGATTGCGCCAGCCGTCACTGGTTTGGCCATCGGCGCACTCGGGACCAAAGCGCACATGGACGTGGGTCCGGTGCCGACCGAAGCTCTCGGCGGCTACGCGCTTCGCGCGGCCAATGAGTTCGGCCTTCGCAGCGCGCTTCCCTCGTTCGCGAAAAAGATCCTGACGCGCGACGTCCTCGCCGACGTGTCGGCTGCAGCGATTGGCGCCGGCATGGCGCGCGTCGGCGCGAAGCTCTCGGGCGGCAAGGCGAGCCATCATGGCGAACTTTCGCTCCCGCCGAGCATGGGCGTCGATAGCCTCGTTGCCGCCGCTGCGAAACTCTGATCCGATCGCTCTCACTTTACTTCGCACCCCGGAAGTCGCTTTCCGGGGCGCGGTAGCAGCGCTTGAGCCGCCTGCTACCGCGCCTCAGAAACCTTTCTGAGCGTCACCAAGATTCCCTTGGTGCTCACGGAGGAAAACAACACCATGCGACCCACTTCTGCGATGCTCGCTCGCCGCGCGCCTGCCTTGGCAGCCGCGCTCGGCGCTACTCGTTCGGCCGACTACGGCGCGGACTTCGGAGGCGCACTCTCCGCCTACGACCCTAGCCGCAACATCGGCTTCGGCTTCGACGCCGGCTACGGCTTCGGCGTCGACGCTCCCCCGCCGCCCGCGGCCCTTGCCCCGGCGGCTCCCGCGCACCTCGCGCATCACCCCGCGGCCCACCCGCATCACCCGCACCACCCCCAGTGGCTCAAGGCCTACATGGGGTACATGGCGCACCACGGCCAGCCGCCCTTCTACGAGGGTCGGTACGGCTACTACGGACACGGTCTCGCGTCCGGCCCTGGCGCCGGTCTCGCGCCCGAGATGTGGGCAGCCGAAATGGCCAGGACCGCGCAGCGCGCCCAGCTCCTCGACCCCAACGAGCACAGCCGCCTGAAGATCGAGCGCTACAGCTTCTCGCTGTCTCCGGCGCTGAACTTCTCGCTCTCCACCCCGGTGGCGTTCGAGGCAACCCTGCAGCCCAACACACGTATCCGCGCGCAGCGCGTCGTCATGAACGCGCCCGCGCCGAACTTCGTGCTCATCGACAGCCTGCAGGTCGCGAACGTCAACGTCTTCGTCGGTACCACCGAGGATGCGTGGACGTACTCGGCCACCGCGCAGGGCGTCATGCTGGACCTGCCGACCCTCGATCCCGCGAATCGCGCGACGGTCTCCGGTTCGTACACCGGCTACCTCCCGCCCGGCTTCGCCAGCGAGTTCTCGTACATGTTCATCGTGACCTTCCAGGGTCCGAGCACGCTGGTCGGCGGTCTCTGAGCCACGCGCCGGTGAGATGAGCTGCTAAGCCGCAGAATCCGAATGCATCAGATCGAGATTGCGCTGCCCTGCGTGCCCAGCCCCGACCCCACCTCGGGTGAGGGTTTCGCCGTGCGTGCGTGCCTCGTGAAGTTGCTCGGAGACTTTCGCAAGCTCTCTTCCGGAACCCGAATCCGCGTCGACGGCGATAGCGCTGTCATCAGCTTGCCGACCGCGTTCCACTCCAGTTCCTCCCTGGACGAGAACGCGGTCGCACTGAACCTCATTCTCGATTGCCTCTGCCGCATCAACGTGTGTCACCGGAGGGTGTGTCCAACTGTCCCGCTCTACCAACATCCGCTGCACTACGACCGAACTTCGATCTGGGATAGCAGCAATCGTATGCGAAACCGCGGTCATGCCGACTGCAAAAGTCTTTCGTGTGATCGCGTGGCCGAATACTGGCTCGCAGGTCAAGACGCCGAGGCGGTCTTTCGCTTCCTGCCCCCGGACCAAAACCCGAAGGGTCAATTCCAATACCACATTCTCGTCAATGGCCCTTACGGCTGGGAAGATCCCAGCAAGGCCAAGGGGATGTTGGCGAACGAGAACTCGTACTTTGAAAACAATCCAGCGCCCGGCGGGGAGCTTATGCAGCTCTCGCGGCGTTTGCCTACGTTCTTCTCTCGCGCTGCCTAGATCCAACCGCTGACCTAGGTCAGCTTCCAAGGAAACACAATGAACCGTATCAGAGGAGTCGGAGTGGGGAGCGCGAAGCCGACGGATGGTCAAACGTTCGAGGTTACGCCTACGAGACCAGACCCGACCACACTCCGAAACGTCGCCCGTGCTGCGCTAGGAGCCACACCCGCGTCGCCCGCGGCAGTCTCCTCCAAGCCGTTTGTTCGTCCGCCGAGCGAGATCGTCAAGAAGCGTGCAGCGCTCTGGGCAAACCTCGCCAAGCTACTCCGCGCTCCGGCGGCAGTTCAGACCCAAGAGTTCCGCGTCACCAAGTAGAGCATCAACGTCACCAAGTGAGAATGCGATGACCTTCCCCCAAAACGTAGTGCTCTACAACGCCGCTATCACCGGCTACCTCGCAGGCCATATCAAGGGTCGGCGGCTCGCAGGCGGTGTTCCTTTGGCGCAGCTCGTCAATAGCGGTACGCCGCCTGCCATCGGAACGCCAGATCCGAGTTTCGCAGCGCTCGCGAGTGAGGCTGTGTCGTGGGCTACAGCCTTCGACGCACTCATTGCTCCGGACGTGAGCGGTACTCCAATCCCTAGCGAGTCACAGTACATCACGGTCGTGACGGGTGGCGCTGGCGTCGCTGTCGCCCCGGTCAACACAGCCCTCGCTGGTACTGTCGACGTGGTCAATGGGTCTCCCGACGTGACCTTCTCGACTGGACAAACACTTCCTGCGGGCGCACAGCTCGTCTTCGCCGAGCAGCCTGGTGTATCGTACACACTCGAGAGCGCGCTGACAGGCGGTACAGCGGGTGTGTTGACCTCGAATTACACTGGAACGTCGGCCGGTGCGACGACGACGATCGCGGGCATTGGCGGTGCTGTTGCTCAGGCGCAGCTTGCAAAGGGACGCCTCGTCGAGATGTTGTCCCTGTCCGCCTTTGAAGGACGGTGGTATGCAAGCCCGAGACAAGGGCAGTTTCAGAGCGCGCTGACCACGGCCGAGTTCGCACCACTCGCAGATCTGGTCAGCGGTTCGTACCTCGGTACTACAGGCTTGGCACTTGCCGACATCGGTAGTGACCTGACCGGTTTCACTAACAATAACCTCCTCGCTCAGGCCGCTTTCGACGGTTTCATTGGCGGCATCCTTGTCGGCAATCAGGGCGACGTAGGCCCCATCGCTCAGACGACGCTTGCCTTCGCCGCCGGTGCTGGCTACGCGTTCGAGATTGACGCGCTTGTCCCATTCGACTCGTCGATTACGGTCAGCACGACAAACCAAGGCGCGCTACCTCCAGGAAACTTTCTTGGCACAGAGTCGATGGAAGTCGGCAAGACTCGCCTCATGCTTTCGATCGCGCTCGCAACGACCGAGACGCGTACGACATTCTCGCTCCAGCAGTTTGCAGGAGCCGCGATTACAACCTGGAGTCAAGAGGTTGCTCCGCCAGTCGCCGCCTGCTACACAGCATGCGTCGGGCTTGCTAACGCAGGAGCCTACGTTCCTGGTAGCCCAGGCATCGTCGGCGACGGGACCACGCCGACCCCACAGCGTCCGACCGTCAACGGTCTCTGGAACGTGGGTCTATACAATGAAGCCTACTGCGGCTTCATCGCTGGAGTCTTGGCAGGCCGTCCCATCACGAGCAACAAGACGAGTGACTCGTTTTACGTCGCACTTGCGGCGGCAGCCCAAGTATTCGCGGCGCAAATCGATCTGACAGTCGGCGCAAGCGACGTGACGGGGGGTGACGTGCCGACAGGCACGCAGTTCATTACCTTTGGCGGCGATGGCGGTGCAAACTTGGTGGCGCCGACGACGGGCCCCGTCCAACAAGGTGCGCTTGGTAAGACAGGCCTCATGTGGGCGATCTGTCGAGGTGTCATGCACGGTAGGCCGCTACTCGGCAGTGCGCTGGACGTCACGCCCGCCACTTACGAAGCTATCAGCACCAGCATCGTAGCCCTATACCTCGAGATGACTACGGCGCTGCAGTTGCCTGGCGCGACCTGAAAAACACTGACCTAGGTCAGCAAACGAAAAACCTGGAGATTCCGATACCCATGTCCGACATCGTAGTTACCCCCAAGCCGCCCACGCCCGTTCGGGTGCAGAAGACGATCGTCAAGGTCGTCACGACGCAGAACCGCCGCGCCATCATCGTCTCGACCAAGAAGGCGGCGAAACCTCCGGTCAAGTCGAGCAAGGGGCAGCGGGTGACGTCGCTACCGTACCCACAGCGCATCACGACCGGAGCGCTCAAGATCCTCGAGCGGCGCGGCATTACGCTGCAGCAACTCCGGACGCGAAAGCCTTCCACGGGTCCGTCTTTCACGGACGTGATGCTTCAGGGTTTCACCGACCACAAGGCACTCGTTGCGAAGAAGACTGCCGCCGCAGTGTCAAAGCCCTGAAACCGCAGTCTGACCCACCACCCAACTCACCACTCGACCTCACCCGCCCAAGGACTCGCCATCGTCATGCCCCACAACAATAACCTCTTCTACAACGCCGCCATCGAAGGCTACGTCGCCGGTTCGATGAAGGGACGCGTCCTCGCAGGTGGCAACCCCATCGCGCCGCTCGTCAACTCGGGCACCCCGCCCGCCATCGGCGCAACGCCCGATCCGAGCTTCGCAGCCATTGCTCTGCAAGCTGAGGTGTGGGCTGGTGCGCTCGACCTGGCCATTCCGACCGACGACAGTGCTTCGCCTCAGCCGGCGGCCACGATCCCGACGGGTACCATCGGAACGGGCGTCGCCATCATCCCGTCGACCGACGCGACCGGCGAGACGCAGTTCGCCCAGCTTGCCAAGGCTCACCTCATCGCGCTTGCCTCGCTTGGCATCTTCTCCGACCGCTACGACGCTCAGCCGCCGCAGGACTTCGACATCGTCGACGGGACGCCAGAAGCGATCGTTTACACAAAGCGCGCCACCAAGCTTGCCGCTTTCTACGACGGGTTTGCGGCCGTTAGCGTCATCACGGGCGCGAGCGCAAATAATCTTCTGCTCTCGTTTGGCTGCGCTTGGGGCGGATTCGCAGCGCTTCTCAGTGGGTCTCCAATCTCGCCTCCCATTGACACCACGACCGGAGAGGCATTCGCTTTCGCTGGAGCCCTGGCTGTCGCCGTGGATCTGCTCATCCCGTTCGACTCGACCATCACGATTAACCCGTCAACGCCGAGCACAGGCTTTCCGCTTGCCCCGACCGGCACCCCGTCCGGTCCGCAGCAAAGACAGCTTGCGAAGATGCGGTTGATGGAAAGCGTCACGCTCGCCTACCTCGAGAACCGCGACACGTTCGGCCTCTCCGCTCAGAATCAGATGGATCTGAGCACTGCCATCGCGGCTTTCGCCGCCGCCAACAAACAGGTCATCGTCAACGCGTATACGGGCCTCACAGCAGGTCTCGACCTCTCCACTACGTCCGCTCACAATAACCCAACGCTCTATAACGAAGCCTACTGCGGCTTCGTCGCTGCCGCTTTGGCCGCCCGCCCCTTTGGCTACGGCACGACCGTCGTCGTCGATGGCGTCGTGACGACAGTCCCGCCGTTCCCGCTGCCGTCGTCGGACCCATTCTACACCGCCATCGCCGCCGCCGCCGCCGCCTTCGCTCTCGAAGTGGACACAACCGTCGGAGGCATCGACTCTACGGCACATGGCACTATCCCCACCGGTAGCGGCACCCAGCCCATCACACTGACGACATCCAGTACCCAGGGCGCTCTGTCTCCAACGTCAGGCGCTTTGCAAACAGCGCAGCTCGGCAAGACAGGCCTCATGTGGGGGCTCTGCCGAGCAGTCCAGTGGGGTCGCCCGCTCATCGGCAACATCGACGACACAACGCCGTCCACCTACTCGGCTACGGCCGAGTCTCTCGTCGCCGCGTACCTGCAGCTCTGCACGGCCCTCACCCTGACGTGACAAGGGTTTGACCCTAAAGTCAGCCCCACAAAAACTGCCCCATGCTCCCCATCCTCGCCCTGCTTTTCGCCTTTGGCGCTTGGCGTTACTACGCCCAGCGCCAGGGCGCGTGGACGGCCGAGCGCGCCGCAGTCTACGCGCATCTTGTCGCAGTCGAAAAAGACGGGCAGAAGCTTCTTGCCGCATCCAAGAGCTTCATGACGCAAGGGTTCCCCGCCGAGGCGGCAGCTCTCAAAGCTCGCGCGGCTCTCCCAGCCGTCACGGGCGAAGGCCGGAGCATGCGGGCCGACCTTTTCCGGCAAGCCATGCGGAGCCGTCGCCCGAGCGGTGTAAGGGAAATGGCCGAAGCTCTCCAAGCCCAAGGCTACGGCGCCTCGGCCCGTCAACTCCGCGGCCACGCCCGCGGCTTGGAAGTCTTGCGGGAACTGCGAGACCGGCAACCAGGCTTCGGGATTGGGGTCGTCATCCCTTCCACTTACGTCCCGCCGCCGCCGTCCTCGTACGTCGAACCGAACGACGCCTTCACCGCAGGCTTCGGCATTGGGACCG
>Ga0181538_10003636_pt1 | contig 14915 bp, 21 predicted proteins | sample PEATcosm2014_Bin_40_FD_119773 | JGI IMG/M metagenome (GOLD analysis project Ga0181538, IMG submission 119773) | Peatland microbial communities from MTU Mesocosm Facility, Houghton, MI, USA - PEATcosm2014_Bin23_30_metaG | ecosystem: Environmental > Terrestrial > Soil > Wetlands > Peat | place...
GTCCGATCGGGGTCCAATAAGCCGGTCAAAGAGTTCCCTTGTGTTCCCTTAGAGGAATAAGAACGGGCTGTCAGTACCGTTAAGTTCCAATAAGTTACATCGGCCAGCGACTCTGTCACGGCAGAGGCCGCGGGTTCGAGTCCCGTCGTCCCCGCCATTCTTTTGAATGGTTTACGCATTTATCGCACCTGCTGGCTGATCCACAATCAATCCACAGAACCGATCCTGCGCACTGATTTTGTTGTCGTTGTCGCCTTGGGTGTACAGATCGAGCGTCGTTTGCACCTTCGCGTGCCGCAGCATTTCCTGCACGGTCTTCGGATCGACTTTCCCCTGATTCACCAGCCAATTGCTGAGGCTGTGGCGCAGGTTGTGAAGTCCGAAGCGGTGTCCCTCAGGGATTCTTACGCCAGCCGCTATAGCAGCTTTCCGCAAGTGGCTCCTGTCGAACACCGACGCGCAGATTGGGACTGAACCGTTCTTCGTCCGTGATGGAAAAACGAAGTCGCCATCACCCGTGTAGGCGCTTGCTTTTCTCCAAACGCGAAGGTGATGAGCGAGTATCGATCCGAGCGCAACGGTAGAGTCCGACGTTGGCGTTTTTGGCTTACCGTCCCTGCCTTTCCGCCATCGCTTGTTGACTCGGATACGGTTCTCCTTCCACGTGATGTCCGACCACCGCAATGACATCACTTCGCTTGCACGAAGTGCCGTCGCCGCCACGGTCAACACCAGAGTGAAATGCAGCAAATCGGTCATAGAGTTTAGGATCGCGAGAGTCTGTTCGGGCGTGACGATGATTGCTTTGTAGCCGGACTTCACGCCCTTGAGACGCCAACCGCTACAGGGATTCGAGGAACAGAATTTCTCGAACATCCCAAACACGTAGACGGCGTGCATGATGCCTTTGATCTTCCCGATGGTTGGACCGCTGTAGTCGAGAGCCTTGAGCCAATCCCGCACGTCCTTGGGCGTGATGTCGTCGGCAACGGTATTTCCCCATGCCGGGACCATTACCTTCTTAACGTAATGGACGGCGGCATCGTCCCGGGTCTCCGCGTCGAGATAGCGCAGGGCAAGCACGCCGAACGTGCCTGCATCCGCGCTGTTTTTGTTAATCTCGGATCGAATTCCCATCTCGTCAACCTTCTTCCACGCATCAGACTCGGTTTTCAGTTCCCTTGCAGTGCCGAGGCGCTTCGTGTTCTCGACTCGCTTTCCATTCTTTACGGTGCGGTATCGCAAATACCAAACCAGTCCTTCCTTTCTTTCAACCTTCCTTAAACATCCGTGTTGGTAACTCATCTGGTCTCCGTTTCCGAAGACCGCCCGTCTTCTATTTTGGAGCCATTGCTGGCGGACTGCAACACGAAGGCTGTCAGTTCTGAAAGGCGGAACAGCCACCACTTGCGGGATTGACTACCTATTGGATGGGCGGGGATTTGTCCGGTGCGAGCTAGGTGTAGCAAGTGCTTTCGGGAACAACAAAGGAAAGCGGCTGCACGTGCTGCATCGATGAAATACTCTTGCTGCGTAGGCACTCCGCACTTGGCGCAAAGAGGGGGCGTTGAAAGATGTCTTGGCGCTGGCGTGCGCGACGCTTCCGGTTCTAATCGAGTTGCGACCGCCGACGGTTCTTGCCGTTTTCTGTTCTCCACGTAGACCGTTCACTTTCTTTCCCAAATGTTGGTTGTGAACCGTCAAAACGTCTCTCTATATCGCTTTGATGACCTCCAATGAGCGGATGGTACAGAGAATGAAGCGGGTACGAGGATGGGGTGTAACTCAACATTTGTCAGACTCAAATTACAGAGGTCGGCGAAACAGAAGTGACAATTCTTGTCTGTGAGTTCCTTGTGCCAGCATCCTCACATGCAGGAGAGATAACTGCACGTCGAAAATCCTCAAATTAGCTGCTCCGGTGAAAAGCCGCGCCCGGTGCGGAATCTGCTCGCCTTGTTACCAAACTATTTTGTAACGTTGGCCCTGTCGGCTGGAATCAAAGGGATGATTCAGGCGCAACGAAAGCGCCCGCCACCAACTGTTCGATGGCGGGATGTCGGGGCAAAAGAAAAACACCGACTACGTAAACCTTAAGTGGGTTGAAGCACGGGCGACCGTGGTTCTTGAAGATTGAGGGGTGGTTGTCCTGACCGTCACCACCCCGAACTCAACCTTACAGTCCCTAATCCAGACTGCCCAAAGCAAATCGGTCAGAAATCCAGAAGTAGAAAGCACGGTCATGTATGAGTGAAACGCCAAAGAAGAAGTACGAACCAACCACAAAGTATCTCGCGATCAAAAATTGGGAGAAGTATCAGGCGGGAAAAGACCGCAAGGGCCGTGACATCAAAGCATGGATCAAGGACTATTGCGGTAAGGACATCGACGACCCTGAATACAACAGCCTGACCACGTCACAACGCTATTACTTTGACGCCATCTGCCGCGTAAGAGGACGCAGTGGGCGCAATGTGTGCGCCGATGAAGCGTGGATAGCACGAGCAGTAGGCGTCCTACCAGCGGAAAGGGCACGCACAGGGTACGCCATACTAGCGCTCATTGAACGAGGCTTTTTAATCCCAACGAATCAAGAGTTTGACTCGTCAGAGACAGAGTCAGAGACACAGTCAGAGACAGAGACTGAGACTGAGACGAAGGTTCCGCCGCCCGTAGCGGCGGGGTCTCCTCTCCCTTCGGGAGAGAAAAACAACCCCGTTCAAGGTTCTTTACCAAGAACAACTACAACACCAACAGCCAGCCCTGTTCCGCCGAAGTCCACCGACCTTCGCGACTGGTCTGAACCGATTCCCGGCTGTGACTTGGACCCGAAGCGTATAGCTGATTGCATCCGCTACCAGCTCGACGTCAAAAAGAACAAGTACTTCATCGAACGCATGTCTCGTGGTTACGTGCTTCAGGAATGGAAGCGCTTGGACGCTGACACACCGGAAGACTGGACCTACGATCCTGATCCGCTTCTTGGTGAGAAGACGATCCACGTGGACGGCGAAGATGAGCCACTGGTTCAGAAGTTCGTGCGCCGTAAGCCACGGAATAAAGTTGAGCGCAAACTGCTTCAGAAGAACGAACGCATGATCGCATTGAACCGCAAGTGGCTATGCGCCGATCCGTGTCCCTATGGCTGTAAGGAAGGTCGGTTTTTCGTCTCCGACTTTCCAGATGCACCGCTTGCCACACAGCGGATGCTTGGACACGATGAGTACTGCAAGTGCATCGGGGAATGACATGGGCGAACACTTTTGCACCGCGTGTCCTGACGGAAGTGACCCTAATTGGGATCAGCTCGAAGCATGCTGTGGTCTGAAACTGTGCGGCAAGGTCGCGAGGTTCAGGATCAATACCTCGGACGGCGACGAATGGCTGTGTGCCGAGCACTACGACCTGCTGTTTACGTACGAGCGCGATACAGGTTATCCGTTCCCCTACTTCTCGCACGACCATAAGACTGACTGAAGGGTGAAGCCGACGGACCTAGAATCGGAATCTTAATTCATGGACTATGGCTTTCGTTAATGTGCAATTTCTCGAAGTTGTCTTCCCGCTATCCACCGCACAGCGTCTCGGTATGACCGCGATCTCGCCGTACCCTGTCATTTAAAGAGATGAGGACCTTCAAGACCATGAAACATCACCAGTGCTGCTATCACAGATGCGCCCGACCGGGAATTGTTTACATCGGGAGAACCGGAAATCCAGATACCGAGTGGATTTGCGTCTTTCACTATGACAAATGGCACGCGGACCGTGCTCGCTTCCTCGAAGGAGGGCTTCCATGCCAAATGAAGAAACTCTAATCTTTGCAAGCCGACACTCCTCTTGTGTTGCGCCTGCAACAGAAGCTTCCAGCTACCGCATCACTCTGTATCGGGGCTCTCAATGCCGGGGGCCGCTTCGTCCTGTGGGACAGTCAATTGCTTGTTCTGAAGGGACCGAGGCCCCGGCTTGCGCTTATGCTGGTGATGCCTCGCGATCTTGCTCAGGGTGCCAAGGGAAAGGTGGAACTCCTGAGCCAAATCTCTGTAGCTTTTTGCCCGATTCTTCGAAATATACTTCGCGACTTTTGCGTCCAATGCCCTCCGCGCCCGCGTGAGTTCCTTTTTGTAGTTGAACGGGCATTTGACGTTGTCGAATGCGTCGGCTCTCATTGCTGCCCCCTAAAGCTGTAGGTCCACGCCAATTGTGGCATGAGATCGCACACTTTGTTGAACAATTATGCCCGGTAAGTTGGCCGTGAGAGGGCACTTGCGCGTTTCTGGCCAATATTTCCGAATTCGCTGTATACCTCGACATGGGCATTCAAGGCAGCGAAACAAGCGAAGTAACAAGCAAAGCGGCGGAAAAGTTATTCTCGTCCGGTAAATCGTCAGCCATTCTTCCAATACACGTGGCTCCGTACCCCGGAAGCAAGCGGTGGTTTCTCCCGCGCGCAGCGAAGTTTTTCCGTGCGCACCAGTGTCGAACCCTCATCGAACCTTTCGCCGGAAGTGGCATTGTTGGTCTGTCTCTGCTCCACGCCGGGATAGTCAATCAACTCGTGCTCGTGGAAAAAAACAAAAAAGTGGCAAGCATTCTTCAGGCGATGCTGGACGACCCCGGTCTCGCGGATAGATATGCGGCCTTTGAATGTACACGGACGAACGTCGAAAACTTGATACAAAATGAACACAGTGCGTTCCGGTATCTGGTGCACGCCAGATGTTGCTATCGCGGGAGATTCGATCTCTCGTTGGACCCACGAATTGACGCCCACTTTTGCCGTGACAAAGTCGTAGCGAGTATCCGCCGAGTGCACGCAATGCGAGATGCCATTGTCGTCATCAACGGTGATGCATTCGCAGAAATGCCTAAGTATGCTGCTGACCGTACCGTGGGATGCTTTGCCGATCCGCCATACTCAGCGGACCCCAGAAGCAAGGGACACATGCTGTACCGCGATCACAGACTCAATCACCAGAAACTCTTTTCTCTGCTGTCGGGATGGCATGGTCCATGGCTGCTAACTGAAGACAACTCCCGGATGGTGCGCCGTCTGGCAGCTTGCTACAGGTTTCACTACAAGCGAGTTCCGATGCGGACGGCCCTCTGTGAAAAGAAAAAGGAATTGATGATTTGGCGAAAACGCAGAGTGTTTTAGAAACGATCACCAACTTTCCCTATCAGGTTCCGTGGTGGGAATTCAAGACAGGGAGCAATCATGACGATCATTACCAGCCGAAACACTTCTGTTGCGACGCAACAGAAGTCGCACCGAACTCGCAATCAGTACGCCACTCTCACGCCGAATCAGTTGCATCTGAAGACGCTGGATGCACGGAATACCTTCTTGGAGAAATGCGTTGGTGCGGAGAAGTACGCAATTGATGTGCTTGTGCCCTACTGTGAGGAGATCATTCGCCGATACAAAATGCAGGGAGTGGCAGCCAAAGACCGTCCCAATGGTAAGCCGACCGTGGATGCTTACTTCAGAAGCATAAATCTCAACTACAACACGGTCCGTTCATGGATTTACCGAAAGAGACTCTCGACCGAGAATTTTCAGTCTAAGCAGAGCAAAAGCTGGAACAGGCACGGGGAGACACCCCACCTGACTCAGCTTGAAGCGAAACTGCTTGGCACTGCCTCTGCTGGTCACGTTCTCGTAAAAGTGATCAAGCGTAATGGCAACGTGGATGCAGCGATCAAAGAGTTTGAAGAGCACGCGCCCACCGCAGAACGTGTCGAAGAGTATATAGCTCGCCCAGTGATGGTCGCCTCGCCTGAAGTGAAAAAACTTGCGCTACAGCTGTGCAAGCTGATTGACGAAAGCGACGGCACGCACGCGGACATTTTGGCCCTTGCGAGGGAACTGCGGACCAAGTTGGAACCTACCCATGTGGTTGGGAAAGCAACCAAGCGTCACCACCGTAAAGCGCAGAAGAAAGTGTCGTCGCGGCCTGAGAAAACTGTGGTTCCTCTGCCGCAACCCACGAATGGTGCGGAACAGTGCGCAGGATGATTGTGCGACCGCACTGCGGTCACCTGATCTGCCATAATCTCCCCATGTGCGGACGTTACCGACTCTCGCGGCGGAAGCAAGTCATCGAGGAGCATTTCGACAGCGCCCCTTGGGACGACGATTGGATTCCGCGCTACAATGTCGCTCCCACTCAAGCTGTTCCGGTGATCCGTCAGCATCCAAAGGAGCCGATTCGTCGGCTTTCGTTGATGAAATGGGGACTCATTCCACACTGGTCGAAGGAGGGCACCGGTGCCGCTGGCATGATTAACGCCCGATCGGAAACTGCAAGCACGAAGCCCGCATTTCGCGATGCGTTAAAGTCTCGCCGATGCCTGATCCCTGCGGACGGCTTTTACGAGTGGAGGCGAGAGGGGAAAACCAAGCAGCCATTTTGCTTTGAAGTGAACGACGGCAACTTGTTCGCGTTCGGTGGATTGTGGGATGGCTGGAAAGACCCCAGCGGCAAGTGGATAAGAACCTGCTCGATTCTGACGACGACCCCGAACTCCGTGACCTCAGCCGTGCATGATCGCATGCCAGTGATCCTTGACCCAGATAGCTATGATCTGTGGCTCGATCCGGGCATGAACGACGTGGCTGCGGCATCCGAACTGTTGAAGCCCTGCGATGCTCGGCGTACGCGGTGCTATCCGGTAAGCACTCGCATCAACCACGTGGCGAACGATGACGAGGAGTGCTCGCGACCTTTGGAGATTGCAAACGCTCAGAATCGGCTTTTCACGTAGTTGGCTAATGTGATCGTGACTTGAATCCGCCATACGTCAGGTAGACGCCGAGGACGAGTGAAATAGCTGCGTACACGTAGAAGAGTTGTCGGTAGTGAAGCTGCCCAAGAAAAAGTCCCGCTTCCATCTCATGCGGCAGGAACAAGAAGAATAGGCTCTTGATGAGCGCCATCCAGCCTACGAGGGTGACCACGACGACGAGGGCACCTCCCGACCAGATATTGTGCGCGAGAACCATCGCCAGCCCAGCCGCTAGCGTGATTACACCAAGGATCAACGTCATCGCGGAGTTCTGAAGAAGGGCGGTCACGGTCTCCACGGTCGCTTGTCCACGGGTCATCATGGATAACCCGATGAGAATACAGTACAGCCCGATCAGCTTGCTTAGGAAAAGTGTACGTGGCGACATGGTGCCCTCCAAACGAGTCTGCCAAGCCATAGCGGGCAACACAAATTGTCCCACTCGGATTGTGGAAGAACAGTCCAGCTACGCACTTGCTGGCTTGGCAAAAGGATGAGTTCTCTTGCTGACCTTCTTCAGCCAAGGTTGGTGCAGTCTCATACGTCCATCGCCATCCCACTTTACAAGCGCGTCGTCTTCATTCGTTTGCTCAACTGTTCCGAATTCTCCAGTCGGCTTTCCAAAATTAGCCAAACCCTCGACGCGATCACCGGGATTCAGTTCCGAGTCGGGAGCAGCGGGCTGGACGAGCGGTGGTCTCTTGGCTCGGTCTGAATCAGCAGGTGCTCCGACGTGTGACAAAGGCGGCTGTGGAGCTTTGCGCAGTTTGGGTGTCGGTTTATTGATACGTCCCATTTTCCATTTGCCCCAGAGGTTTTGCTTCGCCTGTTTGATTTGCTCTTTAAGCAAAGCATAGGCTTGGAACGCATGGCTCCGCTGATCCAAACTGCTCAGTCCTGAGACGAATTTGGCGGACTTGACAGATTGCAGACGGAACAGTGAGGGAGCTTCGGATTTCGGCGCAGAAGCTAGTCGTGCAGAACGATGTTGAGAAGTGAACTGTGGACCTGCAATTCATCGCCAGCGTGATAATCAATGAACCCCAATTTCCTGAACCTGTTCATGAAAAAACTGACCCGCGACCGCGTTGTGCCTATCATCTCTGCGAGGGTCTCTTGACTCATCTTGGGGATCACAGTCTCGTGCTTACCGTCCTTCCCGAAATGAGCCAGCAATAGCAATACCCGTGCCAGTCTTTTTTCACTGGAATTGAAAAGCTGGTCAACCAAATCCTCTTCGTAGCGGACGTTCCGCGCCAGCAAATATCCCACGAACATATCGGAAAATGCGTGTTCCCGGTGGAGCACTTCATTCATGGACTTCTTGTCAATTTTCGTCACGGAGCAATCGGTCATAGCGGTTGCGGAGCACAGACGGAGAGGCTGCCCTGTAAGGCAACCTTCGCCGAAGAAATCGCCCTTGTTCAGAATGCCTATTGTGGCTTCCTTCCCGGTTTGCGACACAACGGTGAGTTTTACCTTTCCTTCCTTTACGTAGAAGACAGCATCGGACGAGTCGCCCTGAGCAAAGATCGTCTGCTTTTTGGGAAAAGCTTCGATCTTTCTACCGCCGTTGATGGTCGAAAGGAATGTCTTAGTATCGAATTCGATGAGTTTCTTGGACGCTGTCACGAGTGGCATGATTGATCCCCTCTCAGGAATTCCGAATGCTCAGAAGGCAACTTCCTATGAAGTATGAATAAATGCGTTAGAAGGCGGGAACAACGTCAACTTTGCGGGCAACGCTGCTCCGCACTCGACAAAATAATGATTTCACCCTTGGTGTTGAAAGTCAACGTTCCCACCTTGCTGACAGCCCCTTTCCACCGCGACTGTTTCACGGTGGAAGCCGCTCCTGCCCGTCCGATCGAAGGCGCTCTCTTCGGCTCGCAATCGTGTGTCGAATCGCATTGCGTCAATGTGGTGCAAACCTGCCAGACTCAGAATCGGCTATTCTCTTAGCACGATGACCCCTGACGAACGCATGCAACGAGAGTCCAGTCTGATCGCGACCATCAGAAAGAAGCTTCCAGACTTCGCGAAAGCGTGCGCGGATGACACGGAACTGGTGTTGCTCCACCAAGACGCCTTTGCTGCCGACTACCAAGAGGACGAATACGCGCTCCTCGGCATGGCGATCAAATACGCTGGTCTCCGTGGGAAAGAAGTGCGCGTGATCGGGAAGAACCGAAGCACCCTTGGCGAAGAAGAGCGAGTCCAGTGATGCAGGGGTGAACTCTTGACGTGGGATAATACTCACCCAAATGGTCTCGGTGCCGCAAATCGGTAATTCAGAGACTCTCCGGCGAATTCGCAGGGTGCAAGCCATCACAATCGCGTGGATGAGTGTGGAGGCTGTGGTGTCCCTCTTCGCAGCGTGGCGGGTGCGTAGTCCGGTGCTGCTCGCCTTCGGTGGAGACAGCGCCATCGAACTCTTCTCGGCGCTGGTAGTGCTGTGGAGATTTCGCGCAAGGGACGCACAAGAGCACGCGGAAAAGCGGGCCGCCTGTGTCGCGGGAGCCTTGTTATTCGCGCTAGCTGCCTATGTCGCGATCATTTCGGTCGCGAGTCTTCTGGGCTATAGCGAGCCAAAGCCCACACTTCTAGGGATCGCCATTCTGCTTGCTGCCGCAATCATCATGCCGTGGCTTGCGAAAGAAAAGCGGCGGCTCTCAGGATTCACGGGCAGTGCCGCGTTGAGGGCAGATGCCGCTCAGTCAGCACTGTGCGCTTACCTGTCGCTGATCGCCTTGGCGGGGCTGGCGATCAACGCGATCTGGCGCGTCAAGTGGGCAGACCCGATTGCGGCTCTAGCCGTTCTGCCTCTCATCGTTTGGGAGGGTCGGGAAGCCTTGCGCGGAAGGGCATGTAGCTGTTGTTAGGCTCGCCTAGCGTCCTTCCAACCGGATTCCTTGGGGAGCGGCGTCTGTGATCTCGGTAGAATCTCCTGTCTTGTGCTCGGAAATCTGAAATCGTAAGAACTCGTGGATAGCGCTTAGCGCATTTGGATTGGCGGTATCGATGACGATCTTCCCACCAGTATCGGTCTCCTCGTAGTGGTAGTGAATCTCGCCGTGCAGTTTCTCCATCGTCGGCACACCGGGCGGCGTCGTGTCGTGAATGAACATCGGGACATTAAAGTTACCTTCCGAAAACATCTTCGCTATGTGCGATAGGTGCATGCGAATTTGGTCTCGACTGGCATCGTCCTTTGGATCGTTTATGCTGACTTGAATCCCGCCACCATCTTTGGACAAGACGAAATGGTGCGTTGTCTTTTCTTGTGAGAATCCCATCCCAGCATCGCCACGTTTCATCATTGCACACTGCTGTCGTTCCGGTGTCTGCGGGTTTGCCTTCTGAGCCTGAATTGCGGACGCGAGTACCAAAACTGCAAAGATCGCTCTTATCCTCATCGCCGATTTCTCCTCAAGTGTTTCGCCGCCAATCGCCTTGGATTGGTGCCAATCACGTCATGCGGCAGACTCTCAAGCAGCCTTGCTGGTTTTCCTTTCCCAGTGCGAGCCAGCCGAGCATCCCAGTCCTTGAGAATCCGTTCAAGTTGATCGCGCATACCCAAGAGGTCATTGATTTGCTGTTTGACCTCTCGAAGTTTGTCTTCCGCGATAGCGCGAACCCTGTGGCACGGAACCTCTCCACCATCACGCATCCTCAAGATGGTCGCCAACTCAGAAAGAGAAAAGCCCACTTTCAGCGCACTCTGGACTAGCCGAACGCGCTCAAGGGAGTTGGTAGGGTAGGCTCGATAACCGCCGTTCGTGCGGGGCGGCTTCGGCAGAATACCCAGACGTTCGTAGTGCCGCAGAGTGTCGGTGCTGATACCAGCAAGACGTGACAGTTCACCCGATTGCACGGTCTTCACCTTCGGTTTTGAGGATAGACCCCGGAATCGGTTCCAGAGTCAAGCGCATTTTCTTGCCTTTAAGACTTCACAAAACTGAAGAGCATTTTCAGAGCTAGCCCGATAACGACCACGATAAAAATGCGCCGGAGCCACACGGGACTGATCTTCAGCGTAGTGTGCCCGCCGATTATTCCACCAAAAAACATGGTGATTCCTAGAATTACACCGAGCCTGAAGTCCACAGCGCCCCGCCATGCGAAGATCAGCACAGCCACCGCAGAAGAAAAGACATTGACGACCTTTGTAGTGGCTACGGACTGCAAGAACGTCATTCCGAAGAACGCAATGAAGGCTACAGTCAACAGTGTGACGTAGCCACCGCTGAAAAAACCTCCGTAAATGGCGAGCAGAAAAGTCGTTGCATAACCAATCGCTTCCGTCTTTCGCGGGGCGGAATCCTCTGCCGTTCCGCCATCGCGCCGAATCAACATGAACATCGCTACTCCCATCATCGCGACCGCCATGATGAGTTCCAACGTTCCCTTTGGAATTGCCAACAGGGCGAACGCACCTAAAGCAGAGCCGATGATCGTGACGCCTATTAGCCCCGGCAGACGCTCACGAGAAAGGATGCCTTTCCGGGCGAACGGCAGCGAACCGCCAATGCTCATGAAAACGAGTGCCAGCATGTTCGTCGCGACTGCGACGTGGGGTTCTATCCCGAACTCAATCATGATTGGGACTGTTATCAGGGAAGTGCTTCCGGTCACCACGCTAATCAAACTCGTGGCGAAGAAGACTGCGATCAGGACGATCAGCTTTGACGTTGGCACGAAGCGATCATACCAACGCGCCACCTTCGTTGACTTCCGCTTCTTCCCATCCCTAAGATTGCACCCCGAGTTCGTTCGCAGTGTTTAACAGGAGGGCACGATGAATCGAGAACGGGCACTGAAGGTTTTGCTGTTATTGGTGGGGTTGATCTTTTTACTTGGTGTCTACCCGTTGATGATGTTTTTATGGCCAAGCGGGTGGCGATGGCAGCCCAATCAGCCGGAATACGAGCAGATGATCCTCGGAGTGTATGCCACGCTTGGGATTTTCCTACTGCTCGCTTCTCGTAATCCGTCTGAGAATCGGAGCCTCATCGCTTTCACAGCATGGTCCAGCCTCGTTCATGCCGCGATTATGGCGGTTCAGGCATTCCAGAATGCGAGCGAACGCGGACATTTGCTGGGCGACGTGCCCGCACTTGTTATCGTTGGCATTGCGCTGATCGCGCTCACGCCAGCAAAGCAATCGGCGTAACTACGGACACGTCAGGAACGGGCTGGAAAGCAAACCACGTTGGCGTGTTCAGCGGACGCTCGCCTCGTGAAGAATTGTTCGCAGACGAGACACCTGCGCATGCTCTGACTGATGACAATGAACACCTTGCCAATCTGGTCGCTGCGGATGGAACCCGTCTCTTGCCGAGTTTTGTGGTCAGTAGTCATGTCGATCATCAATGAGTCACGAACGTATAAGTTCGTCACCAGCGTGCCTCGGCTGGACTCGACTGCTGAACGACAGCTAAATCAGCAACTTGAGTTTGCGGCGGTACGGACCCTTCGTCACCAGCTCTCGCTCGGTTAACCAGTTTACAAACTAGACTGCGGGAAACGCCCCACTTCTTGGACACAGCCGTTAAGGTCATCCCGCTGAGGCGGTCTCGGACGATGGCTGCACGATCTATGTTCATCGGTGCGCGTCCGATCCGCACACCGTCCAGCTTCGCCCTGCGCATCCCCGCCAACACCCGCTCGCGGATCAGGTCAGATTCGAGTTCTGCGATTGAACCAATGAGCGTGAGGAAAAGACGCCCCATTGGTCCGCTGGTATCCACGTTTTCTCGCCGGGAGATGAAGACGACTCCCAGACTGTCGAACTCATCCATCACTTGAAGGAAGTGCTTCACACTTCGTGCGACTCGGTCGAATGCGGCGACGAGCACGACGGAGAATTTCTTCCGCCGTGCATCCGCGATGAGCGCGTCTAGCCCCGGACGTCTCGCTCTTTTGCCTGAGACTCCGCTGTCTCGATACTCCTGCACGACCTCCAAACCGCGCTGCTTGGCAAGCTCACGCAGATCGTAAAGCTGCGACTCGACATGCTGGTCGGCGGTGCTCACTCGAACGTAGATGGCGGCTGTCTTCATTGCGTAGAGTCCTCCCTTGGTCGTTGGTTCTTGGATTTAGCCGGACTAGCGCGTCGACGCAATCGCGTCACAGCCGCATCGCAAACGGTTGACTCCGGGCCGAAAAGGTTTAACTTCGCCCCAACCTCATCGTCAAGTAGTTCACCGATCTCTTGGTCATCCAGCTTGTTGAGCCGCTTTGTCAGCTCGCCCGGAATAAGGAGAGCCGCTGCGAGTCGTTCCACGGCATTGGAGGAGTTCACGCGCCTCCGCTGCTCCTCGATGAGTTCTCGTATGGTCAACCTTGCCCCCAATCGAAATATACGAACCGACAGCAGAAAACGGCTAGAAACAGCGAGGCGTGTTACCGAAGATTTCCGTTCCTAAACTAGCCGTTTTTTCCAAGCGCTTCGTATATTGCCAATAGAGGGAACAGAACGATGTCAATGACCACGCGACCACCAGTGCCGACCGAATCCATTGAGTGCCCGTTGTGTTTGGGTGCGGGGAAGCTGAAGCGAACCGAGGTATTGGATCGGCTCGGGGTCAAAGACTTTGCCCGCGTCGCGCAACTCAGCGCGGAGGAAGCATTCCGGCTGCTTCAGGCAAAACACGATCACGATCATCAGCAGGTATGGTCGCGTTTCGAAACGGAATTGGCGAAGCGAACCGCAGAGATCAGAGAGCGCCACAAGGATGAACTGCGTTCGGCTCAATCCGACAGGGACGACCTCACTCGCCGAATCGACGATTGTTTGAGAGAAGTGTCGCAGCTTCGCGAAAGAAACCATCAACTGGAATCCGAGATGGCGAAGGTCGCCCGTATTGGCAAGCGCGAGGAGATGAGTTTCGAAGAAGAGGCTCGGACGTGGGCAGGCATCGTCGTTAGCGAGAAACTCCCTCGGAACGGAGATTTCATCTTGGCGTATCGCGATCCCAGCGGTGCCCCGACGGAGCCCTGCATTCTCGTGGACAACAAGGACAAGGCGACCGTCACCGAAGGCGACATCAGGAAGCTTATCCGCGACGTCAAGGAACGTCGCAGTATGGTCGGAGTGATTGTGGCAAGGGAAGAGAGCCAGCTTCGTCAGCTTGACCGGGAACGACGCTGGGGTCAGGAGGACGGCATCTGGATTCTCCGAACGACTCGCCACTGGCTTCCGCGAGACCTCGAAGTTCTCGAACCAGTTTTCGAGCGGATGAAAGCCGAGGGGCCAAACTTCCTCCAGCGGAACTCCGCGCTGGCAGAAGAAATCTGCCGCACATTCGTTGATCTGGATGAAGTCGAGAAAGAACTAAAGAAGGCAGCCAAGGCAATAGATGTTGTGTCGGGGCTGACGGCGAAGTACAGGGCTCGGTTGCAGGCGCTTTGCGACAACGCCACGCAGCCGTCTCCATGCCAAACGGTCGGCGCATAGGTCAGTTGGAAAAGAACACATTGGAGGAGGGGAATGAACGGAATCGTCAGATTTCTCGTTCGGATGATCGCGCTGAACATCGTGCTGGTGCCTATCATGGTGCTGGGTCCGGTGCTTTACGTGATCCCGTTCTTCTGCATTGTCGCGAATCCGCGAGAGGACTTCTCCGGGCTGGCGCAGCTTTACTTTTGGCTCGGACCGCTGTCGTGCGCGTTCTGGATGTTGATCTCGTGCCATTGGCCGATCGTTCGCAGGGCGCAGCGCGAAGGTCGGCTAGCAACTTGGCGCGAGAGCGAGGGAGGCATGCTGTGTACCGTCACCAAGGCGGCTGTTTACATGTTCGCCGGACTGTTCGCTTCCTTGTTCTTTGAGATCACGTTCCTAGTCGTTTTCAACTTTCGCCCCAGCAACCCTTACAGGGACATGCTGTGGTTCGCGATTCTGCCGTTCACGACGTTCGCCCCGGTGCTCCTGCTCTGGCTTAGTCGCTGGACACGAGGCAGGAAGCAGGGGGACTTCATCAGCCGAGCGAGAAACGACCGCAACCTGCAAGATCAGTTGCGGGCGGCTTCTCTCTACGCGAAAGCCCTGCGCACTAAGGAAGCGCGATGCTGGCAGGAAGAGGGATGATGGACAACGCCAACTTCACCAGCGCGTATGTGCTCAC
>Ga0181538_10003638_pt1 | contig 14914 bp, 12 predicted proteins | sample PEATcosm2014_Bin_40_FD_119773 | JGI IMG/M metagenome (GOLD analysis project Ga0181538, IMG submission 119773) | Peatland microbial communities from MTU Mesocosm Facility, Houghton, MI, USA - PEATcosm2014_Bin23_30_metaG | ecosystem: Environmental > Terrestrial > Soil > Wetlands > Peat | place...
GTGCGCGAGATCATCCGCCGGATCCACGGACGAATGCGCCAGCTCATGAACCCTTCCATCACCACCTGTCCGGCCAGCGTGCCGGTGATGGTGCTGCTTTGTCCGCTGGCCAGCAGCGCCACGGCAAAAAGCGTGCTGGCGGCCGTCGCGCCCAACAGCGGGGCCAGCGTCAGATAGGCAATGCGTATCCAATCGCTGTCGGGGTTGAACATGACCATCCGGCCGCCCGCCACCATCACGCTCTGCTTTCCGTAAAACACCATCGCCGCCAGCACCAGGATCGCCGCGTTAACGAAAAACGCGATGGTCAGCGCTACGACGGAATCCAGGGTGTTGAAGCGGATGGCGGTGCGAATGGAATGTTCATCGCGCTTCAGCTTTCGCGTTTGCACCAGGGCCGAGTGCAGGAACAGATTGTGCGGCATGACGGTCGCCCCGATTATGCCAATGGCCACGACGATCATGCCGGCCTCGTGGAAGTTGGGCCGCATCAGAGCCTGGCCCATCTCCAGAAATCCGGGCTGCGTCTGAGGCAGGACAAAAATCTCGATGCCGTAGCAGACACCAATGGTGGCGACAAAGATCGTGACCACCGCCTCAATCATCCTCATGCCCAACCCCTGCAAAGCAAGCAGGAGCAGCACATCGAAGGCGGTGATGATGATCGCCCACCCCATGGGAATGTGGGAAAGCAGATTCAAGGCAACGGCGCTGCCCAGCGATTCGGCCAGGTCCGTGGCGGCGATGGCAATTTCCATGGCAATCCAGTTCGGCCAGCGGGACCACCCGGGATACCAGTCGCGACAGCACTGGGCCAGGTCTTTGCCCGTGGCCACGCCCAGGCGGGCTGAGATGACCTGAAGAAAGATCAGCCATAAGGGCTGGCCACGGCCACGACCCAGAGCAGGCCATACTTGAACTGCGCCCCGCCCGCCAGGTCGGTGCCCCAGTTCCCGGGATCCATATAACCGACGCTCACGAGAATTGCCGGTCCCGCGAACGCCCGCCACTGCTGCCAGAAACCCGCCCAGTGGTGCGGCACGGTAACCGAGCCATGCACTTCCTCCAGCGACGGGTGGCTGGCGCGGGCAACACCGCCACCGGCTGCCGGCGGGGGCGGATCGGCGGTCTCCTTTTTGTCAAGTTCTTCCGGCATGCCTGTCCATTTGTAGCCTATGCTACAATTTAGCAGAAAGATTGTCAACCGCAATCTGGTCTGGTTTAGTGTGTCACATGAATCGCCTGCCGACCAAAGCCGCCCGGTTCCGTCCGCCGCTCCAGGGCAACCCCCGGCGCACCCGGCAGGAGCATTCCCAGGAAATCGCTTTGGACTACGTGGAGTTGATTGCCGAACTCATCGCCGCCACCGGCGCGGCGCGGGTGACCGATCTGGCCCGCCGCCTCGGGGTCACGCACGTTACCGTCAACCGCACCATCCAGCGCCTCCAGCGCGGCGGACTGGTCAACTCCCGGCCGTATCGCTCCATTTTGCTCACCGAAGCCGGCCGGAAACTTTCCGAGGAATCACGCCGCCGTCACGAGATTGTGGTCGAGGTCCTCAAGTCGCTCGGCGTTCCGGACGCCGTCGCCCATCTGGACGCGGAGGGCATGGAACACCATGTCAGCCGGAAAACCCTCGCCGTGTTTGTGAAACACCTCGAACGACGCGGCTTGATCGCCTTGGTGGCCGGGCATCGCTTATTCGGCGACAATTACGTTCGCCCTCACGGCCCTAAAAAATTCGCGTATTGAACTCCTTAACCGGGCTATAGGGGTAGCGCAGGCGTCCTCGCCTGCGAGTTTACAGGGCGTCCCGCCTCGTGCGCTTCCGAGCGGCGAGATGCCGCTCGAACCCGCAGCCGGGACGGCTGCGCTACCAGGTTCATGGGAAGCTTCGACCTTCAACAATGGACGCGCATCGGGGCCATGAACCGGTTTCGATGTTGCCCCTGCTAGCTGCAAAATGTGTTTTTACAAGTATTTGTCCTGCAATCAGATGACAAAACTTTGATGCAGGTGAAGCAAAGTTTTGCATGCAGTTCCGCCCGCCGGTTCATGGAAAGGGCGGGTGTCATCTCTGATTTCGTCGCCTGCAAAGTATAATAACTTGCCAGGATTATACTTTGTCCAGTTTCCAATCTTTCGGCCGCTCGACCAGGTGCAGCAGATTGCCATCGCCATCTTCCAGGAACAAAACTTTCCCGCCCCCCGCCGCCAGCCGGGTCTCTTCATCAAACTTCACGCCGCGTTTGCTCAATTCGGCCTTCGCCGCCTGAATCGAATCCACCCGCAACGCCACGTGCCGGAAGCCAGCCAACTGGTTGTCACCTCGACCGGGATTTGACACTGCGTTGGCCGGATAAATTTCCAGCATCACATCACCGGCCAGCGCAATCAGAAATGACGGTGGCGTCTGGCCGTTTTCCCAGATCGGTCGCGTGCCGAGGACGCGCGTATACCAGTTCTTCAAGGCGACCGGATCAGCGGCGGGAATCCCAATGTGTTCTATGGAAAAGTTCATGGTTTGACTCATAGATTACACGGAGGGTGCCGATTTTTCCAAAACGAAAATCCTCCTCGTCCTCGTTTTCGTCCTCGATCTTCGATTACGAGGACGAGGAGGAGGACGATATAATCACATAGGCCGCCTTTTAATTTCAAGTTCACTCGCGCCCATAACCCTGTATCATCCGCCTGCATATTTTATGAACACCGAATCCATCCTCAAACAACGGCTGATTTGCGTGGCGGTGATTGACCAACCGGAGGACGCCATGCCGCTCGCAGAGGCCCTCCTCGCCGGCGGATTAAACGTCATGGAAGTCACGTTCCGCACCAGCGCCGCCGCCGACTCGATTGCGCGCATCCGCAATAGCCTGCCCGCCGTTGCCATCGGCGCCGGCACGTTGCTCGCCGCGGAACAGGTGCAGCGCGCGGTGGACGCCGGCGCGCAATTCGGCGTGTCGCCGGGACTGAATGAGGCGGTCCTGGCGGCGGCGCACAAAAACAAAATCCCGTTCTTCCCTGGGGTCATGACGCCCACGGAAGTGGATCGCGCGTTGCTTCTCGGCTGGAAGCACCTGAAATTTTTCCCGGCGGCGGCGGCGGGCGGTATGGCCATGCTCAAGGCGCTCGCCGGACCGTTCGCGCACACCGGTGTCAAGTTCGTCCCCACCGGCGGCATCAACGCCGCGAATTTGCCGGATTATCTCGCATTGCCGCAGGTCGCGGCCATCGGCGGTTCCTGGATGGCCGAACGCAAACTCGTCACGGAAAAGGCGTGGTCGAAAATCACCGCGCTGACCGCCGAGGCCATGAAAATCATCGCGCAAGCGAAGGTTTGATGTGGTAGGGCGCGCAGTCCCCTGCGCGCCGGTTGAGTAATCACTTTTGGACGACGGCTCGCACGGAGTGCATGCCCTACCTTCAATTTCCGATTGTCACCTGCAGCGGCGCGTCGCGCCGTTCGGCAAACCGGCGCACATAATCCTCCCACTGGACGTGGTTCGTGAAATCGCCGCTGCGATCCCAGCACGCGCCGAAGTAATACGTGAACGGCCTGCCGACCTCGGCTTGCGAAATCGCCAGCATGTTTCGGATGGGCGGATAACCTTCATGCGTCGGCTGCGGCACGGCGGCGTGTTTTTTTGAATCAGGCATGTCCGGATTATCGTTCGTGAATTCCTTCACGCTGCCTTTCGGCAGGATGATCGCATCGCCAATGATGCCTTTGGGTTGATCCTCCGGCTGCCAGTAACTCATCCAGCCTTCGTTTTGATCGCGCCCGACGAATTCTTCGCGATTGGTTGGGCAGGCGCGCTCGGCCAGCCCCACCGCGATGGTCAGCGGCGATTTGTCGTCGCTGGCAAACGTGCTCTGCGCCCTGGTGAACCACGAACCGGCGTCAATGCTGTAGCGCTTGGTTTCGGAAACCTTCCGCCCGTTGCCGGCGTCCCACTCATCGTAGGTCAGTTCAAATTCCGAACGGATGGGACCGGTGGTGATGAGCTTCCAGTTCCGGTAATTGCTGGAGACATAAAGTTTTTGGCCGTCCCAGATGCCCACCCCGCCGCAACCGCGGCTTTTGCCCACGCGGTAATCGTCCATGAACTCGCCGTTGTCCTCGTGATAATGCTTGGTGGCATACATCACATCCACGATGAGGCGGCGGTCTTTTTTGATCCACACGTCCGGCCCGCTGCTGATGGTCCCCTCGCCCTTGATGAGCGCCTGGCCGTAGGTGCGGTGCGCGATGCGGTCGCTCTCCCACGCGAAATCGTCCATGCGCTCCGGCACGTAACGCGCAAACGTCCGCACGGTCGGCGGCGGCACATTGGTCCATGCGGAAGCGTCCACAATGCAAACCGTCCGCGTCTCGCCCGGCGCGAGGTCAACCTGGAAAAGCAGTTTGTCCGGCGCCTGGCCGGGTTCGGAGGCATAAACCTGTGAATCCAAGATGTTCGAGGTTGCGCAGTCCTTCACCGCGAATTTTCCGGTCGCCGGGTCCAATTGCAGGTCGGCGGCAATGGTCTGCAAATTGATTTCCACCGTTTCGTCGGTGCGGTGAAAACCGGACGGATTGGTGATTTTGACAGCGACCGATTTTGTTGTTTTTGCGGCGGCCATGCAGCACGTCTTGCCGCACCCGGCCGCCGGCCGGTTCAACAACTGCTGCACCTCGATTCCGGCCAGGATGAACGGCCCGACGCCTTTGAGGTCGTTGCTCACGATCGGTTCGCTCACGTAATAATCGAAACTCCCATCGCGCGCGTGGCCGTTGCTGGGCCTCCCGCCCAGCCCGGCCACCGAGCAGCATTGCGTCAACGACCATTTCCCGTCGTCGTCGTTTTTGACCAGATGTTCGATGATGCCCTGGTAGCCTTTCTCAATCACCGGCTCATAATTCTGCGGCAGGTAACCGTGATTCACGCCCTTCGCCATGGCGTAAACGAACATGCTCGAAACCGTCGCTTCCAAGTAATTGCCCTTGCGATTGCCTTGGTCCAGCACCTGATACCACAGTCCCGTCTTCGGGTCCTGGTATTTCACCACCCCGCCGCATAATTTCTGGAACGTGGCGATGATTTCCGGCCGCGCCGGGTGGTTCGTCGGGAAATAATCCAGCACGTCCACCAGCGCCATGGCATACCAGCCGATGGCCCGGCCCCAGAAATTGGACGAGGCGCCGGTGTCCTTGTTCGCCCAGGGCTGCTCCTTGCTTTCATCCCAAGCGTGATAAAACAAACCCGTCGCCGGATCGTAAGTGTGCGCCGCCACCAGCCGGATTTGCTTCGCCACGTCGTCATAGTCGGAAACCGGCCCGTCGAACAGCTTCGTGTATTCGGCATAAAACGGCCCGCCCATGTAAAGGCCGTCCAGCCACATCTGGTGCGGATACCGCTGCTTGTGCCAGAACCCGCCGTCGGCCGTGCGCGGCTGGGTGTCCAGTTGCCGGCGGAGCAACGCAGCGGCTTTTTGATAGCGCTCATCATGAGTGATCTGCCAGAGAGCCAGCACCGTTTTGCCGGAATTGATTGAATCGAGCTGATATTCCGCAACTTTGTAGCTTTGGATGCCGCCTTCCGGCGTGATGAACGAACCGACGGTTTTTTCGGCGAATTTGACGTAGTCCGGATGGTGCATCTGCTCATCGAGCTTGAGCAGTGACAGCGTGAACAGGCCCGCGGAATAATCCCATTTGGCCCTGCCGCCTTGCTTCCACACCAGATTGTCACCGCGCCGGGCGATTTCCGAGTCCGCCATTCGCACCGACCATTGCAACGGTGTGGTGCCGGAAAAAACGCGGGGTGAAGCCGTATGGGTGGCGCAGGAAACGAGAACGGCACCGGACCAAGCCAAGCCGGACAAAAGGCCGATGCGGACAAATATGGTTTTCATGATTTCTTTACCGCGCCAGCCAGCCGCCGTCCACGTTCATAATGGTGCCGTTCAGGTAATCCGCGTCCTTCGAGGCCAGGAACAAGATCGCCCCCGCAATGTCTTCGGGCGAACCCCAACGCGCCTCGGGAATGCGGTCGAGAATGGACTGGTTGCGTTTGGCATCCTCGCGGATTGGCCGGGTGTTTTCCGTGGCGATGTAACCGGGCGCCACGGCGTTGAAATTCGCGCGTTCCTTGGCCAGTTCATTGGCAAACGCCTTGGTGATGCCCGCAATGCCGCTCTTGCTGGCGGTATAACCCGGCACCAGGATGCCGCCTTGAAACGACAGCATCGAGGCGATATTCACCACCTTGAGCCGCGCGTCCGCCGGGGATTTTTCACGTCCGCCGGTCAGCCACCATTTGGCCACCGCCTGGCTCAGGAAAAACGGCGCGGTCAGGTTGATTTGAATGGCGGCGTTCCAATCCGCTTCCGGATGGTCCACCACCGGCGCGCGGCGGATGATGCCGGCGTTGTTCACGAGAATGTCCACGCGCCCGGCGTCCTTGACGATTTTGGCGACGAGGTCGGCGGCGCCTTTCTGGGTGAGCTTGCCGAAATCCTTGGTGTAGGCGTTGAACTTCGCGCCAAGCTCTTTGGCTTTCGCACCAGTTTCGGACTGGTCGCCAATGTCCACGCTGACGGCGTGGGCGCCTTCGCGGGCAAACGCGAGGGCGATGGCCTGGCCGATGCCGCGGCTGGCCCCGGTGACAATGGCAACTTTGTTGTTAAAACGTTTTGTTTCCATAATTTCCTGTTTGGTTTTCTTTTCCGGTAGGGACGCGCTGCTGCGCGTCCTTGATATTTGGGCTGTGCAGCAACACAGCCCTACCGGGTTGAAAATCTTTACCGCAAATCCGCCGGCTTCACCCCGTTCATGTCATCGAAGGTCTGGTTTTCGCCGGCCATGCCCCAGATGAACCTGTAATTGCTTGTGCCGCAACCGCAATGGATGGACCAGTTCGGCGACAGCGCGACCTCCTCGTTGTGCAAAAACAGGTGCCGCGTCTGTTGCGGCTCGCCCAGAAAATGTGTCAGCACGTTCTCCCCGAGGTCGAAATACATGTAAATCTCCGTGCGCCGCCAGTGCGTGTGCGGCGGGAACGAGTTCCACACGCTCCCTTCCTCCAGCGCGGTGAACCCCATCACGAGCTGGCAGCTCTGGATGCCGCCGGGGTGGATGTATTTGTAAATGGTCCGTTTGTTTGCATTCGCCTGCGAACCCAGCGGCACGGGCGACGCGTCCTTCGGTTTCATCGTCGCGGCAGGATGAGCCGCGTGTGCCGGACAACTCAGAAAATAAAACTTCGCCGGGTTCTTCTCATCTTTGCTCTCGAACGTGACCGACCTGGTGCCCATCGGCAGATAAACGCAATCCAGCCGGTCGAGGGAAAATGATTTGCCGTCCGCGCGCACCGCCCCTGCCCCGCCGACATTGATGGCGCCGAACTCGCGGCGTTCGAGGAAAAACGCCCGCCCGGTTTCCTTGTGATTCGGCAATTCCACCGGCTTGACCGGCATCACGCCGCCCACCACCAGCCGATCCAAGTCGGTGAACACGCCGCGCAGTTCGCCCGGCGCGAAAAGGCCGGCGACCTGGAACGTCTCCCGGAGTTGTTGGGTGGTCATCGTCGCGACATCCTGCGGCCGCGGCATCCGGCGGATGGTGTTTTCGAACATGTCGTAAGCTTCCCAAAAAACCAAACGGGTGGCAAGCCTCGCGCCGCTTTGCGGGAATATTGATGTTGCAGCGGACGTGAGTCCGCTCATTCTCATCCGACGAAAGTTAGAGCCGACTCACGTCGGCTGCTACGAAAGAAGGTGTTTTTACTGGGCTGATAGGCGGTATTTGCCTTACTTCTTAGCGGCTTTGCGCCTTTGCGTTAAAATTTCTTCAGCGGTCTTGGTACTCGTTTATTGAATAAGGAAACCAGGAATGCAGGAGAAAAGCCGGTTCATGGGTTCCTTATTGAATCCAAAGGCGGCGGTCTGCCGACGCGCCGCTACGGGGCAAAAAACTTTCGGCTCGCGGGGTCCTGGCCGACAGCCATCGTCCTCGCCTCACCCAAATCCGTGCCTACGCCTTCCAGATCATGTCGGCCACCGTGCGGTTTGCTGGAACAAACGGCACCACGTGTTCGGTGTAGGGCACAATCACGTCGAGCACATACGGCTCCTTGGCGTCGAGCATCCGCTGGATGGCGGGGCGCAAATCCTTTTTGAACATCACGCGCTCGCATTTCACGTTGAAGCTGTTGCAGACGCGCACGTAGTCGGGATAAATCTGATCGCGTTTGTCCGGATCACCCAGATAGGTGTGACCCCGGTTTCCGGCGTAAAACTTGTCCTCCCATTGCACCACCATGCCGAGGTGCTGGTTGTTCAGGATGATGGCCTTGGCGTTGATTTTCTCGACATGCGCGGTGGCGAGTTCCTGGATGTTCATCAGGAATGAACCGTCGCCGTCAATATCAATCACTTCCTTGTCCGGATGCGCGACCTTGACGCCGAGCGCGGCGGGATAGCCGTAGCCCATGGAGCCCAGCCCGCCGCTGGTGATGAACTGGCGCGGGCGCGAGTATTTATACCACTGGCCGGCCCACATTTGATGCTGGCCCACGCCGGTGGTGATGATGGCCTCGCCTTTGGTCAGGTCGTAAAGCGCCTCGACCACCATCTGTTGCAGGATGATCTGGTCTTCATGGCCTTTGAGATGGTCTTTCATGTGGTCGCTGCCGGCGATTTCCTGCGTAATGGTGTAGGCAAAAGGGCCCTTTTGCTTCCACCCGGCAATTTGTTCGAGCCACGATGCGTGCTTCTGGTTGAGCGGGTGCTTGGCCAGCATCGCATTGAGCCGCGTGAGCGCGTCTTTGATGTCACCCACCACGGTAAGATGGGCGCGGCGGTTTTTATTCAATTCGGACGCGTCAATGTCCAGGTGGACAATCGTGCCGTGTTTGCAAAATTCCTCGAACTTGCCGGTGACGCGGTCGTCAAACCGCACGCCAAACGCGAGCAGCAAATCCGCGCCGTTCTTGATTTTCACCATCGGATCGTTGAAAGACTTGCGATGTTCATATTCGCCGTTGACGGCCCAATTCGCGAACGCCGCGCCGTGCATGCCCAGCCAGCGGAGCGAGAGCGGATGCGTTTCCGGAAAACCACCAATGCCCATGAGCGTCGTCGTCACGGGAATTTGCGCCGCCTCGGCAAACTTTTTCAATTCCGCCGCCGCGCCGCTGCTGATGATACCGCCGCCGCAATAAATCACCGGGCGCTCGGCCTTTTCAATCAGGCCCATGATTTCGTTCAACGCGAGGTCGTCGGCGCGCAGGTCGGGTTGATTGTAGCCGCGCAGGCCCTTCTTGACCTGTTCGAGCGTCGGCCACACCGGCTGGGTTTTGGCCTGCTGGATGTTTTTCGGCACGTCAATCACCACCGGGCCGGGCCGTCCGGATTGCGCGAGGTAAAACGCCTCCTTCACGATGCGCGGAATGTCGTTCACATCCGTGATAAGGTAGCTGTGCTTCACGATGGGCAGGGTTACGCCGATGATGTCGGTTTCCTGAAACGCGCCGCGGCCAATCATGTTCTGGTTGACCTGGCCGGTGATGGCAACGAGCGGGCAGGAATCCAGGTAGGCGTCGGCAATGGCGGTGACGAGGTTCGTCGCGCCGGGCCCGCTGGTGCTCATGCACACGCCGGCCTTGCCGGTCGCGCGGGCGTAACCTTCCGCCGCGAAACTGCCGCCCTGCTCGTGGCGCGGCAGAATGGTGCGGATTTGGGATCGGGTGAGCGACTGGTGGATTTCCATGCTCGCGCCGCCGGGATAGGCGAAAATGACCTCCACGCCTTCGCGTTCGAGGGCTTCGACGAGGATGTCGCATCCGGCCATGGCCGGGCCGACCTCGACGCGCGGGTTGGAGGCGGGTTTCTTGTCTCGTCGCGCCGAAGCCGTTTTTGCGGCGGCGGCGGATCCAGCTGTTTCAGTTGTCTTGCTCATGTGCTCTTTCAGTTGTGGCTGACGGTCGCGGATAAACAAAAAACCCACGACCGTTTTACAGCCGTGGGTTATTGTCGAAACTTAACTTAACAACGACAAGCGCCAACGGCGTCGTTTTCTACAACGACGGCCAGTGTGACGGCTTGTAAAGCGTTTTTCAACATCGCGCTTTCATTTTAGCTGAATTCCCGGCCCGGGCAAGTCAAGTTTTTCCGGTTTTACGCTGTTTTTTTCTCAACTTCGTCAATTTATTTGCGGGGGGCGGGGGGGAGGTCATGCCAGATTTTGATGGCAATGAATGTTCCGATGATGGCGAAGGGGATCACAAAAACCGGCAACCAATGCCAGCTTCCCCCCTTGTTCGCCAATAAAAAGCCGAGACTGATGGATTGAATGCCGCTGCCCACGTAGGCAAAGCCGTTCACGATGCCCATGCTCGTCGCCGTCGCCTTGCGTCCGCCGAAATCCGTTGCCGCCGTGCCGGACATCAGCGACGTGATGCCGATGGAGGCCATGACAATGAACACCGCCGCCCAGCCCACCACAATGGGCTGGGAAAACAGGAACAGGGACATCACCACCGCCATGACCAGGACGAAGCCGCACAGCAAGGCCGCGGGCGGTCCGCGGCGCGACTGGAACTGTTTGTCCGAAATCAATCCGCCGGCAAATCCCCCGATGATTCCAAAAATGCACAACAGCCAGCCCCAATGTTGCGAGAAAAATTCCGCGTCCGGCTGTTTTACTTCACCGGCAAAAATGGTGTACCATTGCGTCATGCTGTAGCGAAAGACCCCGCCCGTCAGTTCGACGCAGGCAATCAACAACATCAGCCGGCTGGCGAAAACCTTTTTCAGCAGGTCGCGCACCGTCAGTTCGATGTGCATCTGGCCGGACGACGCGTCGTGGGTGTCGAAGTGCGGAAAATCCGCCTCCTCCGGCGTGTCCTTGATGAGCCACCAGTCGAGCAGCACCCAGAAGATCAGAATGGCCGCCGGAATATAAAACACCGCCCAGGTGGCGTCCAAAGTCGCACCCGCGGGCGCAAAAATGGTGTGGAGCAGGCCGGAAGCGTCCGCCCGGGTCAGGGCAATGATCGCACTTCCCCAATCGAATGCAAAATAGACGCCGATTGAAATCAGCGCCCCGAAAATGGCGCCAAAGACGCCGCGTTCGCGCACGTGGAACCAATAGGCCTTGACCTTGATGATGGACATCGAGCCGAAGCTCTGAAAATACATGTTCAGCGCATAAAGGGCCGAGAAACTGGCGACGAGATTCACTTTGAGATTTTTGGCGACAATAAGCCAGGTCAGGACGCCGAGGGCGATATTGGCCAGCGAGGCGCCGAGGGCGGAAATGATCATCCCGCGCTTCCCGCCCAGCTTTTTGTCAATGAGCGGTCCATTGACCAGGAAGGACAGCGCGTAAACCCACGTGCCCACCCCGAAAATGATCCCGAGATCCTTGTTGGACATCAACGTCCCCAGCGCGCTTTTGGCCACAATCAGGTTGTAACGTCCCATGCATAAAAACGAGTAAGTCATTCCCAGCGGGAACCAGTTGATGAAGCGGCGCAACATGAACCAGCGGTTGTGGCCCATCGGATTATTGTAAAAATAGAGCGCAATAATCACCGCCAGACAAAAAATAATGGTGCTGAGATACATGGAAATTTCCTGGAAAAAACTCAGGGCTGTGCCGCTTTCGGATTCACGTTAAATCCAGACCCGGTGAAGCAAAACAGAGCAGGGCGCGCCGGTCAAAGAATTTGTTGTGACAAAATTGCCGGCGGAAATATTTTGGCTTTGCCCGGACAATTTTGGCCGGTTCCCGCCGGTTTCCTTCAGGTTTTGGCCGGTGGCGCGGCCAGCCGCCGCTGTTTGAGCATCACCAGCACCATGGCACAGCCGCCAATGACGCCGAAGCCGGCCATCGTGGGATACCAGACGCCCCAGCCGAATTTGTCAATCAACCAGCCGGTGGCCGGCAGGGCGATGGCCGCGCCAAAATACTGGAAGGAATCAATCACGCCCGAAGCGAAGCCGGCCATTTTGCGCCCGCCGATGTCCATCGCCGCCGCCGTGCCGAGCAATGAGTGCGTGGAATTGACCGTAAGCGAAATCAGCACGAGGAAAAAACAGCCCAGAAAAACCCCCGTCGGCGTCGGCCCGACAAAGCCCGAATAAATAATCACCGCCGCAACGATGATGACGACCGACTGGCTGAAATAAAGTCCCATCGCCACCGGCGAGCGGTGGCCCTTGAACAATTTGTCCGAAATGATTCCCGAAGCCAGCGAGCCGAAGACCGCCACGAGCGGCATCAGGTTCATGGTCCAGTGAGCGGCGGCGCTTTTGGCAATGTCGAGCTTGAGTTGTTCCACGAAATAAAGCACGGCGAGCTGGTCGGAACTGTTGCGCACGGCGCCGGTGCAGGCATACGCCGCCGCGTAAAACCACACCAGCGGATGCGTAAAAATGGTGACAAAAGATTCACGGAGGCTCACCCACACACTGGTGTCGCCCGCACTCAATTCGTCATGGATTAGCCCGGGATACCCCGCCTGCTCGGGTGTTTCGCGGGGAATCAACACCACGAGCACCGCCATGGCCCCGGTGATCAAGGGCGGGATGCGAAACAGCCAGCGCCACTCGTCCTGGCCGATCATCCACGTGCCGATGGCGAACCCGGCCAGAAGGTACGGCGCCAGGTTGTTGATGGCAAACTGGCCGGATTGAATCATGAAGCCGAAAATGCCGGCGAACGTCCCGCGTTCGGTGCGGTTGAACCACGCGGCGTTGATTTTGATCATGCCCGGCGCGCCGAATGATTGAAAATAGCCGTTCAACAGCCAGATGAGCGCAAAGGTCGAAAAGGTCCCGGTAAATGAAGCAAAACCATAGATGAAATTGAGCGAAATCGTCCCCGCCGCGCCCAGGAGCATGGCCGCGCGGCCGCCGATGCGGTCGGTCAACAGACCATTGAGCAACTGGCCGAAGCCATAGGCAACCGACCAGGCGCTAAGGATGCTGGTAACCTGCAGTTTGTTGAAGTGGAACTCTTCGACCATGCCCGGCGTGGCAAACCGGAAATTGTAGCGGCACATGTAGTATGAGGCATACATGAGGCCGAGAATGAACCAGTTCAGACCACGCCGCGGGCGGAATCCCGGGGGATATTTTATTCGGGCAGGAACGGCTGGTGCAGGTGAATTCATCCCAATTGACCCGAGCAAAACAAAGCCGCGTGCCGAGGTCAAAGCATTTCGCCACAACCAAAAGGCCGCGGAGAATTTCCGCGGCCCGGTGAAAACAAATGGATTCGCTGCCGGCCTACTCGGACTTCTTTTCCTTCTTTTCAGCCTTGGGCGCCTTGGGTGCCTTTTCGGCTTTTTCAGCCTTTACGTGCTTCTCGACTTTGGGTTTGGCTTCGACGGCTTCAGATTTTTCGGCCTTGGCGTGCTTTTCACCGTGTTTCTCGCCATGCTTTTCAGCCTTGGGTCTGGCTTCGGCAGTTTCGGGTTTTCCGGCTTTTTCACCCTCGGCGTCCCGTCGGCCTTGACTGCGTTTTTCGGTCCGGTGTTTTTTGCCCTCTTCCGATTTTGCGTCCGCCGGCGCGGCTCCCGGGGCCGGCGTGATCACCGGTGTCAGGCTTTCGACGCGGACTTTCAGGGTGCCTTTGACCTCGGCGTGCAGATGCAACTCAACCTCGTGATCGCCCAGCGCGCGAATCGGGTGTTCGAGATGGATTTTCCGCTTGTCGAGCATGATGTCGAACTGGTGCTTCAATTCATCGGCAATCACGCCGGCGGTCACCGACCCGAACATCTTGCCGTCCTCGCCCGCCTTGACCTTGACGACGCAGATGAGCTTGGCGACGCCCTTGGCGAGTTCGGTCATGGTGTTGAACTCGTGTGCTTCGCGTTCGGCGCGCCGCTGGCGCAAGGATTCGATCTGGCGTTTGTTGGCCATGGTCATCGGAATGGCCAGGCGCTGCGGGAACAGATAGTTGCGCGCGTAGCCGGCGGCGACCTTCACCTGGTCGGATTCGGCGCCGAGGCCGACTATGTTGTGCGTAAGAACGACTTCAGTCTTCATAAAAGTGGCATGTGACGGGTGACAAGTGACGGGAAAATTCGCCCGGGAAAATCAAAAGGGAACGTCGTCTCCTTCCGGGGGAGCGTCGGCTTCGCCGCCTTCGGGCGCGGGTGCCGGGGAGGTTGCCGCCGGACGCGGACGCGGAGCCTCGGCAGAACCGCCGCCGCCGCTGTCGCCGCGATTCGAGTCAATGAACGAAAAGCTTTCGAGCACAACCTTCAATTTGCTCTGTTTTTGTTTCGTGTTTTTGTCCTCCCAGGTGTCCTGTTTGAGCCGGCCCTCGACGAGCAGCGGCCGGCCTTTTTTCATGTATTGGGAAATGACTTCCGCCTGGCGTCCCCAAACGTCCACGTCCACGAAACTGACTTCTTCCTTGTTTTCGCCGCTCTCGCTTTTCCAAGTGCGGTTGACGGCCAGGGTGATGCGGGCGACCGCCGTGCCCTTGGGCGTGTAGCGCAACTCCGGATCACGGGTCAAATTTCCGACGAGGATGACTTTGTTGAAGTTGGCCATGGGAAGTTGAGGGTTGAAAGTCTATTTCGCGGGTTTCGGTTCGGGCGACAGCGTGAACAACACGCGGAACACATCCTCGTTCAGCGCGAATTTGGCGCGCAATTGCGAGATGATGGCCGCCGGGCCGGTGAAAATCACATTCGCGTAAAAGCCGGCGATGTATTTTTTGTCCGCCACCCGCGCAAAATTCTTTTTATCCATCTTTTGCACGGTTTCGACTTTGCCGCCCGCCGCTTCGATTTCCGCGGAAATTTTGTCGAGCGCGTCTTTGACGCCCTCTTCCCTGCCCGCCAGGTTCAGGATGAACAGACCTTCGTATCGTTTCACTGTTTTTTTTCTTCGTTCGCGGAGTCCACGA
>Ga0181538_10003646_pt1 | contig 14893 bp, 14 predicted proteins | sample PEATcosm2014_Bin_40_FD_119773 | JGI IMG/M metagenome (GOLD analysis project Ga0181538, IMG submission 119773) | Peatland microbial communities from MTU Mesocosm Facility, Houghton, MI, USA - PEATcosm2014_Bin23_30_metaG | ecosystem: Environmental > Terrestrial > Soil > Wetlands > Peat | place...
ACGACTCTAAACGATGCCGATCCCGAGGCCACCGCGCGCGGCGAGCTGATCCGCGGCTTGCGCGGGTTGGCCGGAAGAACGTTGCGCGCCGAAAAGCAAATTCCGCGCGAAAGCGCCATCGTGTTGGGAACTCTCGACGAGCTGAACCGCGCCGCGCCGCAATGGAATCTGCACGCCGCGCTCCCGGAGGACGCTTACTGGCTGAAGACCGTGGCCGATCGCGACGCCCGCTACACTGTGGTCACCGCGTCCAACCCGCGCGGCGTGCTCTACGGCGCCTTCGCCCTGCTGCGCAAGATCGCTCTCGGCGAGCCCGTCGATGCGCTCGACGAACGCTCCGCGCCTTACGCGCCCATCCGCTGGGTGAACCACTGGGACAATCTGGATGGCTCCATCGAGCGCGGCTACGGCGGCCGTTCCATCTTCTGGGAAAACGGCCACGTGCGCGCCGATCTCGCCCGCGTTTCGGATTACGGGCGGCTGCTCGCTTCGCTCGGCATCAACGGCTGCTCCATCAACAACGTCAACGCCGACCCGCGCCTGCTGACCCCGGAGATGATCGCGGAAACCGTGCGCATCGCCGCCGCGTTCCGTCCGTGGGGCGTTCGGGTGGTGCTGTCGGTCGATCTTTCGAGCCCCAAGATTCTCGGCGGCCTGGATACCTTTGATCCGCTCGACGCCGGCGTCGCCGCCTGGTGGAAACAAAAAGCCGATGAATTGTATCGGGCCATCCCCGATCTCGCCGGTTTTGTGATGAAGGCCGATGCGGAGGGCCGCGCCGGGCCGTCGAACTACCATCGCACTCACGCCGACGCGGCCAATATGGTGGCGCGCGCGCTCGCGCCGCACGGCGGCCTGCTCTTCTATCGCGGCTTTGTCTACGACCATCACATGGATTGGCGCAACCCGAAGAACGACCGCGCCCGCGCGGCCTATGACAACTTCCACGCGCTGGACGGCCAGTTCGACTCCAACGTGGTGATCCAGATTAAGAACGGGCCAATCGATTTTCAGGTGCGCGAACCCGCCTCGCCGCTTTTCGCCGCGTTAGGAAAAACCAACCAGGCTGTCGAGTTGCAAGTCACTCAGGAGTATATGGGCCAGGCGCGGCACACCGTATTTCTGGCGCCGATGTGGAAAGCGACTCTCGATTTCGACCTGCACGCGGGCGGCGCATCCACGCTGGTGAAAGCGCTGGTGGCGGGCAGGACTTTTCATCGTCCTACGGGCGGCTTCGCCGGCGTGGCTAACGTGGGGCTCGACGAGAACTGGCTCGGCAATCACCTTTCACAGGCCAACCTATACGGCTTCGGCCGCCTCGCCTGGGATCCCGACCTGAGCTCGCGGCAGATCGTCGAAGAGTGGACGCGCCTCACGTTCGGTGGCAATCCGAGAGTTGACGGCATAGTCGCGGCCATTCAGCTCAGCTCCTGGCGCACCTATGAGAATTACACCGGCCCGCTCGGCCTGCAGACGCTGACCGATATCACCGGCAATCATTATGGCGTGAACGTCGAGGCCAGCGAGCGCAACGGCTGGGGCCAGTGGCATCGCGCCGATGAAAAAGGCGTCGGCATGGACCGCACCACCGCTACCGGCACCGGCTTCATCGGCCAATATCCGCCCGCGGTGGCCAGCGCGTGGGAGTCGCTTGCCGGCTGCCCGGACGATCTGCTGCTCTTCCTCCATCACGTTCCGTACACCTACGTGCTGCACGATGGCAAGACCGTCATTCAGTACCTTTACGATTCCCATTACGAAGGCGCGGAGACGGTTGCCGGCTACGTGCGCCAATGGAAAACGCTGGCGGGGCTGGTGGATGAGCGCCGCTACCGCGAAGTGCTGGCGCAGCTCGAATACCAGGCCGGACAGGCCGTGGTGTGGCGCGACGCGGTGACCGAGTGGTTCCGGCGCACCTCCGGCATCGCGGATGCACGCGGCCGCGTAGGCCATTATCCAGGCCGCTTCGAAGCCGAAGCGATGCACCTGGATGGCTATCAAATCCGCGATGTTGTGCCCGCCGAAGACGCATCCGGTGGCAAGGCCGTCGTCTGCCCCGGCGCCGCCGAGTGCAGCGCTACGCTCGAATTCGATGGCGCGGCCGGCTGGTACACGCTGCGCGTTCAATATTTCGACCAACGCAATGGCATCTCGCATTACCGGCTGCGCGTGGCCGGACAAGTGATCGATGAGTGGGAGGCCGATCTGTTGCTGCCCACCACCAAGCTCGATTCCACGTCCTCCACGCGGCGCGAAATCCGCGGCGTGGCGTTACGCCCTGGCGACGAAATCCGTGTCGAAGGCCGCCCTAACGGCGGCGAACCCGCCGCGCTCGATTACCTCGAGATCGCGCCGGCGAAATGAGCGAAGCTGGTATCCCGCCTCTAGAATTCGACGACAAAAACCCCACGAGGCTATCGCCCCACTTGCAGGGCCTAGAGGCCATGTTTAATAGATCGCGTGCCGGCACGGCTGAAAGCCGTGCCCTGTTTATCCGGGGCCGTCGGCCCGCAAAAGCGTCAAATCGCCCCACGCTGAAGAGCTAAGTTATTGAAAGCATAGAGCAGGAGGCTACAGCAAGAGGGGCAAGTTGCCCCGTTCTCCGCCGGCTGGCGAAACAAAATTAGGCCACCCGAACAGCCTCCTTCCCCATCTCAGTGTGTCACATGAGAGAGCGCGGACGCCGCGTCCGGAGTGCTGAGAGCGGGCGCAAGGCCTGTGGAGACAGTTTCTTTGGGTCGTAGGCAATCCACATGGACGAATGGTGAAACCGTAGAATTGGCCCTTCCTCTACCAAGCAGGCGTCGGCAGACACGGGCATTAGCAGCTTGGCGGACGCCGGAAGCCGCCGCAGGGAAGCGCGAAAGCGCGCGCCAGTTTGAGCTGCGAGTTCGGACGTAAGTAATTGATCTTAATGGTGCGCCCGGGGTGACTCGAACACCCGACCTTCTGGTTCGTAGCCAATACCGCACGTGGAATCAGAAACTTGCATGGTTACCCAACATTGTTCGTGGTCGCGCAGTTTCAGTCACTTCGAGCAAGCCTGAAGAACGCTGCTACACGGGGAGTGGGCATACTATTGGGCATACCAGACAGGGTCGGAGGACCAATCGCCTCGTTTGACAAGTTATTGCAATTATTGCAACGGATTCAGATGCAGTCTTGGAAGCGGCCTCGTCTCGCTCACCAGCCAGGACCAAGCAGCAGAACGGTGAAACAACTGAGCAACGACAAGCCAAACAGCCAGCAGTGTGCCGAGTGTTCCTCGCGAGACCATTCTTGACCAAGACAAGTTAATCGCAATCTGCCTAAGATTAAAACACCACGTTTGCCCTTTCGCACCTAGCTTACTGTCAAACTCTCATCAAATACTCTGCTAGTTGACGCTATGACTCGCAGCAGAGATGATAGGAGTGTCTTAACCAAGCTAAGTGAGGAGTTGCAATGGGACTACATAATACCGCAATTGACGCACTGCTAAATGAGAAGGATGTAGCTCACGTGACTGGTTTATCGGTTGCAAGCATTCGGCGCTGGCGGCTTCTTAAACAGGGGCCTCGCTATTTGAAGCTCAATTCGGCGGTCAGGTATAGGGCGGAAGACGTCACGGCGTGGCTACAGTCAAGGCCAACTGGCGGCACGGGCTCAGAGATTGCACAGTAACTGGAGGAACCCATGCAAACAACCTTAACCTCACAGTACGCGGGCGACGACTCGACAGCGACGGATACCGGGGGCATCGACCATGCCGCCGGTCTGCTTTTAAATGAAGCATTCGTCAGTGCGATTAAACAGAACGAAGCCTACTACGTTGCTCGGCATGGCGGCGCTAGGTACACATCTCCATTGTTCAGGTTTGTCCAATGCTTGAAATCCCATGCCGACTTGAGAGGACTTGCGGCCAACGAAGCGTTTCAACGAATTACTGACGAATGTCACCCCAATTGGGGAGGCCTTTTCCCTCACGTCCAGCTTCCCTCTCTAGAATTCATAACTGCCTGGGAGCAAGTGCACTTCCCAGCCGGTGTTTCACCCTGGGACGTGGTCAGAGAGAGGGTCACGAACGAGCCGCTCACTCTCCTTGATAAGCCAACCTGCGAAGGTTACGAGCACTATTTGGGAATCGGCTTCCATGTCCAACGGCTAGAACCACGGAGGGATATCATGCTACCCGTGAAGCCGATGAGTGGCCTCCTGACGGAGTTGATGGGGAAAGACGTTAGCGAGCAGTCAGTCAGCGGGTATTGCCGTTTGGCAATGGCAAGCGGATACTTGGCGCGCACGGCGAGGGCGCATCATCCTTCCGGGAAAGCGGCACGATACCGATTTGACCTCACGAGATTTACTGAGGCTGGAGTAGAAATGGAACATCGCGCGACGACCGAAGATAGCGCCCACGGTTTTAGTCATGGTTGCCACGGTATTGAAGGGAACGAAGGGACTCAAGGTATCCACGGAAGCCCTGGTATTGAGGAAAGGAGGAGTAGAGGCGGGCTATCGCCCGCAGTTGGCGAGCACGGCAACATCAGGAGCACCAAGCAGGGCGAAGACACGGCACGAAACGCAGCCGACGATTTGACCATCACTCCCACGGCAATTGATTGCACTACGTTGGTCCGAGATGCGTTTCCAGATGTCACAGGACCGTTAGGAACTGCTGGCGTGAGTAGGGCGCGTTCCCTGTACTCCTCTGATGCTGATTTCCGGTTCGCTTTGACTCATGGTATTGATCGCAGCGGAATCCACAAGTGGAGTCATGTGATTTACCGCCTGAAGCAATCCGCTCCAGGAATAGCTGGTAAGCGCATCTTGTGGGAGGAAGAAGAGGAGCGTATGGCGAAACGCGAAGCCAAGCGGAAGGAGGAACACGCCAAGCAAAGAGAGGAAGACGCCTTGCGGAAAGATGAAGAAGCCGTTAAGCGTGCCGAGGAACTGGCAGAGTTCAATTCCCTTCGCAGGAGGTTTGGTGCTCCGTTGGCATTAGCGCCGCCACACAGCCCGGAAGGGGCTGATGTAGAGACTCTGAAGGCTGTAGCCCACAGTATATGGTTGGATGAGGAGTACGGCAAAGCGTTCCGCGAAGATATGGAGTACGGGAATTGCGGGGTTATTAACGCTCTCCGCAACGACTTGAAGTTTGACGTTGCGCCCCACCGGTCCGAACTACTTGAGCACCTGTTGTCCCTTCGAGTGGCTGTTTGCGATCTTGTAGAACCTGTAGACCCTGGCGGCCATTCCCAGGCTGCTAATTAATCGCTGAAAACTGGGGGGCTTTCAGGCAATTCAATCTCCTGAAATTCCTCCTTTGACTCCTGTAGATTGACCCGCAAAGAAGTGTTGCAAAGCTCGTCCATTTAGGGCACCATGAGCCCGTATGGGACACCTATTGACACCTAAAGAATTCGCAGAGGCAGTTGGACTGAGCATCGCCAGCGTTCATAAGCGGGTTCGCACGGGATCGCTGCCCGCTATTCGATTCGGAAAGAGCCTGAGATTCGATCCTGATTTGGTGATGGAGGGAACGGGCGTGAGACGTCCTGACGAGATTACCCGCATGGAAGCCTATCAGGTAGTGAACCGAGTGGCTAACCTTTCCATTGACTCTGCTAGCAGCCGTAGGAAATTCCATAAGGCACATAGTGTCTTAACCGCTGCCGTAGCGAAGGCAGTAACAGGGCTCATGGACGATGCAACGGAAACAGATGTCGAGTGTTGGCGTGGATCTGTAAAGTATTGTTTGGACGCGATGAGCATCCAAGAGCAGATGGGCATGACGGATTTAACCAGTCTCTAAAGCATCGCTCTTTTGCGGCTGCAATTAGATTGCACAAACCATTCCCCGCCCGTCAGATTGAGGAAGCCAGTGGATCAACGGCGAGGTTTCGTTGCTCCATCCTCAACTTGGGACTTGTAACGTCGGACAAATTGCGCAAGGTTGGTTCCGAGAATGCTGCAAATCGAGTCCAGTTCCATCAGGTCCAACCGCCGGACGCCGTGTTCATATTTACTCACGACGGTCTGGTCAACGCCGAGACCGACAGCCAGATCCTTTTGGCTGAGTCCGGCTTCTTCACGGATCGCACGCAGCAGGGAGAGCAGGACGTGTTGCCTTTTCCCGCTCCCGCGCAGTCGTGGTCCGCTCTTCCCCATGAGATCCAAAAGGATAAAGCGGGGTTGTGGTGGTTGCGATTATCGCATATTGCTACAATTCGGATGCGCGCCTCATGGTTTGCGGAAGAGCCCCAAGCCCGTTCGGAGATCATTGGATGGAGGCGGGACGGCTGGAAAACGCCGCCGATTCAGGTGAGGAATTCGTAGTGGAGGAGTTTGGTATATATGACAAAGGGAATGACCGGTGGTAAATTGGCGGGGAACATGTTGCTGGTATTGGTCTGCTTCGGGTTTCTTGGCATAGTGGTCCACCCGTTGCTGTTCGTTGGCGGCGTGGTGCTGGCGGTGATCGGCTTGATCTTCCAGTTGGTGTCGGACCCTAAGTAGGGTGCGGCGACGGCAATGAAGTCACAGGGGCAGTCCTTGAGGAATTTCGGTTAGGCTGGCCTTTGACCAGGGTTTGCGGTTATCGGTTGTTTTTGACGATTCAGACCCGCCTGTTGTGATTTGGCTGCAACGTTGCAGCTAAAACGGCTCCATGCCGCCATGTGCAACGGGGCGTTCGGTGGCGAATTGGCAGCCGAGGCTAAACGAAAAGCGAGTGTCAGCGGTGTGCCTATGACACGGGCCGTTGTGCGAACTAGCTGCGCTCTAAGGACAAGGAGGTCAAAAGTGCCAGTACCACTCGATGCTTTCCGAAGGGGGCGTCCTGTCTATATCGACTATCCCTTTGAAGATGTTGTGTTCCGATGGGAGGACGACAGAGTGTTCGCCAAGTTCTACGGTGAGACAGATGAAACAGAACGGCCTCAGGAAAGTAAGTTGACGGTTCAGTCGTTCTGCCCCGAGTATGCGCGCTTCAAGAAGTGGCTCAACGAAAACGAATGGCGGTTGCGCGCTCCCGTCATCTGAGCGGAAGGGCGAAGACGTGACCTGACGAGCCTCGTCCACTGCATCGGGCCGATTGCAATCAAACTGCACGAGAGGGGAGCCGTACACCACTTAAGTGCTTTTAAATCAGCGACAGTACTTTTTCTTCAGAATTGGTATTGACAAATCAGATCCCAACGTCTGATAATTGACTGATGACCAGAGCCCACGCATACCTCAGAGTTTCCGGTAAAGGCCAAATTGAGGGCGACGGATTCCCCCGGCAACTGAAAGCCATCCGTGAGTATGCGGCGACGCACGATGTTCAGATTGTCAAGGTGTTCCGGGAAGAAGGAGTGAGCGGAACGACCGATTCAGCGGACCGCCCGGCATGGTCGGAACTGATGACAGTGCTTCACAGCAACGGCGTGAACACAATCGTCATCGAGCGGCTCGACCGGTTGGCGCGAGACCTGATGGTTCAAGAAACGATCATCGCGGACCTTCAGAAGAATGGGTTCGATCTGATCTCAGTCGCCGAGCCGGACCTCATGGCGAGCGACCCGACCCGAATACTGGTACGGCAGATGATGGGAGCCGTAGCGCAATACGAGAAGTCCCAGATCGTCCTGAAGTTGCGCGGTGCACGCCTTCGGAAACGGGCGAAAGAGGGCCGCTGTGAAGGCCGAAAACCCTATGGGTTCTACGATGGGGAAGCGGAAGTAATCGAGCGCCTGAAGGCTCTGCGGGCCAATGGCATGGGTTTTGATCGCATCGCCGCGCAATTGAATGCAGAAGGGCTCAACACCCGAACCGGCAAGCGTTGGCACGGGCTTGTGGTAAATCGGATCTTGACCAGCAAGAACCAGACCAAGTCCGCAGTGAAAGGCGGCAAGTGATGGCAGTCTACAAGCAGCCAAAGAGCAAATACTGGTGGTACAAGTTCACTTGGAACGGTGAACCGATACGGAAGAGCACGAAGCAAGCCAACAAGCGCGTGGCAGAGCAGATGCAAGCGGCACACCGAACCTCACTCGCGAAGGGTGAAGTGGGCATACGGGACAGGAAACCCGTACCAACTCTGAGGGATTTTGCTGAGAATGACTTTTTGCCATTTGCCCGCTCAACCTTTGCGGCGAAACCCAAGACGCTCGCCTATTACGAAAATGGTGTGAGCCGACTGCTGGACTCTGAGCGCCTCGCGTCCGAACGCCTGGATGCTATCACCAGCGATAAGGTCGCAGAATTCATCACGACGCGGCAAAGGGCGACAGGCAAGCGTGGGGGCCTGTTGCAAGTGGCGAGTCTGAACCGCGAGTTGCAGGTGCTTCGGCGCATGTTCCATCTCGCTCAGGAGTGGGGCCGAGTGGAGCGCGCGCTGCCGAGCGTAAAGATGCTTCCGGGCGAGAAACACCGCGAGCGGGTCTTGACGGCAGCCGAAGAGGATCTATACTTCAGCGGGGCATCCACCGATGCCATGGCACAATACGCGGATGCTGCCCTACTCCGGGACGTGGCCACGATTCTGCTCGATTGCGGCTTGCGCCCAGAAGAGTGCTTCCGAATGCGAACTGAAAACGTGACCGATGGCGCGCTGGAAATCCAGTACGGGAAAACGGCCAATGCCCGTCGCCGCATCCCGATGACGCCCCGCGTAGCAGCCACCCTCAACATGCGGCTATCGAAGGCGAACGGTAGCGCTTGGGTATTCCCCGCGCAGACGAAGAGCGGGCATATCGAACCGTCGTCCCTCCATAAACAGCATGTCAAGGCCATCATGGAGGGCACCCGGATTTTCAAGGAACTGTCGAAGCGGGATGATGTTCAACTCGTGCCGTTCGAACTCTACACCCTGCGGCACCACTTGCCTCACGCGCTGGGCACCGCACATGGACCCCTGGACGCTGGCATACCTCGCTGGGCATCGGGATATGAACATCACGAAGCGCTATGTTCATCCCCAAGAGCAGACCATTCGCGCGGCGATGGATCGAGTGGAAGCGGGAAAGGGTGGGCATACTTCTGGGCATACCGCCCCACCATCAGATCTAGAGACAATGCCGGTCCCAGCTCGAAGTATCTGACATTGCTATGGTTGAGTGGTGCGCCCGGGGTGACTCGAACACCCGACCTTCTGGTTCGTAGCCAGTGGCCGTTGTATTATCAGCAACTTACGGCCGTTGCCAATAGTTGTTAACCGTTGCGCAAAGTTGCTAGTTTTCAAAGACTTCCGGGAGGTTCGAGCGAGGGCACTAGCAACGGCGCGCAACCCTTCTATGCAGGGGGTGGGCACAAAAATGGGCACAGTCGTTTCGCCCAGGCGCAAATGCCTTAATCCGCCTCCGCACATTGCGGGATCCTCCCCGGACGGCACCCACAAAACCTACAAAACCCTGCCACTCTGACAGTATTGGCTCCGGTGCTGGAACTGGCTCGGCACAACGCCAGGCGGCAGAAAACTGGCCGCCCGGCGCGGCAGGTTCGCCCACGTTGCGCCGGAACCCGAAATCCGGTGCGACGAGAAACTTCCGCTGCCTCCGCACGCGCTACACTGGAGGCGGTTATGCGGACCCAACTATTGCGGCGTCTGGTAGCTTTAGAGCAACGGCTCCAGGTCGAGACGGAGCCGGGGAAGATGCTCCTGCCGGCCTGGTTGATCGCCGAGTATCGGGCTCAAGGCTTCAGTTTCGATCACGACGGCAGGCCAGACATGAAATCGGGCGTGCCGCGGCGGTAACTCCGCGAATTTCGCCCGGCGGCTCAACGCGGGTCGGGTCGCGCGAAACGGAGGCCTCCTGCCGCGCCACACTTCGCCCTGGTTGCGCCGGCGGCTGAACACCAGTTAGTCAACGCAGGCCGAGTTTCCCGCAACGGCAGCCTACCCACCATGGTCCGCGTGCCAGCCATGCCTTGATGTTCGGCGCGCATTGAGCGATGAATCTGTCGGTGTCAATCTTAGATGTACCGATGAAGAGCCAACTGAGCGAACGCATTGAACGCGCCAAAATGGAGGTACTGGTGGATGTGGCTGCCGGAATCGTTCCGGTCACGAACGCTTCGTTCTGCCAGCTTCACGATTACATGGACGCAAACGGGTACGGTGGTACTCCTCCCACCGTTCAGTAAAAGCCGGTCCCGGCAATCCCTTCCCTCGATCTCAAGGGCAGTAGCCTTACAGCAGAGGCTTGTACATTGTCCCGTTCTGTGACATAGTTAAATAGTATTCACCTTTTTGGTGAACTATTTTTCCTAATCTGGTATAATGAAGATCAGGTTCAGTTCGGAGAAGTTCGGCAAGATCTGTAACCGGCAGGAGTTGCTTGTTCGGAAGTACGGACCGGAAAGGGCGAAGCGCATCCGCCGGCGGGTCGACGACCTCGACGCCGCGGCAACGCTGGAAGACTTCCGTTTCCTGCCAGGGCGCTGCCACGAACTCACCGGGGACCTGGAAGGGCTGCTTTCCCTGGACCTGGACGGACCGTATCGGCTCTATTTCCGTCCCGCCCACGATCCGCCGCCAGCAAAGCCTGATGGCGGCCTCGATTGGTCAAAGGTGACCGAGGTGGTCATCGAAAAGGTGTATGACCCGCATGAGTAACGAAACGACTTCCTACACGCCGGACCATGTTTCGCCGCCCGGCGAAACCCTTGCCGAGCTATTGGAATCCCGCGGCATGACCCAAGCGGAACTGGCCGCACGGACGGGGCGGCCGAAACAGCACATCAACGAGATCGTGGCCGGTAAGGCACCGATCACTCAAGACATGGCCATTCAACTGGAGCGCTCGCTCGGCGCCCCCGCCTCCTTCTGGAACAACCGCGAGGCCCGGTACCGGGAGCACCTCGCCCGTCAGGCCGAGCATGGACGTCTCTTCGGACAGGTCGAGTGGCTCGCTCAGTTCCCGGTTAAAGAGATGACGAAGTGGGGCTGGCTGAAGGCCATTCCAGACAAGGTAGAGCAGGTCAGGGAACTGCTCAACTACTTCGGCGTTGCCTCTCCTGCAGAATGGCACGACATCTGGTTGAACAGGCAGTTCGCATTCCGGAAGTCAGAGGCATTCGAGAGCCATCTGGGTTCGCTATCGGCCTGGCTGCGCCGAGGCGAGGTGGTGGCTCGTAATATCCAAACGGAGCCCTTCGATGAAGCGCGGCTCCGTGCGAATCTGCCCAAGCTGCGTCAGCTAACTCTTTCCGGCGATCCAAAGGAATTCGTGCCGCGCGTGACGGAGTTCTGCGCTGCGGCGGGCGTTGCGGTAGCATTCATTCCCGAATTGACCGGCTGCCGCGCCAGCGGCGTGACCCAGTGGCTCACGGCCGAGAAAGCACTGATCCAGTTGAGCCTACGCTATAAGAGCGACGACCACCTTTGGTTTACGTTTTTCCACGAGGTGGGACACATCCTCCTGCATGGAAAGAAGGAAGTCTTCGTGGAGTGGGACGGCTCCGATACGGAGAAGGAGAAACAGGCCGACCGCTTCGCATCCGAAGCGCTCATCCCCGCGGCGCAGTGGAAAGCGATCCGTTCGATGGGGACCTACAGTAAAGTTACGATCCGAAGCGTTGCCGCCAAGGCGGGAGTGGCTCCCGGCGTTGTCGTGGGCCGGCTCCAGCACGAACATCTCTTGCCACCCAGCCACTGCAACGATCTCAAGCGCCGCTATCAGTTCATCGCGCAGCAGTAGCGACGGTCGCATGGAACCCTACCGAGTTTTCATCTCCTCGATCATGAACCGATCCATCGAGGATCTGCTAGTGGAGCGTGAAGCGGTAAGATCCGCCGTTGAGCACTTCGCGCCGATCACAACGCCGTGGGCTTTCGAGGCTGAACCAGCATCGCCAAAACCGCTGCTCGACTTCTACATTGATGCCGTGAAGAGCAGCGACCTGTTTGTGCTCATCGTGGGGCAGGGCCTGACGAAGCCGGTGAAGGATGAGTGCGACACCGCCCGCGACCACGGCAAGCCCATGCTGCTCTTTGCCAAGGCGGCGGCATCGCGCGAACCGGATGCCGAGCAGCTACTGCACTCAGCCAACATCAAATATGATACGTTCATCAACGCGACGGAACTGCGGGAGAAGGTCCGGCGGGCATTGGGGAATCACCTTCTGACCCAAATCCGAGGCGATGCCGAAGAATCCTTGCGGCCAGGAGACCGGCTCGCTCAACTGCGGGCGTATGCCCGAAGTTACACACCGCTCCAAATCCTGCCCATGGTGCCAGCCTGCCAGTACAATTCGTTCCGGGTGAAGAATGTCGAGTCGGGCGTTGTCACGTTCGAGAAGGATTCCAATCGCCAGAGCTTTACCGTACCAGCCCAACGCATCGAGGACCTCCTGGGCGCCGCGCCACAGGAACTGCCAACAGTACTACTCGATGGACGGCTGCAGTGGATTACTCTGCCGGAGGTCTGGAGGTTCTTTCCCGAGCAACCAGTGCCAACCGATTCATCCGGGCTCGGCTTCGGTAAAGAACGCCCACGTAACGATCCGGGACTGCCGCCGCAGCTACAATCGCTCTGTGCTTGGTCCCTCCCGGCCAACATAGCTGCGCGTTTGCGTGAGGGCTACTCCGTCTTCTATGACGAAGATGGAAAGTATCTGTGTTCAACCGGGCAAATCCTGCTCGTCCGGCCTCGTGCCAGGTAACGGCGGCGCGAACGCGACGAAGCCGTTCCTGCGGAACGCTCGCGCCTGGTCCTGTACGATGGCGTCTTGCGTGGGCACCCGGCTGCACAAAGTAATATCATGAGCTTTCGGTCCCATTCTCAATTAGATGCAGAGACCGCAGCCAAACTATGGCCAAGCTCGAAGAACTCACGCGCGGTGCCGCTGTCAAGGGAATCCTGCCCGATTGCCTCGTTACGTTGATCGACGTCAAGTGGTACGGTTCGGCGGCAGTCGAGCTCACCTACAAGGACCCCGCCGGGAAGCCCAACGTCGTGCTCCTTTACCGGGACCGCGAGCCCACCCTGGAAATCGGTGAGACCGGTCGGCCATGGAGCTTCGACGGCGACGGGAAGCTGTTTCGGCTGGTCTCTGAGGCGCACCGGATCAACCTGGCCCATCTCTTCGATCCGCTGCTCGCCATCCATACCTCGATGGTCGACCCCCTGCCGCACCAGATCACTGCCGTCTACGGCGAGATGCTGCCGCGACAGCCGCTCCGGTTCCTCCTGGCGGATGACCCAGGCGCCGGCAAGACGATCATGGCCGGTCTGCTCATCAAGGAACTGCTGATCCGCGGCGACCTGCACCGCTGCATGATCGTATGCCCCGGCAATCTCGCTGAGCAGTGGCAGGACGAACTCTACCAACGATTTCAGCTCCCCTTCGAAATCCTGACGAACGACAAGCTCGAATCGGCGCGCACTGGCAACTGGTTCGCCGAGAATCACCTGGCCATCTGCCGCCTGGACAAACTGAGCCGTAACGAGGACGTCCAGGCGAAGCTGGCCAACACCGATTGGGACCTTGTGGTTTGCGACGAAGCCCACAAGATGTCGGCCACCTTCTTTGGCAACGAGGTGAAGTACACCAAGCGCTACCGCCTCGGCCAACTCCTCGGCCAGCTTACGCGGCATCTGCTTCTCATGACGGCGACGCCGCATAACGGCAAACCGGAAGACTTCCAGCTATTCCTGGCGTTGCTGGATAGCGACCGTTTCGAAGGCCGGGCGCGCGACGGCGTCCACACCGTCGATGTCTCCGACCTGATGCGTCGGCTGGTGAAGGAACAACTCCTCAAGTTCGACGGAACGCCGCTGTTCCCCGAGCGCCGGGCATACACCGTCAGCTACAAGCTGTCCGATGCAGAAGCATCCCTGTACAAGAGCGTTACCGATTACGTCCGCGAGGAATTCAACCGGGCCGATTCCCTGGAGAGCGAAGGCCGCAAAGGAACAGTCGGATTCGCTCTGACCATTCTGCAACGGCGGCTGGCGTCTTCACCCGAGGCGATCCTGCAATCCCTCCGGCGCCGCCGTGAACGGCTGGAACGGCGCCTGCGCGAAGAACAGATCCTCAAACGCGGAGCGGATCTTCAGGACGACCAGCGCTTGCCCAGTCTCACAGAAGAAGACATCGACGAGTTGGATGACGCACCCGACGCAGAGGTCGAGGAGACAGAAGAGACCGTTGTCGATCAGGCAACGGCGGCGCGCACCATCGCTGAACTCCAAGCTGAGATCGAGATCCTGAAGAATCTGGAAGCGTTGGCTTTGAAGGTCCGCCGCAGCGGAACAGACAAGAAATGGGAGGAGCTGTCGTCGCTCCTCCAGAACCACGCCGAAATGTTCGATGCGCAAGGCCATCGCCGGAAGATGGTCATCTTCACCGAGCACCGCGACACGTTGAACTACCTGACCGAGCGGCTCCGCGCGCTCCTCGGCGCTCCCGAGGCGCTTGTCACCGTTCACGGCGGGATGGGCCGTGAGGAGCGTACCAAGGCCCAGGAGGCGTTCAAACAGGACAAGGACGTTCTCATCCTGCTGGCTACCGACGCTGCCGGCGAGGGTATCAACCTGCAGCGCGCGCATCTGATGGTCAACTATGACCTGCCCTGGAACCCGAACCGTTTGGAACAGAGGTTTGGGCGCATCCACCGCATTGGGCAGACCGAAGTTTGCCATCTCTGGAATCTGCTGGCGGAAGAGACGCGCGAAGGCGACGTATACAAACGCCTCCTCGAAAAGATCGAGTTGGAGCGCGAGGCCCTTGGTGGAGGAGTCTTCGACATCCTGGGCCAACTCTTCCGCGAACAACGGCTGCGCGACCTGCTCATCGAGGCGATCCGGTACGGTGATCGGCCCGAGGTCAAGGCCCGCCTCCATCAGATCGTCGACAACCTGACCGACCGAAAGCACTGTCAGGAGCTTCTCGAAGAGCGCGCTCTGGCAAACGACAGCATGGATGC
>Ga0181538_10003647_pt1 | contig 14890 bp, 11 predicted proteins | sample PEATcosm2014_Bin_40_FD_119773 | JGI IMG/M metagenome (GOLD analysis project Ga0181538, IMG submission 119773) | Peatland microbial communities from MTU Mesocosm Facility, Houghton, MI, USA - PEATcosm2014_Bin23_30_metaG | ecosystem: Environmental > Terrestrial > Soil > Wetlands > Peat | place...
ACGATCAAGATTCCTCCTCGTGGCCGGCTCCTCTTTAACGAGCGTGATGCAGAATGGGTTTGCGATTCATGGTTCTCCGCTCGTTCGATTGTCTTTGCGGATTTCCCTTCGATGCAAATGAAAGTTGGACATGCTTGCCCTCATCCGCCAACCACAATTATTCTACCTGTGTAACCGCCAAATCCCGCATGGAAAATCGTGTTTTTTTGCCAGGGCATTTTGTACCACCAAAGCAGACTCCAGTCGCTCAACAATTTGCGCCCTATCCCTGTGGTGAGGATGGAGCCTCGGCGTAAGGAGCTACTCGTTGGCGTAGGACGGAATCGTCCGGCATCAAAAGGCGTCCACGGCCGGGGCCCGGCAAGCTGACGACACGAGTTCGGATTTCGATGTCAGATGTGCCGGCATACCTTCCACTTTGATCGCCGCGTCGGGATCTTCCCGGTCGTTACTGACGCTGGTTGCCCACTCCTCAATGGCTTTGAAATGTCCGCATTTCTCGACGCGGAAATCTGCGTCCAAGAATGGGCAGAACGAAATTAAACCCTCTCCCGCGCACGGTATACAGGGACGTCCTCAATTACCAAATTAAGCCATCCGGATGCGGACATGGTGTCCAGCCGCCACGAGCCTTCAATTCCTTCGTCGCCGCCGACGGCGGAAAATGCCCAGCCCAGCCGTCGCGATCATAACCGCGCTCGCCGGTTCCGGAACATTTGCGAACATCGGTACGGGTAATCCATCGGCCGCGGCGAAGGCGTCCAGGGCGGCGAGGTCGCTGGCCGAGGCTCCGTCGCTGGCGCTCTGGTTGAAGTTGGCGGCCAGATCGGTGAAGTCGGCGGCGTTGACTATGCCGTCGTAGTTGAAGTCGCCCTGGTCCCAGGCGGTGACGGGCTGGTTGAAGTTGGCCGCCAGGATGGTGAAGTCGGCGGCGTTGACCAGGCCGTCGAGATTGGCGTCGCCGAGGAGGGTGTATTTCACTTCGATCTGGCCGGAAGACAAGCCGGAGACCTTGCCGTCTTTGCCGTCGGCGTAGCCGAGGCCGTAGAACAGGCCATTGGTATTGGTTTGCGCCGCCGTGGAAATGATGCCTGGGCCGTTCCAGTGGCCACCGTTGTAGCCGGACTTGACGTAGCCGGCGATGGTCGCAATCGGATCGGAGGAACCGTAGGTGATGATGACGTGGTTGTTGTTCAGGTCGAACACGCCGCTGCCGCTTACCGTCAACGAAGTCAACTGCGCCAGGCCAGTGTTTGTGCCCAGTTGCAGCGTACCGCCCGTGACCGTGACGTTGCCATCGGACAACGCGCCGGTGACGCCCACGATCAGTTTGCCCGCGCTGACCGTGGTGCCGCCGCTGTAGGTGTTCACCGTGTCGAGCGTGAGGGTCCGGCCGGCGGATTTGGCGAGCGATGCCGTGCCGGCTATGCCGCCAGTGCCGGAAATAGTGTAGTCGCCCGAAGCGTTGTTCACGGTGACGGTTGCGGGGCTGACCGTGGTATTCAAAGTCACGGCGTAGTTGCCTCCGTTGGAATCGTTGAACGTCACCGCGTCACCGGACTCGAACACGGTGTTGGAAGAACCGTTGGTCCAGTTGAAGCTGGCGCCGATGTCCCAGAGCTTGCTGCCGGCGGCGTTCGTCCAGGTGATCGATTGAACTGTGATGATGCTGCCCGGGATCACGCCGGGCTGAAAGAGATCGGCCAAATTCGTGGCGTTGGCGGCATCGCCGAGCGCGCCGTTGGAGGTCTGGCCCGGCAATTGGAAAATCTCCTGCATCGTCAGCAAATCCGAAGAATGCGTATACTCGGCGATCGTGCTGTCGTACGGCACGCCGCCCACGTTGGCGTGGGCGAGCGGCGAGATTACGATCTCCGGCAGGGTGTGATTCAAGTCGTCCTGATTGTCCCCATTGCCGTCCGGCTCGGTCTCGTCCATCCACAGCACGATCGCTCCGTTGTTGCGGTAGGCAGCGGAACTCATGATTTGGGGTATCACGATCGACAGAAAATTGTCTCCCTGCGCGATCTGTGCCGAATCCCCCGTCAAATGGGTTCCGTGATAGGTAAACCCACTCGATAACGGGGTGTGCATGTCGTTGAATTCGTCCGGCGTGATCCAGTTGTAGCGCGCGACCGTGTTGTCGGTGAGGTCCGTCTGCAATTGCTGGAGCGGCGCGTAATGCGAGACTTCGGGATTGGAAGTGCCCGTGTTGTATCCGCCATCGGTATCCGTGAAAAATACCTGCGGATCGTGCTGCACCAGATAGCTGTACTGGTTGCTCCCATTGTAAGCGTTGGCGCCCGAGATGGTGCCGCTGGCGGGGAACAGCGGAACGGTCCACTGGCTCTGCGGCAATACCGCCCCCGTGGAAGTGTTGATGTCCGTGTCCTCCTCGTATCCCTTCCAGGAAATGTTCGCCGACTGCAAAAGTCCGCTGAGGTGCTGAGTCGTGCTCTGCACGTTTTGGGGGCTTCCGGTGCTGGTGTACGGGGCGTTATCGGTGGTCACGCCAAGACTCGAGCCCGCCTCGGACCAGATATAGTTGAGTTCTGACGGATGTACGAATTGGACGATGGACTCGTTGGCGGTGGCGTTGTAATAGGTGCTGGTGTAGGAGGTTTGGGCGCTGAGGTTGGTCAGGACGCCGTTGACCAGCGCCGTGGCCGTGCCGTTGACCAGGCTGTTGATGAAGGGAGCGCTGGGGTTGCCGGCGATCTGCTCGACGTTGCCGTTGTTGCTGACGTTGCCGTTGGGTTGGGTCCAGTTGTGGTTCTCGAAGGGGATGACGAATACATCGCCGATCTGTCCGGCCGCGCGCGCCGGTGCGGCCGCCGCCCCCGCCAATCCCACCGCCGCCGCCGTCGCCAAACCCCGCCTGGCCCGAATCACATCCCCAACAACCGATACAAGGCCGCATTTCCCAGAGTACATAAAACCTCCGGAGGTCAGGCCGCATTAAATCTGCAAAGTGACCAGCCACCACCGGGTGCGTGTCACTTTCTGCAAAGAATTTCCCCCTCCCCTTGTACTCAGGGGGAGGGTTGGGGTGGGGGTCGAACATCGACTGGCCCACGAAACCCCCACCCTGACCCTCCCCCGGAGTACCAGGGGAGGGGAGGAAGAGGCCTTGCAAAATGTGGCACGCACCCGCCACCACCCTGACACGCGGCCTCCCATCCAATACAATTATAATGAGATGCTGGTTAAACTGCTCAAGGCAAAAATCCACCGCGCCACGGTCACCATGACGGACGCGGATTACCACGGGAGCATCACGATCGACCGCGATCTGCTGGTTGCCAGCGGATTGTTGCCCAATGAGGCGGTCATTGTCGCCGACTGCGAAAACGGGAACCGATTCGAAACCTACGTCATTCCGGGCGACCGCGGGAGCGGGGTCATCGGCATCAACGGCGCCGCGGCTCGGCTGTGTCAGGTCGGCAACAAGGTCATCATCATGAGCTTCGTCCTGGCCGATTCAACCGAGCTGGAGGGGCATACCTCGCGCATCGTCATCGTCAACGAACGCAACCAGGCCGTGCAGGCCGTCGATCAGCCAACCGTCACCTGACCATGCGATAGCCTCTTATGCTCCAGGTCCTGTTCCGCATTCATTTGTTCGGCCACGTCATCCCGGTCTACGGCTACGGGCTGATGCTGGTGATCGCGTTCCTGGCGTGCGTGCAAACTTCGCGATGGCTGGCGGTGCGAAAGGGCATGAACCCGGATCATTTCGTTGATGCCGCCCTAATCGCCATGGCCACCGGCGTCATCGGGGCGCGGCTCTGTCACGTGCTGGAAAATATCCACGAATACACCCGCGCCGATCTCACCCTCACGCAGAACCTTTTCAACGTTGCTAACACCCGCGAAGGAGGCCTGACGTTTTACGGCGGATTTCTGCTGGCGACGCCCTGCGTCATCGCCTACGGCCTGTGGCGCAAGGCGAAAATCCTGGTCGGGATGGACATCGTGGCCCCCGTCGTCATGATCGGGCTGGGCATTGGCCGCATCGGCTGTTTCCTCAACGGCTGCTGCTACGGCGCGCAGTGCGATCTGCCCTGGGCGGTGCGCTTCCCCTATTATTCCAACGCCTATCTCGATCAATACGCCGCCGGGAAAACGATCGTTCCGGCCGATCTGACAAACGCCCTGGGAGCCCCGCTGAATCCCGACGTTCTTTCCCCTTCGTACATCCCGCGATTTCGCCTGGTCACCGCCCTTCCGGTCCATCCGACGCAGCTATACAGCTCATTCACGGCGTTTCTCCTGGCGGTGCTGCTGATCGTTTACCTTGGGCTGCCACACCTGGACGGCCGCGTTTTCGCGTTGATGTTGATTCTGGAAGGCTTGGCGCGGTACGTGCTGGAAATGATCCGAGTCGAGCCGGCCGTTTTCACGCTGCGCCTGCATGGGCAGAGCTATGCTTTCAGCATCAGCATGATCCTGGGTCTGGCGGCGATCGTCGCAGGATTCGTCTTGTGGATACTGCTCGGCCATCGGCTTGCCGGTTGGCGGGAGGGCGGATAACATTGCTGAAGCACGGGCGATTGGCGCAGTTGGCTAGCGCACCAGCATGACACGCTGGGGGTCACAGGTTCGAGCCCTGTATCGCCCATTCAGGCTGACTCGGTCATTTCGGCTCGATCTCCTTGGCGAACTCTTCGTAGAGGTCAACGTCTCCGCTCTTGGAGATCTGGACGTTCTCATAGGGAACGCCCATCCGACGATAGAACTCGTCGGCGACGTTGTGGAAAACGCCAACGATTGTGGCGATGATCCAGTAGCGCATCTTGCCGAACTTCAGCTTGATGACTTTCATCGCCAGGCGCGTGCAGGTGTAGTTTAAGATGCCGGCGTAGGCGGCATCGCCGCCAGCCACGTTGGCTCGTTCGACAATCTGCCTGGCCAGTTCGTCGATGAGCGGATCAAGAGAAACTCGGTCAGGGCGGGGAATGTACGGCATAGCTGCATCTCCAAAAAGGATGCGAAGACTTTCGAGTAGGCGGTCCTGAAAAGAAAATTACCGATCCTGGGAACAAGAACATATTAGCATTCTTTATAATTTCCAAACAAACTTCAAATATCCCCTTTCGTCTGGCCAAATAGACGAGGAATGCGACGACGATGCGGTTGCGAACGTACAAGACCAAAGGTGCCGGCTCGCCAACCGCTTGCCTGACGATGGCCTTCAAACTCGTGGAGTCAGCTCAGAATCATTGGCGAAAGCTTAACGGCAGCGCGTTGCTGCCGGAGGTGATTGCAGGAGCGATCTTCAAAGACGGAACGAAACTCGCCGCTTAAGCTGTCGCGGCCATCCACTACTTTTGGGAATATCTCCGCTCAAAACACGTGCTTTTGGCGATCCCTCCTGCGGCAATTTGCCACATCATTTGCACAAACATAGGTAATTCCCCTATTGAATGGAGGGAGGGTTGTAGGAACATGATGGTTGGGTCTATCCCCCGAGATTCGGGATTCTTGCAAGGCGGGACAAATTGAACGGCCCATATGAATTTTGGCCAGTCACCGATCCAGTCGCGGGTAGGCTCAAGGCTGTATCGGTTGTAAGCAGCACGTCTAAGAATACAAGGATTTGCATATCGATATGGCCACCTTAAGGCGGGGCTTCAGGAGAATCAGGAGGGTTTAGTGATGCGAATTCGCCGATCGAGACAGTTAATTCTGGCTGCCGCTGGCTCCTTGATAATTTGGAGTGGGGGCCAAGCGCATACTTTCGCAACTACCGTCACTCAGACGGGCAGTCCAGGCGCGGCCTCGAGTCCCGGAGGGCCTGCCGTCGCGTCAGCCGTCGCGCCAGGCGACAGCAGCAACAGCGCCACCGCAACAGGTGGTGCGGGCGGCGGCGGCGCCGCCGGCGCGAATGCATCGACTGCCGGACAGAACGGCGGCAACGGTCAGAGCGGCGGAGCCGGAGGCACGGCGACTGCAACCGCACAAACCACCCTCTCGTCAACGAATAGTGATTCAAGCCAGGCAGTAGCGACCGGTGGAAATGGTGGTGCCGGGGGCGCGGGCGGCGCCGGGATCAGCCCCGGCGTCACCGGGAACTCGGGCGGCGGCGGTGGATGCGAAGGCCATAGCGACCGGACATGGCGTGACTCCGGTGCGGATGTCGACGCATCGATTCGCGCGGCTGACGAACGCCGTTTTTGTCAACGGCGCGTCAATGGCATCCTGCTGTAAGAAATGTAGTCGGTGAAACGCGAATCAATTAAGCCGACCCCGCCATCTCACGCTGAGGGCGATCAGGCTGCCCAAGACCAGCGAGGACGCCAACGGGCTGGGTTCGGGCAGGGAAGCGATCGCGGACACCTCCTGATCCCAGTAGGACGGTAACTGGGCATAGGGGTTTGACGCCGTCTGGTCGGTTACATAGACGTAGCCGGCGTTCAATTGAGCTGTCTCGCTAAGGTCGGCGAGCATCGCCGAGGTGGTCGGCGCATCATATATTGTGTTTGAGAACCGGTCGCTTGGGTAGCTCTGGAACCAGTTCTGGCCGTAGGGGTAGTTGTTGAATCCAGGATCGCCGGCAGGGGCAGTGTTGGGCCCTTCGAAGATGTCGAAGAGGTCGGCGGTCGACAAATATTCAGACGGCGAAACCCCGTTCAGGTATGGTTGGCCGGGATTGCCGATGACGGTGTAAGAAGAGTCCAGACCTTTGATATAACTATCCAGGCTCTGGTAGTACGAAAGTGTGCTCGGAGTAACCGACATACCATCGAGGAAGAAGCCGTCGATCAAACTTCCATACTGGCTGATATAAGTGGACACTTGGCCCTCGACAGAGGCAATGGGCGCACTGCCATTGTCCGTGTAGACATAGCCGACGGCCTTGCCGCTGGCGGTCTCCAGGTTCGTCATGGCGGTGACGTAATTCGGGTCCGGAGGGCCAGGCAGAGGCCCGCTGTCAGGATTGAAGATGGCAGTGACCTGAATTTGCCCGGCCGCGGCGTCCATTGCGGCCCAGCCATCGCCGACCCCGCCCGGACCGCCAGTGCCGGGATAGAAATACGCCGGAACGATAGTCCCCAAACCATCAGCCCGGCAAGACCCGGGCAATTGCAGGATCACGCCCAGAGCGACTGTCATCGAAACGAATACCGAGCATGCGACTTCGCTGGATCGACACATGGCATTTCTCCCGAGAGCAAATAATCCGGTCCCACTTCGAATGATTTAAGACCATCAGTCGCACCGGATAAAACGCGCCTGAAGGCTCCGGTTGCGTGGTTGCGGGCACATTCTACCAATCCGGATTGACAGTTTCAAAGCCTGCGAGCGATGCACGCACCTCACCGCTACCCTGACGGAGACGGATTCCGCCGCTTCCACTGATCGGGCAGCCGATCGGGCAATTCGCTGATCCGCGTGGCCGGCAAATTCGTCGGCGGTTGCGTACGGTAATGCTAGGAATCGATGCCGTGCCGGCGGCAAGTGCTGGTCAGGCTGGAAAGGATCGCCGCAATCTGGCGGACATGATGTCCACGGTCGCGGCTGATCTCAATGATGGAAATGGCGTCACTCGTGTCGTCGGCCTACGGCCTGTAATTCACCACCACGTCGTTGATCTTGAGCTTCGTGCCGTCGCGCACCATCGTCCCGCCGGCCGGGGCAAGCACCAGTACCATCGCCTGATCCGCCTCGATCGCCAGCGGCTGCTTCCCGCTCACGTTACGCCGGATGAACTGCCCGCTCACCGTGTCGTAGAGGTCGCACGCGGCAGGCCCCACGTCAAAGCTGATCGTCTTCTCCTGCTCATACGGGTTGTAGATCAGGAAGGTCGGATAGCAGCGCGGCCGATAGTAATCCGTCTTCGTCACGTCCCACGCGATGATGCCCGGCACGTCGGTGGCATTGAAGATGCTGCCCAGGAAGCCGACGTGGTTGCCCATGTACAGGGCGATGTTCTGCGATTCGCCGCTGAACTGGTTCTTGTCGATCCAGTACCGGCCTGACCTGCCGCCATCGTACTTGTGGGCGAAGAATGCAATGGGATCGCCCGTCGCATACGGTCGGAACGAATGAGCCGCATCCGCATGATGCGGCTCCGTGCGAAAGCCCTCATACGAAAAAAGGAATCCCTTGCCCTCGGGCAGGCTCTCCCGCCAGTTCAGATGATCCTGATGGTCGTAATCCAGATCGATCCCCAGGAAGAATCGGCAGCTATTGGCCGCGTTGAGCGCATAGCGGGCGATGCTGCGGGCGAATCGCTGATCATATCGAACCACGGGCAGCAGCCAGGCCGGAGCTTGGTAGCTGCCCATCGCGAACGCGTAGAAGCCATTGTTATCGGGCCAGCGCCACCAGGCGCCATCCAGGCCGTCGCAGGTCATTCCGTTGAAATTCGTGCCGTGGGTAATCGCCCACTCGTGGACAAATCCCGGCAGGCGCGTGTAGTCGCCGAACCAGTTGTCCATCATCCACTTCATGTCGAAGTCTTCTCCCTGCTCGGCGTTGATGCGCGCCATGACCAGGGGGCCCATGGCATGCGAAATCTCGTAGCGCCCGGGATGCGTGAGCTGCCAGCGCAGCGCCGCCTTCGCGCACTCCAGGTATTGGCGGTCGCCGGTCCATTGGAAGCCCGCGTACAGCATCCATGCCAGGCACGAGGCATTGCCGGGGTTCCAGTCGATCTGGATCGGCCGGACCCGGCGCCCGGCGATGTCGTACCCCTGTTTGAGATCGGGTTGATCGGGGCAGCCGAAGGCCTTGGCCATCTGCAGGAGAAAGGCAAACTCCCGATCGATGTTGCGGCGAAAGCCGGGATCGTGACGGTTCAGGTCCGTGATCATCACACCCAGGGCCAGCGGCCAGTAGCCGTAGATGACGTGGCTGACGTTGCCGCCGCGCTGGCCGATTCGATCCTGATAGACACCTTCAGCCTCATCGAACCAGCATTTGCAACCGGCCGTCCAGTCGATGCCGGCGTAGGTGTGCATGTCCAGGTCCATAAGCTGCGCGCCGACGACTGCGGAAAGACACGCAATTGCCTCGCCGTCATCAGTTGCCGATTTACGTCCCGGCGCCAGATAGGCTGGGAAGCCGAAATATTTGCCTCCCGGGGCCAGGTCCACTGCGGGAAGATTTTTGCCCGTCGCGGCCGGATCGAAGACCAGCCGGTAGTAATCCGTCGCGGTCTGCTTCCAGTCGATCACGTGCAGCGGTTGCGGCATGCGGGAAATGGTCTGGACCCAGGGGATAACGATCTGCGGCTCGGCTGCAATGGCCGAAGCGGCCATGCCGGCTGCCGTCGCCAACGCGAAACACCAGATTCCAAAGGTGGACATTTTGAAGCGATCGCTCCTTCCTTCGCGGATCCCGCTGCACGCCCGTAGCACTGGAGTCTTTCGCGAACCGCTCGGATATCAAAGTGCGGTTGACGCGAAAAACGATGGTCGCGCCGTTGGTAAGCGTGCCGGAGACTTTGGTGCCATCCACGGTGATGGTCGTGTTGGTGCCGCCCGCCTGCGGCACATAGACGATGGCGGTGACGTTGACGGGAATGGTGACGGCAAGATGATACAGCGTGGCGTTGCGATCCGACTCGACGGCGATGGTGCCGCGGTCAGTTAGCAATGAACCACGGGCGCAGGCGAGGCTGGTGCCGAAATCCAGCGGCACGATCTGCACCTGCGCGAACTGGGGCGCGAGCGCCTTCACGCCCAGAATGTAGCGGATATAACCGTCCAACCCGACGACACCCCAGCCATGCGACTCGCTGTCGCCGTCGGTGTTGGCAGTCCACGACTCCCACGCGGCGGTCCCGCGGAGCGAGGGCGGGAAGGCGTTGGCGTGTTGCGAGGCGTGCGCGCTCTGAGTCCCGCCCGGTTCGAGGCCGTCTACATAGATACCACTGGCATTGAGCAGGTGGGTGTTTATCGGGGTTTGCAGGGCGTTGGCCAAGCGACGATAAGTGTTGCTGTCGCCGGTGTTGCCAAGCTCGCCGGCGATGCGCGAGATGACGTTGTAGTCTTCCCAAGCCCAGGCGTTGATGACGGCGCTGGCGTTGCCGGGGCCGGCGACAGTGGCCATGTCGTAGCCGAAACGCATGTCGGGCGGGCAGTCAATGATGCCGTTTCTGTAATTCCTGGAGGTGCCGCCGAGAAGTCTGGTGATCAGGCCATTGGTCGGATTGAGGGAGCGGTTCACGTACTGGGCGATGTTGGTCAACGCGGTGTAGTTGGCGGCAAGAAAAGCGCAATCGCCCGTCTGCAAATAATACTCCCGCACCCACTGGAAAAAGGCCTGCGTGTAGTCGGGAATGTCACGCGCATTGTTGACATCGGGATAGCAGGCGTTCACCCGACCGACGTCGGCACCCGTGGGCCAAAACTGGCCCATGGATTCGATGAACTCGCCCACTTGGCGGTCGTCATCATTGATGAGCTTTTGGACTGGTGTGAGAAGCATCGGGCATCCACTGCTCTTGCGAATATCTCGACATCCATCGAGAGCCAAAGAACCGCACCAACCAAAAAATTATAGCGATGAGCTCGTCGCTATTCCGACGTATCCATGTCTTCGAAGTGCGGATATCACAAACACTTGCGCGCTGGCTTGCTAAGCGAGCACTGGCAATCCGTCATCAATCGGTTGCTGCATGCGAACTTTTTGGTTGACTTTCCGACAGAAGAGAGTAAGTTTACGTCAATTCGCAAGCGTTTGCGGAATTTGAATCCCCGTCGGAGCGCCAGCAGGCTTGATAAATTCGGGTGAGTCGGCGATCCGGCAACATATCGAGCGGAGGTCGGAATATGCGTAAAATGAACATCGGGCTTGGATCCAAGGTATGCTGTGGAGCCGCGTTGGCTGCGTTTGCTGCGGTGTCGGCGCACGGAGCGGTGATCACAACCTATAGCGGTGGAATTTCCCCAGGGGTAAACGCTCCCTATCAAGCGGATTATTCATCTCCGACCATCACCGGTTGGCTGGACTACTCAAATAATGACCAAGGCGCCCTCCCCGACGGCGGCCCCGCCCAGGTGTTCCTCACGACAGCCCCCATCACGTTGCAGTCGGTCACCGTCAAAGGCTTCGGGGACGCCGGTGCACCCCTTACCGGAAACTGGACGATTACCGTTGGCTCGCTAAACGGCAACAGCGACTATTATGGCGTGGGCTTTACACTTCTGGACCAAGAAACCGCCAATGGAGCGCCAATCGGGACTGACGTCGGCAATGGCATAACGACGAATTATGACATGTTCACGCTGGCGAATCCGGTCGCTTTGGCTGCCGGTACTGAATATTTCTTTGCAATCAGTTCCAGCACAAGTAACGGTGGTTGGTACGGGTTCGCCATGAGCGGTGCCCCAGACCCCCTCTACGCGACGCTGGGGATATCGGCAGCCGGGTATTATGATGGCCCCCCGTACGTGAACCTCGCGCAGCAGAATAATGAGTCTAATGCAGCATATCCGGGCGGCGGGCTTGATTTTACCTACTATATCAATGGCACCGTCCCAGAGCCGGCCACATTGGGCCTCTTTGGGGTAGGCCTTTTGGGCCTGCTGAATCGACGCCGCCGGGCATAAGCGGGAGGTCGGCGGCCTCCGGGCTTGAGATATCCATTGCTGATTGGCGGGCGAGTCGCACAACGGCTCGCCCGCATTCTTTGTTGACTGGAAGTGCAAACCAATCTGGAAGTGCAAACCAATTCTGGATAATCAGAATCGAAAAGGACGATAGGGAATCGCCACGGAAGGAAGTTCGCTATCCTGGCTCTCAATCATCGAATGAAGCATCTTGACGCATTGTTGTCCAACTTCGTAGAAGGGTATCTCGATCGTTTCGATTGGCAAACCGGTGTTTCCACGGATCACCCGTTCATTGAAACCCATCACCTTCAGTTGATTCGGCACGCGAATCCCGAGACTCTTTGCCGTGGCCGTCAAACACACCGCCTCTTCGCTCTCGTAGCAAATCACACCCTGAACATCGGGAAAGCGCCGAAGAAAGAATTCCGCGCGTTGCAACACGTCCATGTGCCGATCATCGTCCGATGGGCTCAACTCCAGATATCGATGGGACTCGAGGTTCGCCGCCTTCATGGCATTTTGGAAGCCCGCCAGCCGGTCGGACATGGAATAGTGAATATCGGCGGCACACGATCGGCAAAAGTAGCCAATCCGCCGCACGTCTCTACTCAATAGCCAACTAACGGCCAATGCCGCCCCGCTAAAATCATCCGGGTAAACGCATTGTTGCTTTTGTTTCACGTTAAACAGCACGTAGGGCAGTCGTAATTTCTTGAAATAAGCGATCGTGCGCGAAAACATCGGCAGCAGGTTGACGATGAGTCCGTCCACCGCAGATTCGCGAAAGAGCTGAGGGAGGAGTGCGGAATCCTTGATTTTCGCCGACGGGAGCTCGTTGATCAGCAGCCGCCACCCCATGTCTTCCACAACGGAATAAATGCCGCTGAGGCCATTGATGGGATACCAGTCAATTTCGTAGTCGCCGCAGGTGACAAAGCCGATGGCCTGAAAACGTCCGTGACTCATGGAACGGGCGGCTGTATTGGGTCGATACCCGAGTTTTATCGCAATTCGTCGGATCTTCGCGCTTCTCGAGACCATGGACGGCCATTTCTCTTTGTATTTTCCGTTGAGAATGCGGGAGACCGTGCCGACCGAGACCCTCGCGCGAGCAGCCACATCGGCAAGCGTTGTTGTTTCCTTGCGGTCCGCTGGCTCGGGATTGTGGATTGAAACCGGCATATTTGGCGATACCAAGCCCAATTTACTATCGGCGACAGACATAATCATATAGAAAGCGCTTGCAATTTGCAACCGCTTTCGAATATATTATGCGCCGTCGGGCCCCTTGGCAGGATGCCTTCGCCGATGGTCATAGGCGGGACCACGGGCATCGAGAAAATGACGTGGGGTCTTTGGGTCGGCCATTGTGGTCGACGCTCATTTGTGCGGTTTCGGTGGACTTAGCTTTTTGCGAGGGTAATGCTATGAAGAACACTCGGAATGGTGGGACGGACGGCACGACTTTTGGAAATTTATTGAACTCCTCCGGACGGAAACGGGCGAGTCTGGCGCTCGCCTTGGCTGCGGCCGGTGCAATTGCGCCCTGTCGCCATGCCCTGGGCCAATTGACAGGCACCGCCACGATAACAACGAACACCGGAATCACCGCGAACGCAAGCGCTCCCTATCAAGCGGATTTTTCAAGTCCGAGCATCACCGGTTGGCTGGACTATACAAATAATACCCAAAGCAACCCCGCTGGCAGCGGTCCAGGCCAGGTATTCATCCCGACATCCAACATCACTTTGCAGTCGATCGCGGTCAAAGGATTCGGGAACTCCTCGGCGAGTGGCCTTGGCGGAAACTGGACGATTACAGTTGGCTCGGTGAACTCTAACAACGACTTTTATGGCGCGCCCGTTACGATTCTGGACCAGGAAACAGCCGCCGGAACGCCGATCCAAACCGACGTGACCAATCACGTGTTGAATAACTACGACATGTTCACGCTGCAGAATCAGATCGCTTTGACTGCCAACAACGAGTACTTTTTTGCAATCACCTCCAACAACGCAAGCAATGGTAATGGTGCTAGTGCGTGGTACGGGCTTGCCATGAGCGATGGCCAGGATCCCCTCTACCTGACACAGGGCATCTCGGCAATGATGTTTAACGATGGTTCGACCTCCCAGACCATTATTCAACAGAATAATGAGAGTAATAGCACGACGACGGGAGGGCTTGACTTCACCTACTACATCAATGCGACTCTGGGAGCGGCCGTAAATGTGAATGCGAGTTGGATAACCAACGGCAACGGTAATTTCGCCGATGCGCCGAACTGGTCGCCCGGTCTTCCGAATACGGCAGGTTCGACGGCCACTTTCGGCACCAACGGCGGCCTTATCACCACCAGCCCGACGGTCAATGTCGCCGGCGGCGCGTCAATCAGTTCAATGACCTTCAGCAATCCCAAGGGATATACAATTTCCGGGGCTGGATCGGTTACCGCCGAAGCCGCAGCCGCAATTAGCGTCACCGCCGGCAACAACACGATCAACCTCACTGGTGGACTGGGCTTGGCAAGCAACGCCGTAACCATCAGCGTCGCCACGGGAAGCAGCCTGGCGATTACCAATATCATTGACACCACGTACGGAGGCCTGACCCTAACCGGAGGAGGCACGCTCACCATGGGCTCAGTCAGCCCGGGTTATGGCCTCAATCTCTTGAACAATGGAGGAACGCTGGTTCTGGCGAATGGCTCGGAGACACAAACAAGCAACGCCATCTTTTGGGACCTTCAGCCGGTCGCGGGCGCGTTGATCGATTTGGGTCAGAATAACTACATCAACAATAACTCGTTGAATAACCTCGGGACGGTCAACATCGGGGCTGGAACCACCCTGGTCACGGCGCAAGGAAACGGCTTTACGTTCCCCGGTTCCATCACTGGCTCCGGCTCGATCATATTTGGCGCCGCATCCGCCACCGTAGCTCAGACCGCCGCACTGACCGGAGCAAGTCCGGCCTTCAGCGGGTCGATCACCGTCGCCGAAACCTATCTCCTCCAAGTCGGCGCGGGCACGGTGCTTGGCAATAACAGTTCGACCAATACGCTCACGTTCGACTCCGGTAATCTTCAGGCTCTCGGAAACGTAAACATCCCCCAGACCATCACGATCGAAGATACTCAAAGCCTTTCCAACAATAACACGGTTATTGATACACAGACCAATACGTTAACGCTGTCTGGCCAAATCAGCGGCGGGAACTCCTTGCAGAAGATTGGGACGGGCGAATTGGTCCTTGACGCCTCCAATAGCTACACCGGAGGCACGAATGTAACGGCCGGCACGTTGGTCGTGGGCGTTAGTGGCGCG
>Ga0181538_10003648_pt1 | contig 14881 bp, 11 predicted proteins | sample PEATcosm2014_Bin_40_FD_119773 | JGI IMG/M metagenome (GOLD analysis project Ga0181538, IMG submission 119773) | Peatland microbial communities from MTU Mesocosm Facility, Houghton, MI, USA - PEATcosm2014_Bin23_30_metaG | ecosystem: Environmental > Terrestrial > Soil > Wetlands > Peat | place...
CACATGGTTCCCGTCACAGTCGAAGTAAGAACCTGACCGCTGGTGCCCGCAGCGCCGGTGCTGTCATAAATCGCCCCGGTTGCTTGGAAGTCACCGTTTGAAACAAGGCGACCGCCACTCCCGGCAAAATGAACACCGAGATGATTGAACGGAGATACATCGTAGCCGATATACGCGGCCTGAGTATTCGTTGTGTCGTTGATGGAAAGGTAGCCGGAATGTGATGAGTCACCAGCATGGAGGATAGCTCCTCCACATGCGGGTGCGACTGCTTGGAACGCTGCTGCTGTGAGCTCACCGGAGTAATCACCCGCTGTACCGTTTCCGAGATACAGGTTCCCGGCGCTGTATCGAGAAAAGGCCGCATCTCCGTTCCAGCCGATTACGTAGCCGGACGTCATCTCCAAGCTGCCGGTCATTGTGCCGCCACTCTTGGAAAGCAAAGACGATAAAAGTACGCTGCTGGTTGTGGTCACGTTACCAGCGCCGTCAGCCAACACTATTGTATTCGCTGCCGCGCTCGACAAGCTGCCGGACGCCGTCGCAACCGTACCGGCGGTTCCTGAACCGCCCAGAATCTTACGGGCTACGCCGTCCGGTATGTAGTCGAGCGTCTTGTTGGCGTGCTGGGTGTTTGAAAAATCAATGGTCGCGTTCCCGGTCGGGTAATACAGGCTGGGAGTGCCATTCCACCAGCTGCTGTCAAGAGTCCCTGTTATCGAGGTGGGGTCGTTCGTCAGGCACGTTGCCGGAATAAGAACAGGCGTTGAAGTTGCGGGCGGCGTCCAGATAAGCTGCAGCTGGTAGCCGACTGATGCGCCGCCGACGCCTACCGCCCACTCAATCGTGATCGGATACTGAACACCAGCCGTCAGGTAAATGGTGTCGGACTTGGTGTAGGCTACCGAACTGTTCGCGGTGTCAAAGCCAGCAACGTTGGAAACAAGCTCTTGGTTCCCAATGAACAGATTGCACCCGTCTTGGCAGTTCACGCCGACGGTGTACAGGCCGGTAACCAGCGGAACAAGCAGGCCGGTGAAGCGCGCGTAAAAGTACGAACCTACGATTTGTGTGGGCGTGTTGTTGCTGCCAGCGACGATGTTCCCGTAGTTTATCGGTGCTGTTGCTGAAATCACAGTTTCACCTATCCACTGTAGCCCGAAGGTGTGACACTTAGTACTGCAGCGTTATCGACTCGACCGTGCCCGCCAGTAAGCCAGTGAACGCGGTTGACGCCCACTGATACTGCATGCCGAGTCCAGTCACCCACTGCGTGGCGTCGGTCTGCATCGGGTTGACGCTCGTGGCGACAACCACTCCGTTTATGAGCCACTTCACAACACCAGTCGTGTCAACCGTGATGCTCAACGTTTGCGTTCCGGCAACACCACCCTGCACTCCTGTATCCACTGGGCTTGGTAAAACTGAGTTGTAAGCCGAATCATCAAGCTTCCATTGCTTGCCGTATGCGAACCAGTTTCCGTACGCTGAGCTGGGGTTCTTATTCAGCTGGAAGCCCAAGTAAGTGTCGTAACTGACCCAGTTATAACCGTTAGCGATTCCGAGCTTAATCTGACCGCCTGCTCCTATCACATCATAGAAGCTACCCACAATGGCTGTAAAGGTAACAGGCGTCTTTCCTATTTGTGTAAGAGCCGAGCCTTGTGCTGAAATACTTGAGCCGCCGTAGCCGTCGAACGTTTCCAATCCGCCGGAAACCGAACAGCTACATATACCACTCGTCAAGCCGGAGTCAGAAGATTCCGTCTGTCCCTTGCTGGTGAACCACGGCCCTGAGTAGCCGTTGCCAACCGACGCCGGAAGCGGAGTCCATGTTGCCGCGTTGACAACCTCCTGCCATCCCAAGCGGCCAATACCGATGGGCGGAAGAATCGGCTTCCTCACCGGAGTCTTAGGCTGCGTTGTAAGGACGAGCCCGGAGCCAGCGTCAATCGCGCCCTGCCGCCCGCCGATGGTGAATGGAACCGCCGTCAGCGTCGACTGGTCTTGCGTCGAGTGCTGGAACTTGTTGAAGCTCTGGAACTTGAAATAGATGGTCTTACCATACCAGACCGGGTCATAGGTGTACTTGAAAATCGTGTCGTCGAGCCTCATGAACAACGAACCGGCCAAGTGCACTCCGATGCTCGACCCTAACTGACCGCGCCGGATGTAGCCCGGCACGCTGGGCGCGCCAAGATTGAACGTATACTGGCCCTGATTCGTGACCGTGGCTGAAGAGTAAGCAATGACTTCACCGTCGACGTAGCAGAGCGTGTTGCCCTGATCGGCGTCAGACGTTGAGCCCGCTTCTATGGGTGGTGTGTTCTCCGCCATGTCAACCACCAGAACGTTGTTCTCGTCCGGGTCAGAGCCGATGTTGAACGTTTGATTAAGCTCACCGAGACGTGCTTGGTCGGTAATCGTCCCTATCTGCTTGTAGCTGGAGCCGTCCGATGAAACCAAGATGTTACAGCCGCCCCATTCGTTCGACTGGCCGGTCGCTCCAATCCAGATTTGATTACCGGAGTAGTTTGCCGTCTGGCGTCCGGTCGGTTCGAACAAGATGGCTTCCGTGGTTCCGGGGTTGGCGTAAAGGTCAGCAACAATCTCGCTGGCGTTTATACCCTTGTTGAAGAGCACCGGCTGCCCAACACCGTAGGGATAATCCTCAGCGGTAATCTTCAAGCCTTCAGTCGGGTCATCCACGACCTTCGTGATACGAACTGGAAGATTGACCACACCAAGGTTCGCGTTGCTGGTGAGCGCCTGCGCCCAGATGGAGGTGGTTGAAATGTAGCAGATGTCCATCGGCTCCAAATAGGAGTATACGAAGGGCAGGTCGAACTCGTAAGTGTTGCGGATGTTCACCGAGCGCTTAACGCGCATGATTGCGGCGAACGTTGCCGACGTCAGGTTGCAAAGGAAGTCGTAATCCTGCGGCTCCTCACGACGCAGACCGAAGCGGTTGATTGCCGACTGGTCAAACTCAGGCGTCACCTCATCCGAATACTGGTTCTGCCGGTTCGCCCATTTAATCTGGCAATAGTTGTAGCCGTCCTGCCACGCGCTTCGCGTGATGCGGACAGGGTCTTCGCCGTCCTTGGCGATGAAGCAGGAGTCGTCAAGCGCAACAACGAATGTCGAAGGAGCAAGCCAAGTGCAACCGTTGCCGGTCGTGGTGGTGTCGCCGAAGGGCACCAGCTTCATCAGGCCCTCTGACATGTAGCCAGCGCACTGACCGCCCTCCAGCCATTTCCCTATGATGGAGGACGCCGTGTCTTGCTTGTCCATGTTGACCGATATAAAGTAGCCGTTCGAAGCGAACCAGTTAAACGCCGTCGTTGCGGTCGGAACACTGGCTGCTGATACGGTCGGAAGAATGACCACACCCACCGTACCCTGCCCGCCTGAAGGACTCGTCGGTTGTGAGCCGTTCGCAGTGGTAATCTGGAAGTATCCGTTCGCCTCACCGCTGAAGCTGATGGCTGACGTTTGAACGTATACCGCCTCGTAGTTATACGTGCCTGCCGCCGCGAAGCTTACATGCATCGTCGACGGTGTGGGGTGTGAGCCATCATCCTTGCTCTGCTCTCCCATCTTGGTGTAGCCGGTGGTCGGGCCGGTTGATGGGAACGCCGGGTGCCCATCACCTGTTGAAATCGTGTTACTCGACGGCGGTGTGGTTCCGCCCAGAAGCGTTGCGCCCTGCACGTAGAACGCCCAGCTGCTGTAGTTCGCGTAGTTTATCCAGAAAGTGTACGTGCCCGCTGCCGGAACTGTGAAGGTGCCGGTCATGTCCAGAGTAAATGTTCCGGTCGTTCCGGTGATCGTTTTCTTGTCAAGCAGCGTGCCATTCGAAGTCGTCTCGACGGCGACCATCGGGTTGAGCTTATAACCTCCACCAGTTCCGATGTTGGTCTGAGCGCTGAATCCGTATATCGGGTAGTTCTGAATAACCTGATTGAAGACCGGCGTGTTGACGGTGGTGGTGCTGAGCAGCGTGCCGCCCAGCCCTTGCCAGCCAGCGCCGCTGGAAGCATAAGCTTTGACCGTCACCGGCCCGGTGGTGATCGTCGTAGGCGTGCTGGTGATGATGGGGCCGCCGTTCTGTGGGAAGCCCCACGTCCCGGTCGGGCCGTTGTCAATGATTTGCAGCGGGAACGGTGACTGCCCAGAGCCAAGGCCCCAAATAGGGTCGGTCAAAACGCGCAGCAAGCAGTTGACCGGGTTACAGTCAACAATACCGCCGCCGTAGCTGTCAGCTGTTTGAACTTCGTACGTAATGTTCGGAGGAGAAGCTTCGCCGCCCAGCTCCATCGGCTGGAACGCAGCGTAGGCTGTGGCTCCGTAGTTGAGAGCCTGCTGCGGGAACGTGTCCTCCAAGAAGCTCCATACCTGTTGACCCTCTGCGCCGTTGAATACCGTAAAGTTAAGAGTCGACGGAGCGTCCGTCGGAATGAGCGTGTTGTTCTGGTACTGATAAGTGATGAGAACTTCTTGTCCGATATCAGCTGTCGCAAAAATGTACTGACTGCCGCCGCCGCCTTTGCCGCTGCTGATGAAGTAATAGGTTCCAGCCGACGTTGGCGGGTTGGCGGAAGTCGGCTGCAGCGCCTGACCGTTGAGAGGATTGTCAGAACCGTAGTAGATAACTCCCTCGTCAACGCCGTAGTAGAAAGGCGCGCCAACATAGATGCTCATGCTGTCTGGAACAATGTCCACTTCCTGCGCTCTAACGTAGTTGAGCTTAAACGAATAAGAAATCTGAACCGGCGTAGCGTCATCCGCATCGTCCAGCGAGAAGTGGTAGGTGTTTCCGGGCTCCGTTGCCGTGCCGGGCGTCGCGGGTGTTTCCGCCACACCATAGGGGTTGGCAAGGGTAAGCGTTGTCGCCGTAGAAGCGACGCAGATAAATCCGGTGGTCGCGTCGTTCGTGATGCTGTCGTTCGCCTGATTGGTGAAGCCCTGTATAATCCAAGTGTACCCAACGAAACCGTTTGCTGCACCACCGGGGAACGTTCCGTGGTAAACCGTGTTACCACCCGAAGCGCTGTCGCAGGAGGTGACAGTGAAGGGTGCGTCTACTGAAGCCTCGTTGAATGAGTACTGACCCTTGGCCAGCGTGGTTCCGTACGGAACTTTCTGGAACGGCGTTTGTGTGGTTCCGCTATAGGTCGTGGTGGTCGGCGCGCTGAAATCCTGAACACTTACACTGTAAGAGTTCGTCTGTGACACGCCCGCGTCAGCGGTTATGGTTGAGGCTCCAAGTGGAGTGTAAATCCCGGTTGCCGGAACCGTGATGTTCTCGTTCGACCCGGCGTTGGAAAGCCAGCTTTGATTGTACCAGACGTCGTCAACCGCCGTAATCGGGCCTTCACAAAGACCTACGATTGCGTCCGACGAGTAAAGGTAGCCAGCGCCCTTGCCGCCGCCCTTGCCGCCCTGCACTTCCTGAACGCCGAATCCGTTCATCCAAAGCGCCGACTGCTGAACCTTGTGCTTGCCCATAATGACGGGCAGAGGGAGTCCTTGACAGCTCTGGTTGATCTTGACCGCGTTCAGTCTTGTAGGAGAAGCGCTGCCTCTTCCGAACAACCCTTGCATTATACCCATTTCTTCTCCGTGCAGAACTCGTCCTTCAAAGTATAAAACTTCTTGTGGCTCTTCCTGAACATCGGCGCGCGATTGCCGTGTGTTCCGGTGACGCCGTGGCCGCCGAGCGCGTGTATTACATGCCTCGGCCACTCAACGATGATTCCACCGTGCGCGAACGCAAGGCCGAGCTTGTAAATGACAAGGTCGCCGGGCAGAACCTCTCGTTCCGAAATCTCTCGGCAGTACTCTTCCACCTTCAGGAGGTACGCCGTGTCGTGCTGGTGCTGTGCAATCTGCAAGCTATAATACGGAATCATCATGTCAGGGATGAAGCCAAGGTTGCAGTAAACCCCTATAAGGAGTTGGCCGCAATCTACGCCGTTTCCTTTTGACCGCGACCATCCGCGATACGGAGTGCCGAGCCAGCTCTTGGTTTCGGCAATCAACCGCTCGCGTTGTTCGGTCGTCAGCATGACTCTCCTTAGATAATCGTCGTCGGCACCGGAATAAACGGGAAGCCGGAAAAGTGAAGCAAGTTAGCAAACTTGAGATTGCATGTGCCGTACGTCTTGTCGCACCCGGCAATCATAGAGAACGTATCGCCCGCTGTTACTGGCAGCAGCCACTTGTTCATCATTTGCAAGTACGGTGCGCTCGTGTTGTGAGCCTTCACCGTCTGACTAAGACCCGCGTTCGCCCCGGTCAGGCACTTGATGACACCCTGCGAGAAGTAACCAGCCGTCGCCATCCTGCCAGTCGTGACAGTCGGGTTTATAATCCACTGATTGCTTCCGCTTGCCGCCGTAATCGAAATAGTAAAGGCCGACGCTCCACCCGGCGGGTTGCAGTTCGCGTCGCCGAAGCTCCACGCACAGTTGGTTTGAAGCAAGCGCGTCGGAACCTTCATGTTCAAAAGGTAGAACGGGTCAGCGCATTCAAACTCAGCGTGAACGCGGTCGACCTTCGTCACCTTCGTAATGGTTCCGAAGAACTTGGTCTCGACTCCTCCATAATAAGTTCCCTTGAAGATGCCGGAGCCGTCGCCTGTGTACTCGTCGTCATACGTAAGGTAGTAAACTCTTCCGTAGTTGCCAATCTCCATGTAAACCGTGTAGACGTAAAGCGTGGCGGCGTCAAACAGCCCGTTGACAACCCCGTTCAGCATCCCGATGCTCAGCCCCGGATAAGAAACACCAGCCGCCGGAACCACCGTCAGAGGCATCGAGTTGGAGGTGAGCGAGTAGCTCGCTTCACTGGTGATGCTGCCGCGCGACCAACGTCCGTATTGCGTCGCGTAGAAGGTGATCGTCGGGCCGTTCCAGCCGGGCGTTCCTTCTGGAACAGTAATGTCCTGCTGCCCGTCCGTCACGTTCAACGTCTGCCCGGTAGGAAGGAAGATGGAGAACAAGTCCGCCTTCAGAAAGTTGCGATTGTTCTGAAGGAAGGAAATCAGCGTAGCTGGCATCAGGCGCTTCATTAGATGAACACCGAGCTGAACTTGATGTTGCCGCAAGACCACAGGCCGTCCATAACAGCGGGTGTTACCACATTAGGTATCGCACCCACGCGCGCCAAGTCCTGAAGTGTGTCCTCCGTGAACTGGCAGAGATAATAAAAGTTTCCGCCCCATGATAAAGTCCCTGTCGGTGCGGAGGTGAACGTCACAACACCAGTGCTTGAAATCGAGTACGCAACCGTGGGCGAGCCGTTGATGTTGACCGACGTCGGGGAGCCATTCACATTCTGAATGATATCCTGCGCCAGTCCGCTGGGGCCGATGGTGCGCGCCAGCTGGAACATGGTGCTTACGCCGTCACCAGTCGTGCCCATAGGCGTGCCAGCGCCCGGTGTGACGTTGAGCATAATCCCTGCGCCGGTGGTAATGGCGTTGTCGTTCGGGTCGGCAACCAGAAAGAATCCGCCGGAGCCGAGACACTGCATGTAGACGTCCATGAAGGCGGCAATGATTGACGTAGGAGTCTTTTCATCGCCCCGCGCCCACTCAATGTGAACCTCGAAATCCCATGTCGGGTAAGGAACCAGACTCGCCGTAACCACGCCACGACCGGCAGCCGGTTTCTGGGTCACCGTGTTGTAATGCGGTGTCTTTTTCCAGCCCGGCCCTCTTACGAACTTTACAAACGACGTGTCTAAAACTGGGTACGCCATAGTCCCTCACTGTACCACCGAACTGTTACGCCATGTTGCGTCGCCGGAGCTCCTTCACAACGTGCTGGGTGAAGAGGTGACCGTGCTGATTGAGCATGTCGCCGATGCCCTTACCGTCAACTGCGTGGACTGAAGGCGAGTAATGAACAGTGACGCCGCCCATACGACCACCGACTCCGGTCTCCGTCATCTGCTGAACCTTCTCTGACAGAGGACGGGGCAGAACCATTTCGTTCTCGTGAACCTGCGCCAGTCCCGTCTCGCGCACAATGCCGCCTTGGTCGAAGCTGTCAAACGCGATGGCTCCCGCGAACGCGGCTCCGGCAAGGGCTGGGGCCATAACAAAGTCGAGCGGAAAGGGGAACTTCATACCAGCGTTCCAGCCCTTGACGGCTGCTGACTTAGCGTCCGCCAAGATGCTCTGCTTTGCCGTCGCCTTATCGTCAGCCTCGCGCGTTGCGTTGCCCGCGATTGTGGCCGCCGTGATGTGCAGCTCCGTCATTAAGTGCATAAGGAGCCGCTTGATTTCCATCTCGATAAAGGACTCAGCAACTTCCTGTGCGACCTTACGCATCGCCGCACCGAAGCTCTTACCCTCTACAATCGTCTTGGCAAGTCCCTGAGAAACCCCATTCAGCGCCGTGGTGATGTTATGCTGTATAGACTCACCGAGCGTCTTAGTTTCCGCCGCGAAATCCGCGAAGCCAGCCTTCAGCCCGGCGGTAACACTTCCGCCAGCCGCCTGCATGCCCCACAGGTCTTTCTCGGCCTTCAGTAACTGCGCGTCGTAGTAGTCAACAGAACCACCCGCCGCCAAGAACGCACCCTTCTGCGCCATTAGATCGGACACAAGCTTGGCCGCATCCTTCTGACCGGCAGGCGTTCCCTTCTCAAGCAATCCGGCAGCCGCGCCCTCTTTGTCGAGCTCATTCGCCTTCATCTTCAGGTCGATGTAGTTCTTCAGGGCGGTGCCCTCAAGACCGATGGCTTTACCCTCTGCTTCAGCCGCCGCTTGCACCTTCGCCTTGTCAGCGGGCTCAATCTTCAGAAGTTCGAGGTAGCGCTCCTTCTGCTCAATCTCCTTTGCTTCCGCCTTGAACGCATCCGCCGTGATATCGGCGGCCTTCGCATCCATAGCTTTCTTGATGGCCGGGGCAAGCTTCTGGTACTCGTCAATCTCGCGCGCGAGGGCTTCCGTGGCCAGCTTCTTCTGCTCAGTCGTAGCAGTGTCGCTGTTCATCAGAAGATTGTAGGCCGCGACCGCTTCGTCCCGCTTGCGGTTCACGTTGTCCATTTGACCGGCAAGTTCAGCCTGCGCCTTACCAATCTTAGTTGTCGCCTCCGTCAAGCGGTCAGACTTGTTGGCTTCCTCGTCCAGCTTGATGAGCTCTTCAGAAAGAACCTTACCAAACTCTCCGCCCTTGGAGAGTGCTTCCTTCGCAGCAGACGTCGCCTCAAGAGACGCCCGGTAAGCGTTGGCAGCCGTGATAGCTTCCTTCGTTCCGTACGTTCCAACCTCGCGCTGCTTGTTGATGAAGGTCTCCATCGCAGCAGCGTTCTCCAGCTGCCGTGACTCGTCTGCATACGCCGGGCCGAGTGACTTGATGGCCTCCGCATACGCCTTGGTAACCGTCACCTCCTGAGCGTCGATTGCCTTCTTCGTTTCCTTCGGCATGTTGAGGATGGCTTCGGCGCGTTTCTTCTCTTCCTCCGCCGCCAACTTCAATGCTGGAATCTTCTTCTGGAGCTCTGCTGCGTCCTTGAAATCTTCGTCAGCGATTGCCTGCGAAATCTTGAGCTCTGTTTCCTTCAGAGCCGCACCCGCCGCACCGCCTTCCTTGAGGAGGTTAAACGCGTGCTCTTCTCCCTCGCGGATTTTTGCCTTACGGTTCGCCTCGTTGTTCGCGTTGTCCGACAGTTGCTTGTCGTAGTCCTTGGCGGCCTTTTCCTGCGCGTTGATTTGGTCGGACACCGTGCTGGAGAGTTTCTCCGAAGTGATGAGGCTCCACGTGTCCTTGAGTGATTTGGCAACGCCCTCAAAGTGAGAAGCCGCCCGCACCCACACCGCCATCTCGTTCGTCACAGCTGTAACAACAGGCAGGAAGCCGGTCGCGGCGACCTTCAATCCATCCCACGCGGTCGACAACTTGACGGTCGATTCCTTCCACTCGTCCGTCTTCATCTTCGCCTGCGTATCTACGCGCTGGCCGAACACGTCAACAATGTCTTTCCACTCTTCGATACCCTCGCGACCTTTTTCCAGCAAGGGAAGCAGGCTCAAGCCGATGCGCGCGCCGAACAGCGCCGTGGCGTCAGCCGCACGAAGCATCGGGTCTTTCACTTTCTGAATGCCGTCAGCAATCTGGAGCATAGCCTCGTAAGGCTCGTGGGCCGTGACGCCGAGGTTGTGGAGGGTTTTGGACGCACGCGAGCTGCCCTCGGAGCCCTCAACAAGCGCCCGCGAAAGGGTGCGGAATCCACGAGTCATGGATTCCAGAGGAACGTCAACTGACTCACCAGCAGCCTTCAAGGTCTGAAGGTCACGGATGCTGATGCCGGTCTTTTCCGACATGCGCGTCAGTTCTTCGACGTAATGAGCCCCACCGACCGCCAGCGATGCGTAACCGGCGGCTGCAGCCGCTGCTGCTCCGGCCAAGCCAGCCGTAGCGATGCCCAGTGCTCCAATCGCACCAGCGCCGCCGCCAGCCGCCTTAACGGAGGTAAGCAGAGCGCCCATGCCACGCGTCAGGCCGTTGACGACCTGCCCGGCGGGGCCGAAGCTTGCACCGAGGGAGTTTCCAAGCTCTGAAAAGCTGCTGCCAAGTTCACGCAGCGAGTTCTTCAGTTCACCAGACCACTGTTTCGCTTGATACGTGGCCTTGTCCAGCCCGCCCTTGAACGCAGCTGTGTTGACGCCGAGTTCAACGAGTAACGTGCCGAGAATGTTAGCCATCTTTCTACCTCATTGACCGCTTGCCGCTCCCCATGAAAACGTTAAACATGTAGTTCTTCTGCTCTTCCGGCTTCATCGTGCGAAGGTCGGGCGGGCCTGTCGGCTTCGCCATACTCGGCACGATATCCTCTGGCTGCTTTGCTTCCCGATTAGGGTCGCCGGTAAGCGCCGTGTTATAAATCGCGGCGTAGATGTACCCGGCGTTCAACCGCAGCCGGTCGTCAGCCATGTGCTTCCTCTTCAGAAGCGCATCGTATTCCAGAAAGTTCAGCTGTCCGATTTCGTCGTCGGACAGCCCCAAGTCATACTTCGCAACAGCCCAGACGTCAACCAGCTGGAAAGCTACTCCGCTACTGGTGCCGGGCTCAGTGATAAAGGGGGCGCTTCTGACCCTTCCTCTTTCGCCTTAACAATCCTTTCTATTCTTGCTTGCTGCTCCGGCGGCAGTTGCTTCACGTACGCTGCAGAGCAAGCGTTCAACGCTTCCTTCGTCTGCGCGACCGTCAAGTTCTGTCGGATGAGTTCAAGACCCTCGTCTCCCTCATACTGGTCGGCATGGTTTTCCTGCAGCGCGGCCCAGAGAAGTACGGAGACGTTCTTCACCGTGGGAGTGTCAATGATGTTCCCAATGTCGGTGAGCATGGAAATGCCCAGCTTATCTTCGACCAGCGAGAGGCTGTTGAAGTTGTAGGCGAGTTTGAAGGAGAAGGACGCTTTGCCCGACTCGTCTTCGAAGGTTAGGGTGAATGGTACAGACGGAGAAATGCGACGACGCATAGCAGACTTCATAGACCACCTTTTCCCGGCACGTGTAAATAAACCACGGCCTGTTCACATTTTCACAGCGGTGCAGGCGGCACATACCGTGTGCCGCCCACTATTGCGGTAAAGTGTGACGGGGTGGGTTAGCTGCCAGCCGTGAAGCTGATTGCCCCGGTGATCTTCAGCTTGACGCTGATGGTCGCTTCTTTCTCCACCGGAATCGAACGGTCGATGCTCGACACGTACGCGATGAAGGTGAAGGTGCCTTCGGACGTCGGGTAGCCCTGACCCGGCGGCAGGACGACTTCCCAAGTCACCAACGTGGCGCTGTTGAAGAAGCCGATGAGGGCAACTTCGGACGCGTCGTTGGGAATCAGGTTGCCGGTGATCGACAGGTCGCCGGAATCGGCCAGCGTGGGCAGCCACTCCTTGAAGTTCGAGGACTGCATGTTCGTCACATCGGACAGGTCGTACTTCATGCCCGAAAAGCTGATGTTCTTGATTTCAGCCAGCGTGACGTAGTCAACGGACGGCGGATTGACGCTATACTGCAGCGTTGACGCGCGACCTGCAAATGCTTGAGAACGGGTATACGACATTGTGAAGCTCCTTTTTACCGCGATTTTACCGCAGCCTTCGCCAGCCCCTTTTACAGCAAACTCTTAGCTCACATCGTTGTCGATGTAGTTAAACGTGAAATCAAGGTGCGTACAGAACAGCGTGCCCTTACCAAGTGGCTCCGCATCATCCGCCTCCATATCGCAGAAGGCTCCCTGCACCGTCACGTCTCCGGTTGCTTGGACGCCGTACCAACTCAAAGCCAAGCGCCGGACATACTTCGCAAACTGCTTTGCTTTCAAGTAGGTCGTTCCATAACAAGAAAGCCGCCACTTTTCCGTTGTCAACGGGCCGGTGCCTTCCATCGTCACCGACATGGGCTCGCCGCTCACCTGAGAGTAGACCAGATAAGGCATGGTCGGCTGGTCAGGGGCCTGCGTCGGGAAGATGCCGTTCGTGCTGTCGGGCCGTGCCGAAGGAGTGCCGAGAATCGTAAGCATCCCGGTGTCCGTGGCCAGCAGCGCCTGAAGCGCTTCAACAAGCATAGTCCTTCCCTTCTCTCCCGTAAGTGTGACGGGTCTTAGCTAACCCTTGGCCCACGGTTTCCTTCTTCCGCCACTTCAGAAACCGTCTCCGCAAGGCTGTGTGTAATGTTCTCCAGCGCCGCCTCTTTGTTCGTATCGAACGCCTGCGTCATAAACGGCTGCTTCGGCATCTTGGAAGTTCCGAACTCCAAGAAGCGCGCGACCGTGGTAACTGCTATGCGCCCGACCTTGATGGCCTTGTTCTTCGCATTCCGAACTATCTTGTAGGCCCCGGACGCGAACATCGGGTAGTCAATCTTTCCCTGCGGCCCGATGAAGGCAGAGCCCGACAGTTCGTCGCGGCCAATCTTCTCCTTGACGCCGAAGTGCTCTGCAAGAAAGCCGATGGGCCAGCGCGTGTCGTTCCCGGCGTACTTCGGAGCAAGGTTCACCATGCCCTCTTGAACAGGCCCCGCCCCAGACTTGAGCGCCTTACGGAGCCCGCGCTGGGCGACCTTGCGGGGCATCTCTTCCATCGCTTGCTGGAGCTCCGCAAGCCCCTTGACTTCCATTGTCACATCATCATCCATTAGATGGTGGTTTCTGCTCCCTGCACCGCGCCCGACGCAAGCAAAGCGCCGTCGAGTGCAAGTGTCAGGCCGTTCAGCATTGCTGCTATGTTAAGTGCACCAGCCGCACCCACCCACGAGCCGTCTTGCGAAGTGAACGAGCCGTCAGCGGCGACGTTAACCCAGAGCTCCTTCATGTTCGGTGTGAACACCGCCTCGACGCTGGGGAAGCCGTCAGGATACACGATGGTGCCACGTTGAATCTTCGCACGCAGCGTACCGCGATTGAAGTCTATTTCGATATAGGACACCTTCATTGTGTCCGTGGTTGCTGTGGTCGCTACGCCGTTGAAGGTGCTGGTCACGGACGTAACATACTGCGGTGCGAGTGAAATCATTGAGGTTCTCCCTTGTGTCCCTAAAGTGTTACGACCTACCGGTCTTCACCCCAATGCAGCGAACCGTCCATTAGCTTCTCCCGGTCGCCATGCGGAAACCGAACGCGTCGATGACGTATGAGACCGCGCCAGCAGAACGGGCGATGATTTGAACCGTTGGAATAAGCTGGCTCGACGTTATGCCAGTCGTAGTGGTAAATTCTGTTCCGCCGTCAATCGTCAAGACCCCACGCCTGAAGGCGGGGGCTTGCAATTCCAAGTTTCGTTTCCTGGGAACGCCCTTTCGGGAACGGACTGCAATGGGCTTCTTGACGGAAGCCCAATCTTGCCCAGGACTGAAAACTATGCTACCACAAACCGAATCGAAATGCAAGCCTGTTCCGCCGTTGGCGGAACCTGCGCTTTCCTCCCCAGCCCTGAAGGGCGGGGCTTCTCGCGCTTTTTCGGTGAATAGCATTGAGCCCTTCTATTGAGTAATCTGTTACGGTTCCGAGGCTACCTTCTCTCAGTCCAAGACATCGAGGCGGAACCAAGCTGCGCCGCAATGGTTTTTTATACGTTACGAATCTGTCCTTCCGCAAACTGACACACTATTGTGTTTGTGTTAGGATTTACAGCTATGCCAAAGATCAGACTGCCCACAGTAGAGTCGAATGTGAACGTACCTTGAAAAAGAGCACTTCCTGTTCCAAGTATAGTGTCATTCTGGCCATCTAACGCCTGTATCATCCAATTTGCTGTCGCGTTAGACCCCAGAGTTCCCTGAACAACTGCTGTTATTCTTACGCGACCCGGGCCAGGAGTAGAAGCTGGGCTTGCGAACGCCTGAGTAACCTTTGCTGCGTCGGAGGTTGTGCCGTTTGTACCGACATAGATATAGGTAGTTATTGCTGTTGTTGTGCCAGAGCTTTTGGTTAGACAGATATTCCATTCAAATATCGTACCTAACCGTACTCCTTGAGAAGGCACAGACAGCGCCGAACCCGCTAAATAATTAGCAGCCCCTGTATTTAATGATGAACTAGCGGCTACGCTTGCGTTTACAGGGGAACCTGTAGATACAGCAGCATCAACATAGGCCGTCGTCGCTACTTTAGTGGATTTGTCGAGAGATGCTTGTGTCGTCGCGGTCGTGCCACTCGCCAATGCGCCTGAAGTCAGGTCGCTTACAGAAAGAGCCGCCGACACGAAGCTGGTGCCGTTACCGCGCAGAACGTTGCCAGAAGTTGCTGTGTCCGAAAGGTCAGCTGCAGCCGGTTGAGTCTCAGTGAACGCTCCGGTAGAAGACGTATAGCTGTTTAGCCAATTATGAGTTGTTGCAGCGGCAGTTGCCGCGAGCGTCGGCGTGCC
>Ga0181538_10003655_pt1 | contig 14862 bp, 14 predicted proteins | sample PEATcosm2014_Bin_40_FD_119773 | JGI IMG/M metagenome (GOLD analysis project Ga0181538, IMG submission 119773) | Peatland microbial communities from MTU Mesocosm Facility, Houghton, MI, USA - PEATcosm2014_Bin23_30_metaG | ecosystem: Environmental > Terrestrial > Soil > Wetlands > Peat | place...
ACCGGGTGGCGCGCATGGCCGCCGAATTCCGGCTGGCAAATCGCCGCAGGGTGCCTGGCGTGAAATTCCAGCACGGTTCGCAACGTTTCCAGCCGCAGATGCGGCTGGTCGCCGAGAACAATCGCCCAGACGGCGATTTCGTTGTTCCAGCCGGTCCAGTTCGCGGCACAGAGGATGGAACTGAACATGCCTTGTTCCGGCTCCGGATTTGCGATGCGATTCTGCGAGGGGAAAGCCAGGCGATCCAGTTCCGCGCCCAGTTCCCGGTCTGCGGGTTGGCAAACCACCGTGATCTGGCCCGCGCCCAAGGTCTGCCATTGCCGGATGAGGTGGCCAATAACAGAAGTGTCGCCCCACGGTAGCAACAGCTTGGGTTGTCCCATGCGGGAAGAGGCGCCCGCACCGAGAATGACAACGCCGATGGCCGGGAAGTTTTTTTTAAGCGACACGATATTCATCGAAGAACTTTCTTCTACGAAAGCCAGAGTTGGAGTTCACGCTTCAGCGTGCCACCCGGACAAGCTAAAGCTTGAACTCCAACTTGCCCACCGCATTTTTTGAACATCTATTGTCATTTCACCGTTTCACTCCAGCGAATTCGGCGCGTTTTTGAATATATTGGGCCATGATGCTGACACCGATTTCCTGTGTGCTTTGGGCGCGGATGTCAACGCCCACCGGGCAGGCGATCTTGTCGAATTGTTCCGCCGTCGCGATTTTTTGTTTCAAAAACTGCTCGCGCATGATGCGCGCCTTGCGGCGGCTGCCAATCATGCCCAGAAAAACGAACGGCAGATTGATCCACTCGGACAGCACCAGCGCGTCATGCTGATGGCCGCGCGTGACGATGAGGCCGAACGCGGGCGATTCCGGGAGCGGCACTTTCAGGAGTTCGTGCCAGCCGCCGACCTGCAGCCGCACGTCAGGCGGAAAAAACTGGTGGTTCGCCAGTTCCGGCCGGTCATCGAAAACGGTCACCGCAAAATCAAGCTTCAGGGCGAGCGGCGCGACGGCCTGCGCGACGTGGCCGGAACCGGCAATCCACAAGTCGGACGGCGGCGCGACGGTTTCCTGGTAAAGCCATTGACTGGTGGGGCGCGTCACTCCGTGCGCGCCGTCGCTCGTTTGCGCGCCTGCGGCGGGCAGGGGACTGCCTGCCCTACCTTCAACCAGCGCGATTGAAAAATCTTTCTTTACGCCCCAGCGGACCGGTGCCGTGACGGCGGCAAGCTGGCGCCAGAGGGCCGCCGCTTCCGCCGCGCGCGGCAGAATCAGGCCGCTTACGCTGCCGCCGCAAATCAATCCGTCGTCCCAGCCGAAATTGTGGTCGAGCACCATCTCGAACGTGGCGGGCTGGCCGGACTTCATGGTTTTTCGGGCGCGGGCATGGACTTCGGCTTCGAGGCAGCCGCCGCCCAGCGTGCCGATGATTTTGCCGTCGGGAAAAAACAGCGCTTTGGCGCCGATGCGCTGCGGGCTGGAACCTTTCGTGCCGGAAATCAGCGCGAGCACGAACGGCTGGTTCCCGGCCAGGGCCGCGACAAGTTGTTCATAGAATCGGGCCATGTAAGTTTTTGTTGGTCGCTGGATCTGAACGGTTGAATTGTGCTGCGTCAGGCTGGACCGGCCGGGCCTTAACGCTTTTGCTGGTGGCAACGGTTCGGGGCTTCCCATTCAAAGTGAAGTTGATCGTCGTCATCATAAACACCGCGCTAAGTCACCGGCTTCATTCGATTAAAATGATGCGCTTCTGAAAACGGTCAACAAGAATTTGGCAGGAAATTCTGCATCCGCGGGAGTTTTTGGTGGTGCGACTTGACGCTGCGACCATGTTTCCGCTTTCGGGACACAAAATGCGCGTGATGTCCTGATGACCGTTCAATGATCAACGCCACGGTCAGCAACTTTTGGTCAAAGTTAAGCGGATTTATCCCTTCACACCGCCGTCTTGCATCACATGAACACCAATCTGGTGATTTCAGGCATGACGGAAAATCAGGAACCCGCAGACAAACCGGACACCAAAAGGGTTTAAAAGAGTAAGGTCGGGTTATACCGGATTATGCTTGAGCAGCCAATAGAATCAGGCATATTAAAAGCGCAACGGCGGGGAAAGACGGCCAATTCCGCCCCCAGCCCCTGGCTCCAACGTTTGGAAATCAAAGAGTTGAAATATGCCGCACTGCGCACATTTTCCACGCACAGGAAACGTGAACATTTTTGCGCGAAAACTGTCTTTTTGTTGAGTAAAATGGGCAATAGCCGGAAACAATTTGAAATTAAAGGCGGGCCGAAGGGTTTTCCCTTGGCGCCTCGCCAGGCTGCGCCTTTGGCAAAACGTTTTCTCCGTTTGCGCGACCGCAGGCTGATTTCATTTTGTCTTGCCGCGTTTTTGTGGCTGGGCGCGCTTGGCTTAGGCGCGGCTACGGCCCGTGCGGCGAGCTTTACCGCGTCTTTGGATCGCGACACGATCGCGCTCGGCGAGCAGGCTACGTTGTCGCTGACGTTCGAGGGCGGCCAGTCGAAAAATGTGCCGACACCGAGCGTCCCCGGTTTGCAAATTTCCCAGATCGGCACTTCCCAAAGTGTCAACATCGTCAATGGCGCGATGAGTTCGACGGTCACTGTCACTTTTTCCGTCTCGCCGCAACACGACGGCAAATTTGTCATCCCGGCCATGACTTCCGACGTGAACGGCCAACGATTGATTAGCCGGCCACTCGAATTGACCGTGCAAAAGACCGCCGCCCCCGCGGCGGCTGCCATTGATTCCGGCAACGAGGTTGCCTTCATGAAATTGCTGTTGCCGCAAAATAAAGTCTATGTCGGGCAGGTGCTCGCCGCACAACTGCAGATTTATCTGCGCGATGACGTGCAAAATTTCGGCAACTTCCAGTTCACCGCCACCCCCACCGATGGATTCATTGTTGGCAAGAGCGCACAAGGCGGAAGATATCGGACCCAGATTGGCAGCCACAGTTACACCGTCATCCCGCTTTCCATTGCGCTGACAGTTTTAAAAACCGGCAGCTTGAATATTGGTCCGTTCACCGCCCAGATAACGGTGGTGTTGCCATCCGATCAGCAGGGTGGCGACCCATTCTTTCGGCGGTTTTTCAACAGTGGCGAACAAAAGCAAGTCGGGCTCGCCACGGGTTCAATCGAAGTCCAATCGCTGCCGCTGCCGACGGAAGGCCGGCCGGTGGATTTCAACGGAGCGGTCGGCCATTACGCGATGACCGTCACCGCCGGGCCGACGAATGTTGCCGTGGGCGATCCCATCACCATGCACATCCAGATTTCCGGCCGCGGTGCGCTGGATTCAGTCGCGCTGGCCAACCAGCCTGAGTGGCACGATTTCAAAGTTTATCCGCCCGCCTCAAAGGTGGAATCCAGTGATCAACTCGGTTTGGAGGGCGCCAAAACGTTTGAAGAAATTGTCACGCCGCAAAACACGGATGTCCACCAATTGCCGCAATTTTCCTTCTCATTTTTCGATCCGGACGACGGGAATTACCACACGCTCACCCAGCCATCCGTGCAACTGGCCGTTCATGCCGGTGGACTGGCTCCCGCGCCCACCATCGCCGCCGCCAAAATCGCCGGCGCCGAAAATCCATCTTCGCCCCAGGACATTTTGCCCATTAAAGAAAAATCCGGCATGCTGGTGCCAGCCGCTCCTCCGCTTGTGACCCGGCCGGCGTTCCTGGCGTTGCAAGGTTTGCCCGTGCTGGCGTTCGTCGCCGCGTTCGTCTGGCGCAAGCGTACGGACAATCTGGCCAACAATCCGCGTTTGCGGCGGCGGCGGCAGGTTGCGCAACTGGTTCACGACGGGTTGGACGATCTGCGTCGGCTGGCTGTGGAAAACAAATCAGACGAATTTTTTGCCACACTGTTTCGCTTGTTGCAGGAGCAACTCGGCGAGCGGCTGGATTGTCCGGCATCATCCATCACCGAATCCGTCGTGGATGAACGCGTGGCGGGATGCGGTGTGTCCGAAGCGACCTTGCAGTGCCTGCGCGAACTGTTCCTGCGGTGCAACCAGGCGCGTTACGCACCGATGCGCGGCAGCAGCGAATTGAACTCGGTCGTCAAGCAATTTGAAAATATCGTCGCTGAACTTCAGGAGTTGAAGGCATGAAATCTCAATCTCGCAGCAGCGAACGTCAGTTCGCTCTGATTAAAAGAAAAATGGAGCCGACTCACGTCGGCTGCTACTGGTTTTTGGTTTTGCTCGCCGCGTTCGTCTGCAGCGGGAGGGTTTTCGCCGTGGACATAGCTTCGAATTTTGCAGCAGCGAACAAACTTTACGCCCAGGGAAAGTTTGCGGACGCCGCCACCGGTTACGAAAAAATTCTCGCAACTGGCGCGCAATCACCGACGTTGCTGTTTAACTGTGGCAACGCCGAATTCAAATCCGGCAATCTCGGCAAGGCCATCGCCGCCTATCGCCAGGCGGCACTGCTGGCGCCGCGTGACGCGGAAATCCGCGCAAATCTGCAATTCGTCCGCAACCAGGTTCAAGGTTCGACCATTCACGAAAACCACTGGCAAACCTGGCTCGGCCAGTTGACGCTTAACGAATGGACGTTGCTGGCCGCGACGGCATTCTGGCTGACGTTTGTTTTGCTCGCAGCGCGACAGATTCGTCCTGCGCTTGGTGCGAAACTGAAGAGCGCGACCAAACTTTTCGCAATCCTGACCATTTTATCCGGCACGGCGCTGGGTTTACAGTCGTCAGGGTATTTCTCCAGACAAACTGCCGTGGTGGTTTTACCGGAAGTGACGGCGCGCAGCGGGCCGTTTGACGAGGCGCAAAGTGCATTCACCACGCGCGACGGCGCGGAACTGGCAGTCATGGACCGGCACGGCGATTGGCTGCAAGTCGCTGATGGTGAGGGAAAAATCGGCTGGCTGGCGGTCAAACAGGTGGAAGTTTTGCCAGGCGCCTGACGGAATTTTGCTTGAACGCAGCCACGGCTTTTCTGTCCATCGAATAATTAAAAAACAATGAACACGGGAATATCTGCAATCAATGACGCGGTAAAGGAAGCGAGTGCCTTCACGCACCCGCTGTTTAATGAACTGGGCAAAGTAATTGTCGGCCAGAGCTATCTGACCGAACGGCTGGTGATCGGCCTGTTGGCCAACGGACACGTGCTGCTCGAGGGCGTGCCCGGCCTGGCCAAGACGCTGGCCGTCAAATCACTGGCGAATTGCATCCACGTCAAATTTTCGCGCCTGCAATTCACGCCGGACATGCTGCCCGCCGACGTCATCGGCACGCAAATTTACAATCCGCAGTCCGGCGGCTTCAGCACGCGCAAAGGCCCCATCTTCGCCAACCTCATCCTCGCCGACGAAATCAACCGCGCGCCCGCCAAGGTCCAGAGCGCGTTGCTGGAAGCGATGCAGGAAAAACAGGTCACCATCGGCGAACAGACATTCAAACTGGAGGAACCGTTCCTCGTGCTCGCCACGCAAAATCCGATTGAACAGGAAGGGACTTATCCGTTGCCCGAAGCGCAGGTGGACCGTTTCATGTTGAAATTAAAAATCGGTTACCCGTCGCGCGCAGAAGAACGGCAGATTCTCGATTTGATGGCGCGCACGTCCGGCACGCCTGTTACCCATGCCGTCGTTGATCCGAAGGACATTCTTAAGGCCCGCGAAGTCATCAACGACATTTACGTGGACGACAAGGTGAAGGACTACATCGTGGACCTCGTCTGCGCCACGCGCGATCCCGACCACTACAAAATCGCGGTGAAGGACTTCGTACAGCTTGGCGCCTCGCCGCGCGCGACCATCAACCTGACGCTGGCAGCCAAGGCTTATGCGTTCCTGAAAGGCCGCGGCTATGTTACGCCGCAGGACGTGAAAAGCATCGGCATGGATGTCCTGCGTCACCGCGTGGCCATCACCTACGAAGCCGAAGCCGAGGAAAAAACCAGCGAAACGGTCATCCAGAAAATATTTGATGAACTGCCGGTGCCGTGAGCTATGCAATCAACCTTGCCAAAGTTCATTGCCGAAATGGGCAGCACGGATAATTCGCTAAATCGAATTGCAAATGAAGTCTGGTCAGACAAAGACGGCTTCATTCGTTGGCCAAATCGTTCTTTGCTGTTTTGGACTGGATTGGTTCGTCATCCAGATGGAAGGCGAAAGGATTGCTATAAATTCAGCGCAAAGCACAAAGTGCTCCTGAAGAAATCCAACCTCGAAGAAGATGCTCGCAACAATGGCCCCGCAATTCTGGCGTTTCGGCTCGCAGGTGGTGACAGACCGACTCGAAGTGATTTTCCACGCCATCATTGGTCAATTCATCATATTTACGATGGCCGTTTTCCGGCGATGGAAGGTAAAAATGTTCTTCACGCCGCGCGAGATGGAAAACATTTCACACAGTCTGCCGGTTTAGTTGCCCTTCATCCATTGGCCGATGGCCTTGTCGGAGATTGCGGCTACTTCGCTTGGTTACTTCGATACGAAGCATTCAAGCGTTTCGACTACGACCCCGACAGAATTTTTAATTAGCAATGATTCCCCGCGAGATTCTCAAAAAAATCCGGCAGATCGAGCTGCGCACGAACCGGCTCGTGACCGAGACGCTCGCGGGCCAGTACCATTCCGTCTTCAAAGGGCAGGGGATGAATTTCGACGAGGTGCGCGAATATCAGCCCGGCGACGACGTGCGCGCCATTGATTGGAACGTCACCGCGCGGATGAACCATCCGTTCATCAAGAAATTCGTCGAGGAACGCGAACTCACGCTCATGCTGGTGGTGGATGTGAGCGGCTCCGGGTTGTTCGGCTCGCGCGGCCAGTCCAAGCGCGAACTCGCTGCCGAGATCGCCTCCGTGCTCGCGTTCTCCGCCATTCGCAACAACGACAAGGTCGGCCTGCTGCTATTCACCGACGAGGTGGAAAAGTTCGTTCCCCCGCGCAAGGGCCGCGGTCACGTGTTGCGCGTGATTCGCGAAGTGCTTTTCTCGGAGCCGAAGCGGCGCGGAACGGATTTGGTCCATGCGCTGGAATTCATGGGCCGCGTTTTGCCGCACAAGGCCATCGCAGTCGTCATTTCGGATTTTTTGATGAATCCGGGGCGCGAGTTGTCTCAACTCGCAGCAACCACGAACTTACGCCGCGTTTTGGAAAATCCCGGACGGCAAAAAGCCGTTGCCGCTGGGATTTGGGACAAACCGCGCTCCGACTCGTCACCACTGCCCCAATCCGTTCAAACCGCCTTGCGCATGGCTAACCGCCGCCACGATGTCGTGGCTGTGCATATTACGGACCGTTACGAACTCGAATTGCCGGCAATGGGCCGTTTGACCCTGGAGGATGCTGAAACCGGTGAAATTCTGGAGGTCAACACCGGCCAAGCTGCCAGCCGCGATGCGTTTGCGCTACGCCAGCAAAAGCAGAATGAAGACCTGGCGCGACAATTCCGGTCATCGGGCATTGACACCATTCAGCTTCATACGGACGAACCTTACTCGGCGGCCTTGGGACGATTTTTTGAGAACCGGGAGAAACGGAGATTGAGGGGATGATTATGCTGTCGAGCGAGAAAACGTTGAACGACTGCCCTCACCCCGGCCCTCTCCACCAGGAGAGGGAGAATCGTTCGCCGGTCTCATGCATTGCGCAATCGTCATGCCTTTCGCTCTTCATTCAGCATGAGGAACTGACCAACGGTGGGAACCCAACGGACTTTCGCGCAATTAAAAACTCGCGATTGCTGTTCCCTCTCCCCGGGGGAGAGGGACAGGGTGAGGGCGAGCGTAACACTTGAACATGATTTCAAACGCAACCTCCCAAGCTGCCGCTGCGACCGCCAACGACATTCGCGACATCAAGCCGCCGGTCGCAATTCCGAGCGGTTGGGAATGGGTTTGGTGGACACTGGCCGCACTGGCCATCGTGGCCGCCGGCATTTTCGTCTGGCGTTGGTGGCAAAAGCGAAAAGCAAACATGCCGGTTGAACCCCCCGTGCCGGCGCACGTTCGCGCGAAGCAGAAATTGGATGAAGCGCTGGCCTTGATTTCACAACCGAAGCAGTTCTGTATTTTGGTTTCAGACACGATCCGGTTTTATCTCGAAGAGCGTTTTGATTTTCGCGCGCCGGAGCGGACGACTGAGGAATTTTTACGTGAGTTGCAGGACACGGATTTGCTGGCGGCAGAGCAGAAGGAAAAACTCGGTGAATTTCTGGGGAGCTGCGACCTCGTGAAGTTCGCCAAATACGAACCGGGCGAACCGGAGTTACGCGAGTTGCACGCCTCGGCCGTGCGGCTGGTTGAAGAAACCGAACCGAAAGAAGTCCACAGTCCGCAGTCCGCAGTCCACAGCGAGATGGTGTCCGCATGACTTTTGGCCATCCATATTTTTTTCTGCTGCTTCTATTGCCGCCGTTGTTGGCCTGGCTCAAAGGCCGGCGCGGCCAGCCACCGGCGTTTTTGTATTCCTCGGTGCGATTGTTGGCGGGTTTGACCCGTGCCCGGCGTTCCCGGGCGGGCGCGTTTCTGGCGGCGCTGCGCTGGCTGGTGCTGGTGTTGTTCATCGTCGCGCTGACGCAACCGCGTTGGATGAAAAGCCATACAACAGTCAAGGCCAGCGGCATCGACATCGTCTGCGCGCTCGATTTGTCGGGCAGCATGAACACCGGGGATTATGTCATCAATGGCCGTCAAATCAGCCGGATTAACATGGCCAAGCCCGTCCTGCAGGAGTTTATCGAAGGGCGGCCCAATGACCGCATCGGTCTGGTGGTTTTTGCCGCGCAGGCTTTCATCGCCTCGCCCATGACGCTCGACCACGATTATTTGCTCGAAACCGTTGACCGCCTTGGCATCGGCTCGATCAACTCGGACGCGACCGCGATTGGCGATGGAATCACCACGGCATTGAACCGGTTGCGCGAGCTGAAATCGAAAAGCAGAATCATCGTTTTGATGACGGACGGTGGCAATAATTCCGGCAAGATTGATCCGATTACGGCGACAGAAGCGGCGCAGGCGTTGGGCGTAAAAATCTACACCATCGGCCTCGGCAACCGCGAAATCGTCCGGCAGATGGGGTTGCCGCCGGGCTACCTGCCGGACGAGGACACGTTGCAGCAAATCGCGCAAATGACTGGCGGCAAATATTATCGCGCGGACAATTCCGAAAAATTCAAAGCCATCTACGCGGAAATTGACAAGCTCGAAAAAACTGAAGCGACCATCACCAAATACACGCAATTCAAGGAGTTGTTTCCCTGGTTCGTGTCGTGTGGATTGGTGCTGCTGTTGATTGAACTGGCGTTGGGACAAACCGTTTTCCGAAGGCTGCCATGAAATTTACGATTTACGTTTTACCCGCCTTCGCTGCGCTACGGCGCGGCGGGCGATTTACGATTTGAAAAATGCGTTTTGAGCATTTACAACTTTTGTGGCTGCTGCTGGTTTTACCACCGGCGCTGGCGCTGTTTTGCTGGTGGAGTGAACACTTGCGGCAGAAACTGCTGACGCAATTCATCGAGGCGCGCTTGCTCTCGTCACTGATGGTTGGAATTTCGCCAACGCGAAGGAAATTGCGCTTTTCATTTTTGATTTTGGCGGTGGCGCTTTTGATTTTCGCCCTGGCGCGGCCGCAGCACGGATTTGATCTGGAAAAAGTCGAACAGCGCGGCTTGGACGTCGTCGTGGCCATCGACACTTCCAAAAGCATGCTGGCGGAGGACATTGCGCCCGCCCGCCTGGAGCGCGCCAAGCTTGCGGCGTTGGATTTGATGCAGCAGGCCAAGGCCGACCGCCTCGGGTTGGTGGCATTTGCCGGGGACGCCTTCATGGAATGTCCGTTGACGATTGATGACACGGCGTTTCGCCAGAGCGTCGAGGCGCTGGACGTGAACACGATTCCGCAGGGCGGCACCGCCATTGCCTCGGCCATCAACGCCGCCCGGGCAGCTTTCAAGGAAGGCGATCATTACAAAGTGCTGGTGCTGCTCACGGACGGTGAGGACAACGATACCGGGGCGCTTGAAGCGGCGCAAAACGCGGCCAAAGACGGCCTTAAAATCTTCACCGTGGGCATTGGAACGGCGGAAGGCGCCTTGTTGCAGGTCAAGGACGCCAACGGGAATCCGGATTACATCCGAGACCCGGACGGCAACGTGGTGAAGTCGCACTTGAATGAAACGCTGCTCCGGGAAATTGCCGGCGCAACCGGCGGTTTCTATCTGCCGCTGCGGCCCAACACGATGGACACGCTTTACGAACAGGGCATTGCGCCGCTGCCGGAATCGGAGTCGCAGGAACGGCTGGTACGGCGCTATCACGAGCAATTCCACTGGCCGTTGCTGGCGGCAATTGGTTTGTTGCTGGCCGAAATGTTTTTGCCGGAGCGAAAAAAGTCCGCAGTCCAGCCGCCTACGCTTAAAAGCTACGGCGCGCCAGGCAGTCCGCAGTCCAAAGTTGAAGCGCCGGCAGTTGCAGCGCTCATTGGAGTTTTGTTGCTGCCAATTGCCGCCATAGCGTCGCCGTCGTCGGCGTTGCGGGAATACCATGCGGGGAATTACACGAACGCCCTGCAGGAATTTGTGCGGCTGGCACAAGTGAATACGAACGATTTGCGTCTGGTCTTCAACGCGGGCGCAGCGGCGTATCGCACGACGAATTTTGACGCGGCGTTGAACGATTTCAAGACGGTGACCTTGTCGCCGGATTTGAAGTTGCAACAGCAGGCGTATTACAATTTGGGCAATACGCTGTATCGCCAGGGCGAACTCAAATTCGAGCCGGACACGGAAGGCCTGGACGCAATGGCGGAAACCTGGCAACAAGCGGTCAAGAGTTATGAGCGCGCGGCTGAATTGAGCACGAACGATGTGGATGCCGCCTACAATCTGGGGTTTGTGAAGAAGCAGATAGGATTGATTGCCCAGCTGCGTGAAGCGATGCGCAGGGCCAAGCTGGCGGCTGACGAGGCAGTCCGGCGCAATGAATATCACCGTGCGCTGGAAATCATGGAAAGCCTGAACAATCCGATTGCCGCCAAAAAATTTCAGGATTACACCAAAAAACTGAAGGACATTGATGCGATTGTTACTCCTCCAAGGTAGGGCGCGTCACTCCGTGCGCGCCGTTTTGAGCTTGAGGCAACTGATTCCAGGTTTGCGGCGCGCAGGGGACTGCGTGCCCTACCTGATTATGCTGCTGCTGGCATGGCAGGCAGCCCGCGCCCAATCCGCCGATGATTTTTTCAACGGCGGCGCGCATTTTTACATTTCCAACAGCATCCCCCAGGCGCTGGAGTCGGTGGAAGAGGGGATGAAGCGTTATCCCGATGATGTGAAGCTGAAAAAGCTGTACGAATTGCTAAAACAACAGAGCCAGCAACAATCGCAAAACAGCCAGTCCCAGCAAAACCAGAACCAGCAGAATCAATCGCAGCAGCAGAAATCAAACAGTCAGCAAAAGCAGCAGCAACAGAACCAACAGTCAGCGCAACAGAATTCGCAGCCGCAAAAGCAGAACGAACAGAAACAATCCGACCAGAAAAACGCCGAACAGCAACAACCGCAAAAATCGGGCGAGCAGCAGGAGAAGCAAAACGAACAGGGCCAGCCGGCCGGCGCGGGACAAATGACGCCGGAAGAGGCAAAGCGTTTGTTGGACGCGCAAAAAGGCAGCGAACAGGTTCTACAACTGAAGCCGCAGGGAAAGCCGGAAAATCCGAACCAGGCCATCAAGGATTGGTGATCGGCGTTTTACAGTTTTCTCCCGCCGCCGGCAATTCGGGTGCGGATTTGGCTGCGCGAAGTTGCGCTTGATTGGCCGGCAGAATCAGGCATTTTCGCGTTGCACGTCCCATATCGTGAAAACACTGCACAAATACCTGATCCGCGAAATCCTCGTCTCGTTGCTGATGACGGTGGCGGTTTTCACGTTTGTGGTGCTGCTCTTCAACGTGCTCCATGAAATTCTTCCTTTGCTGGTCAGCGGTCAGGTGAGCTTGTGGCTGGTGTTGAAAGCCGTCGGACTGCTGATTCCCTTTGCGTGCGTTTATGCCCTGCCCATGGGATTCATCACCGCGGCCTTGCTGGTGTTCGGGAGGATCAGCGCCGATCAGGAATTGACCGCGGCCCGCGCGAGCGGCATCAGCTTGTTTTCGCTTATTTCACCCGTGTTATTGCTCAGCCTGTTTTGCTGCTGCCTCAGCGCATGGTTCAACATGGATCTCGGTCCCCGCTCCCGGGTCGCCTACATCAGACTGAAGGGAGAACTCGGTTCCGATTTGGCCAGGATGCAATTGCCCGAAGGCAAAGTCATCAACGATTTTCCAGGTTATATTTTTTACGCGGCAAAAAACCACAATGGCAATCTGGAGGACGTGCGGATCCTGAAATTCGGGAATGAGACCAACGCGGAAACAACCTTGCGCGCCCCGCACGGCCGGATGGAAAATGACCTGCCCAACAAGCAGCTCATTCTCCATTTGTTCGAGGCGCGGACGGTCACTTTCAACGGGGCCCGCATCAGCATCGGTTCGTCTCCCGAATTGACTTTGAATTTCGACCTTAACGTGGCGACGAACCAGGTTTACAAGCCCAAGATCAGTGACATGACTTTCTGGCAGTTGCGTGAGCAGTTGAACGACTTGGGGGAAAAATTAGGCTCGCTACCGCGCGTGGAGGGGACTTCTTCGGCGGAATTGCGCGCGCAACTTCGCGAAGCGGAAAAACAGCGGAGCGATTTGACCGAGCCGGTCCTGGTGGAAATGAACCGGCAAATCGCGTTTTCGTTCGCGTGCTTCGGGTTCACGCTCATCGGGATTCCGCTCGGCATTCGCGTGCACCGGCGTGAGACCAATGTCGGTGTCGCCATCGCGCTGATGCTGGTGCTGATTTATTACGCGTTCATCATGCTGGGCGAATCACTGTCCGCCCGGCCTGAATTTGTGCCACACCTGATTCTCTGGCTGCCGAATTTCATTTTTCAAGCCGTCGGCGCGGTGCTGCTTTGGCGCGCCAACCGCGGGATTTAAAAATCAGCCGGTTGTTCTGGAAATGCCGTGCAGCATCCCCGCGCCATGACACGTTGCGATTCTTACTTCGGGTCCCCGCGCCGCGCACCGAGCAGGAGTTTTGCGTCCTCGGAACCGACGGCGCGCGTCGCTGCCGCGCCCATTCCACTCAATGCGCTGGTGATTAAAACGCATTTGTTTTTTAACGACGATTGGTTTTGGTATTTCATTGGAAAATGTAAGCTTGGGAAATTGCAGTCGCAGTCGCCTGCCTTCGCTACACTCTGGCGGGGCAGCCTTCGTCTCTCGCTACGCTGCGGGCGGAAGCGGCCAAAAATGACGATCGGCAAATGCATGACCGGAACCGCTTTTGAGGTAACGCTCGAAACGTTGCGCCTGCTCAAGCGTTTCAAATGCAACATAGATTTTCAGCTTCCAAGGTGTAAACTTGGCCGTGTGAACACATCGGCCGGTATTGTGTTCAAACAGACGCTGCTTCAGGTCAGAGGTGTGTCCAATATAGCAATGCTCCGGACAGCGAAGGCTTTCAATGATGTAGGTGTAAAACATCATGCAAAATTGCCGGGGATGGCCTGCCATCCGCAGCTCGGAACTGTCATAGCGTAAGGTCCTCCTGTGCGCCAAGGCTACGGAGGACACCATCCTTCGCTCGAAACCTCCAAGCGTCGGTTCCGAGCGAAGGATGGTGGAGCCGAGGGGATTCGAACCCCTGACCTGCTGATTGCGAACCAGCCGCTCTACCAACTGAGCTACGACCCCAGCCAATTCTGCCTGTTCCGGAACAATGATTACTATGCTGCTTTGGCCCCGAACGACAAGTTTTTGCGGGCGATAAAAAATCGGCGGGTCCGGCGATCACACACGATTTTCATCGCCGAAGCCCGCCGAAGCCCGCTTTTTAAATGCGGAGCACCCAGTTCTCATTGGGCAAAGGAAACCTAGCCCATCATGCGGGCGTGGCAAGTGATTTCTTAAAAAATATTTTCATCTTCACCCCGGGAATCGTATCTTCTCCCGAACATATTCACATCCACTTGGGATCATTCGAAAAATTGGGCATGCCAATGTATTGCCGGGCGTTGCTGTTTGCCGGGTTGCTGTTGTGCGAATCGGTTTCCGCCTTTTCAGCCATTGCCGGCGTGGCAGGCCAACCCGGCTCGCACTTCATTGTGGATGCCTGGGGCACCCGGGAAGGGCTTCCACAAAGCTCGGTCATTTCGGTGATACAAACGCGGGACGGTTATCTCTGGCTGGGAACGCTGAACGGCCTGGTGCGCTTTGATGGGATTCGTTTCACCAATTTCGACGAGGAAATCACACCCGGCCTCAATAGCGACCGGATTATTTGTTTGTTTGAAGACAGCCACACAAATCTTTGGGTCGGGACCGACAAGGGGGGTGTGGGTCTGGTACTGGATGGAAAAGTCAAAAATCTTGAACTCGGGCGCGCGGGTCAGGAAGGCAAATTGACATCGGTCTGCGAAGATTCCACCGGCACAGTGTGGTTTTACACGGCCGATTCGCATCTGGCCCGTTATCAACATGGGAAAATGGAGGTGTTGAATTTGAATTTTCCCACACCCCCGATTTGCCGGATGATTGCGGCTGAAAAATCCGGCGCACTTTGGGTCGCGGATGTCAGCGGAATGTTTTCCATCCGTCCTGAAAATTTTAATCGACAGGCAATTGTGGTTGATGAATCGATTCGGGCGGAAAGGTTGGATTACATTCTGGCCAGTCGGAACGGTGGCATCTGGCGGTTGATGAACGGCCGGGTCCAAAAGTGGAAATCCGGCGGACTGGAAAAAGACTTCGGGAAGTATCCCT
>Ga0181538_10003657_pt1 | contig 14853 bp, 9 predicted proteins | sample PEATcosm2014_Bin_40_FD_119773 | JGI IMG/M metagenome (GOLD analysis project Ga0181538, IMG submission 119773) | Peatland microbial communities from MTU Mesocosm Facility, Houghton, MI, USA - PEATcosm2014_Bin23_30_metaG | ecosystem: Environmental > Terrestrial > Soil > Wetlands > Peat | place...
AATCACCAATCGCAAATCACAAATCTTCCCCGACTCCGATTTGGGCTAGATGATGTACCAGATGCCTTAAGTAATCCCTGGCAAGGAACTCGAGAGTGACCGGGCTTCCCGACCCGATGCGGCAGACAGTGTTCAGCTTGGATTCCCGCAAGCGAGCTATTACGTGAGCGAGGTAGCGGTTGTAATTGCCCCAAAGCGAGACCAGGAGAGGCCAGCCGGCTTCTTGAAAAGCCTGCACACGCGCGTTTCCGTTTTGGTCGTAAGAAGGGAAATCCAGAGAGTCCTGAAGCGCCGCACGGACGAATCGCTGGTGGTTGTTTGACGCTGAATCAATCAAGTGTCCTATAACTTGTTTTCGCGACCAACCGCCTTCCAAGACGGGCTTTTCACTTTCAAGCTCGCTGAACGCGCGCAGGCGGGGTTCCGCTGTCTCGATAACACGCAGCAGGTCTTCGCTAAGCTTCTTCATCGGGGCCTCCTGATGTCACAATAATAGCATCCCGGATCGGGAGATCGGGAAAGCAAGCTATTTGCGATTTGCGGTTGGCCTCTCGGGGGAAGTACGGTTCTTTGTTCACCCGATCACCCGATCACCCGATCAGCCGATTGGCTGGTGCCTGTCAAAACTGACGTCAAAACTAGTTTGACACACTCTTCGATTGTTCAGTCCCCCCCTCGGAGACTTCCGATAACTACTGTGTTTGCGCCCGGTTAAGCACTTACAGACAATTGTGCGGGCGTGGCATCGTGATTGCCACTAATCTTGCTCTCGGGGTGGGCCATTGGGGCCGCCCAGGGCAGCCACAAGGGCTGCCCATATACCTCGCGACTGTAACTATGTGGATTGTCAGATTAGCGCTACGCAGGCCCTACACCTTCATTGTGGCGGCCATTGCCATAATGATCTTGGGCGTCCTATCGATCCTCAGAACCCCCAAGGATATTTTCCCCAACATTAACATTCCCGTGGTTAGCGTGCTCTGGAACTACAACGGAATGTCGCCGGAGCAGATCGCCAACCGGATTGCTGTTGTCAACGAACGAGCCCTCACTCTTACCGTCAACGACATCGACCACATCGAATCCCAGTCTCTGAGCGGCGTCGCAACAATCAAGATTTTCTTTCAACCCGGGGCGAATATTTCCACGGCACTGAGCCAGGTCACCGCGATGTGCCAGACGCAGCTTCGGCAACTGCCTCCCGGAACCACTCCGCCTTTGATTATTCAGTACAGCGCTTCGAGCGTGCCCATCCTGCGGATCGGCCTGGCTGGGCAAGGCCTTTCCGAGCAGAGCCTGTTTGACCTGGGCGCCAACTTCATCCGCGTACAACTGGCCGACGTGGAAGGCGCGGCAATTCCCTGGCCCTATGGTGGCAAGCAGCGCCAGGTGCAGGTGGATTTGAACACGGTGGCTTTGCAGTCCAAGGGGCTGTCTCCCAGCGACGTCGTGAACGCCATCAGCACGCAGAACCTGATTCTCCCTTCCGGAACTTCCAAGATCGGGCAATACGAATACGACGTTGAAACCAACGGCAGCCCGCTGACCACCGCGGAACTCAACGACCTGCCGGTCAAGACGACGGGCAACACGGTTATCTATGTCCACGATGTTGCCCAGGTGCGCGACGGGTTTCCGCCTCAGACCAACATCGTCCGCGTCAACGGCCAGCGCGCCGCGCTGATGACCGTGCTCAAGACAGGGAATGCATCAACTCTCGATATCATTTCGCGAATCAAGGAAGAGTTGCCCCTTATTGAAAAAGGCTTGCCGCCTCAGTTGCAGATGAGTTACCTGGCGGATCAGTCGCTGTACGTCAGGGCGGCAATTCAGGGCGTGATCCGGGAGATGCTGATTGCCGCAGTGCTCACCGCCGCCATGATTCTGTTGTTCCTGGGGAGTTGGCGGAGCACGGTGATCATTGCTGTCTCCATTCCCCTTTCCATATTGACCTCGCTCATCGTGCTGAGCGCTTTAGGGGAAACGATCAACATCATGACGCTCGGCGGTTTTGCGCTGGCGGTCGGGATTCTGGTGGACGATGCCACGGTTGAAATCGAGAACATCAACCGCAACATCGCGATGAACAAGGAAATCCTGACGGCGATTCTGGACGGCGCGTCGCAAATCGCCGTGCCGGCATTTGTCTCGACGCTGGCCATCTGTATCGTCTTCGTGCCCATGTTCTTCCTTACCGGCGTGGCGCGGCACCTGTTCATTCCACTGGCGGAAGCGGTGAGCTTTGCCATGCTGGCATCGTACCTGTTATCCCGAACCCTGGTGCCTACCATGGCGCGGTATTTGCTGCGCGGGCACGAGCACGACTCGGATGCGGCCAGCCTCGAGGCGCAGGCTCAGCGCCACCTTCTGGCACGCCTGCAATTGCGCTTCGAGCATGCGTTCGAGGGACTGCGGGGAAAATATAGGCGCGGCTTGGAGGTCTGCTTGCACCATCGGGGCAGACTGACGTTGGGTGTGTTAGCAGCATCGCTGGCATCTTTCGTTCTCTTTCCCTGGCTAGGCCAGGACTTCTTTCCCAAGGTGGACAGCGGGCAGTTTACGTTGCACCTGCGCGCGCCCACCGGTACCCGCATCGAAGAGACGGCGCGCCTTTGCGACATGGTGGAGGACAGCATTCGCCAGGAAGTCCCTCCCCAGGAACTCACCAGCATCATTGACAACATAGGATTGCCCTACAGCACCGTAAACCTCTCCTACAGCACCTCCGCTCCGATCGGCACCGGAGATGCCGACATTTTGGTTTCGCTCACGCGCGAGCACCATCCCACCGCTGAGTACCTCCGGCGGTTGCGGTTGCGCCTGGCGCGAGAATACCCCGGCGTGACGTTCTACGTGCTGGCTTCCGACATGGTCAGCCAGATTCTGAATTTCGGCCTTCCCGAACCCATCAACGTTCAGGTGGTGGGCCAGCAACTTCGCGACAACCGGCGATTCGCGGAAGCGCTGGTGGGAAAAATCAACATGGTTCCGGGGGTGGTGGACCTACACATCCAGGAACCTTTCAACCTGCCGCGATTGCAAGTCGACATCGATCGGACACGGACGGCGCAAGTAGGCTTCACTCCCCTCGATGTGGCAAATAATCTGTTAGTTTCCTTGAGCGGTAGTTTCCAGACCGCGCCCACGTTTTGGATGGACCCCAAAACGGGGGTGAGCTACAGCATCACCACACAAACCCCACAGTACCGCGTGGACACGCTTCAGGATATCGAGAACATTCCGGTTACCAACTCCCGCGGCGCGGCGCCGCAGATCCTCGGCAATCTCGCTTCGATCAGCCGTGGCTCCTCGCTGGCTGCCGTTTCGCACTACAACGTTCAACCGGTGATCAACATCTACGGCTCGGTGCAGGGGCGTGACCTGGGGGGCGTAGCGACTGAGATCGATCGTGTCGTGGCGCAAAGCCAAAAGGATTTGCCGCGCGGCTCGCGAACCATGGTGCGCGGGCAGATTGAGACCATGCGGTCGTCGTTCATCGGGCTGGCGGCTGGGCTGGTCTTCTCGATCGTGCTCGTTTATCTCTTGATCGTGGTGAACTTCCAGTCGTGGCTGGATCCGTTGATTATCATTTCCGCCTTGCCCACGGCCCTCGCGGGGATCGTCTGGTTTCTGTTCAGTACGCACACCACGATCAGCGTGCCGGCGTTGATCGGCTCCGTGATGTGCGTGGGCGTGGCGACGTCGAACAGCATCCTGGTGGTGAGTTTCGCCAAAGAACAAATGGACGAGGGCAAGAATGCCGCGGCCGCCGCGCTCGAGGCCGGCTTCACGCGCTTCCGGCCGGTCATCATGACGGCGCTCGCCATGATCATCGGCATGGTGCCCATGGCTCTGGGCTTTGGCGAGGGCGCGGAACAGAACGCCCCGCTGGGGCGAGCCGTGATCGGCGGGTTGCTGTTCGCCACCGTGGCAACGCTGTTCTTTGTTCCCACGGTGTTTAGCATCATTCATGGAAGATCGGGTGATCAGGTGATCGGGTGATCGGGAGAATAAGAGAATTTCTGATTTGCGATTTCGTTGAAAGGGGACCGAATTCTAATCGAAACTACAGCCCTCTCCCTTGGGGAGAGGGTGTCCCGCTGCCGGTGCATTCATCAGCCGGAGCAGGACGGGTGAGGGGTTCGTGTTCGAAATCGCGGAGGTAAGGTAATGAAGGTTGCGGAAAGCGACGAAATTGAGCGCGACGAAGGCCGCGGCGAGGGGGCGCCGATGCCGAGACACGGCTCCAAATCCGGCGTTGCCAAGACCATCGTGTGGCTTGTCCTGCTGGCCATTGTGGCGGGCATTATTGCCTTCCGGGGAATTTACACTCGAGTCCGTGCCGCGGCGGAGGTGAAGACCGAAACGCGCGAGCTTGCCGTGCCCTCAGTTTCTGTTGCACGGCCCAAGCGCGGCTCCCCGCAGCAGGAGATTATCCTTCCGGGCAATGTGCAGGCGTTTATTGAAGCTCCGATCTATGCCCGGACGACCGGTTATCTGAAGAAGTGGTACGTGGACATTGGCGGGCGGGTGAAGAATGGGCAGCTTTTGGCGGAAATCGACACGCCCGAACTGGATCAGCAACTCCTGCAGGCGCGCGCAGAACTTGCGACGGCCAAAGCCAATTACGAACTGGCGCAGACCACAGCGGCGCGTTACGAGTTCTTGCTGAAAAGCGATTCCGTCTCGAAGCAGGACGTGGACAACACGGTGGGCGACGAGCACGCTAAGAAGGCCATGGTGGATTCCGCCGCGGACAACGTGAAGCGGCTCGAGCAATTGCAATCCTTCGAGAAGGTGTATGCGCCATTCGACGGTGTCCTCACCGCGCGCGAGACCGATATCGGCCAGTTGATCGCTCCCGGAGGCGGAAGCGGCGGCAACGGCGGCTCCACGCGAGAACTGTTTCGTGTCGCGGCCGTCAATCCCCTGCGCGTCTACGTCAACGTGCCGCAAGTCGATTCGCCTTCGGCAAGGCCTGGCGTCGAGGCCTATCTCACCATGCCCCAATATCCCGGCAGGCGCTTCCCCGGCAAAATTGTGCGGAACGCCGAGGCCATCGAGCAGTCCTCGCGAACCCTTTTGACGGAAGTGGACGTCGCGAACCCCAGCGGCGAGATTTTGCCCGGCGCGTATGCGGAAGTCCATTTGACGTTGCCCGCGGCAACCTCGACTCTCATCGTTCCGGTTACCAGCCTGATCTTCCGGTCGGAGGGCTTGCACGTCGCCGTGGTGCGCAATGGCCGTGCGACGATGCTCCCCATCACCTTGGGACGCGATTTCGGCACTGAAGTTGAAGTGGTGTCAGGGCTCTCGCCAAACGAAGCGGTCATTACCAACCCGCCCGATTCGCTGGTCGACGGCGAGGAAGTGCGCGTGGCCGGCCCGGGTGAAAACCACTGGGGAGCGGAATAATTTGTGATTTGTGATTTGCGATTGGTGATTTGGAAAAAAAGTGGGAGAGTGCGGTGGAAGTGCTAGCCAAGGGGCGCGAATCGGGGGGTCCTGTCATCCTGAGCGCAGCGAAGGATCTCTGCAGTTGCCTTTCGTCTGATATCCTACGAAGAACTGCGGAGATTCTTCGCTGCGCTCAGAATGACAGTGCCACCCTTCTCGTTCCTGTTTTCCTGGCTCTGCTTTTTGCCGCCGCCTGCACGGTCGGGCCGAAATACGCTCGGCCTCCGGTGGAAACGCCGGCCGCTTACAAGGAACTCGCACCCGGAACTAGTGGCGCGCAGGGCGAGTGGAAGCTTTCCCAACCCGAGGACCAGGCGCTGCGCGGCAAGTGGTGGGAGATTTTTGGCGACCCGCAATTAAACGCGCTCGAGGACCGCATCGAAGTTTCAAACCAGAATCTGAAAGTTGCGGAACAGCAGTTTCGACAGGCGCGCGATTTGATCAGCATTAATCGCGCAGGCTTGTTTCCGACGGTAAGCTCCGGCCCTTCCACGGTTGTCGAGCAAACCTCGAAGAATGCTCCGCAGCCCGCCGGCAACGCGGGTCAAACGGTGGGCGATCTGGTCCTGCCGTTCAACCTCTCCTACGAAATCGACGCCTGGGGCCGCATCCATCGCGCCGTGGAAGCCGCCAGGGAGAACGCCCAAGCCAGCGCGGCCGACCTTGAAACCGCGCGACTGAGCATTCACGCGGAATTGGCCTCCGATTACTTTGCCTTGCGCGGCCTGGACGCGCAAAAGCGGTTGTTGGACTCGACCGTTGTCGCGTATCAGAAAGCGCTGGACCTGACCCAGAACCGTTACGCCGGCGGGCTCGCGGCCGGCGCGGAGGTGGCGCAGGCAGAAACCCAGCTTGAAACCACCGAGGCTCAGGCGATGGACGTGGGAGTGGCGCGCGCGCAATTCGAGCACGCTCTGGCGGCGCTCGAGGGCCAACCGGCCTCGACATTTTCAATTCCGGCTTCACCGCTCAATCTTGCGCCGCCCAAGATTCCAGTAGGCGTACCCTCCGACTTGCTCGAGCGGCGGCCCGATATCGCCGCCGCAGAACGACGCACGGCCGCTGCCAACGCCCAGATCGGCTTCGCCAAAGCCGCCTATTACCCCACCCTGACGCTCGGCGCCGCGGGCGGAACGGAAGGTTCGGCAATCGGCAACTGGGTGGCGTGGCCCAGCCGCTTCTTTGCCTTGGGGCCAACCTTGATTGAAACGCTCTACGATGCCGGGCTCCGCCACGCGACCACCGACCAAGCCCGGGCGGGTTACGAGGCGAACGTGGCGACCTATCGCCAGAGCGTCCTGACTGCCTTCCAGGAGGTCGAGGATAACCTGGCGGCGCTGCGAATTCTGCAACAGGAAGACGCGAAACAGCACCAGGCCGTCCAATCAGCCGAGCGTTCCACGGCGCTTTCCATAAACCGCTACAAAGGGGGCCTCGTGACGTATTTCGAGGTTATAACCGCGCAGAGTATTGCCCTGAATGATGAAATCACTGCGGTTAATATCCTGACGCGGCGCATGAACTCCAGCGTATTACTCATCAAGGCGCTGGGCGGCGGCTGGGATGTTTCAAGCCTGCCGTCATTCACTTCCAACGGAACCGCAGTGAGCCAATCGAAGCAAGGCGGTTCACCCTGATTGGAGTGCGGCAGCGAAGCTGCCGCCGTTTTGACGGAACTCAAAGGCGGCAGCCTCGCTGCCGCACTCCACGGCGCCTTTGGCACAGCAGAGGTTACGAGTAATTCATGTTGAAGATTACGACTCACAATTCGACGAATGCCGCCACGCTGAATGTGGAAGGAAGACTGGCGGGCCCCTGGGTGGACGAACTGGAGCGAAGCTGGCGCGCCGTGAAAGATGACTCGCCGGACAAGCCCGTCATCGTAGATCTCTGCGAAGTCACCTTCGTCGATGCCGAGGGTAGAAGGCTCCTTAGCTCGATGTACGAGCAGGGTGCCCGTTTGAGAACCTTTGGGTGTATGGCGAAAGGCGTCGTGGAAGAGATAGTCCAGGCGCACGGCCGGAACGGTTAAACCATGTTGGCGTCGAGTTTCGATGCTTCAGCGCAAAGCGAGATTCCTCGCTTCAGTTTCTAGAAAATCACGTCATTCCCGCGAGCGCGGGAATCCATCCTGTTCCGAACGAACAGTGCCCGCCCATCCCTCGATAATCGCCCCGCCGCTGGCGTATCCTGCCGATCCGGACTCCGCTGCCGCACTCCGTGACCTTACTGTTTGATCACCGTGCCATCAAATTGCCGGATTACTCCCCACCCGCCGTTGAGGTGCTCGGGGCCGTCACGGAAAGGATACTTGGCCGCCAACTCTTCGTTGACCTCGATTCCCCAGCCCGGCGAATCGCTGGCCCACAGGTAACCGTCTTTGTAGGCTGCGCAGCCGGTGAAAATCTCGGCCTCCACGCCTTGGATGACTCCACCCTCCTGGATGCCAAAGTTGTAGCTGGCAAGGTCGAGGTGCAGTTGCGCGGTGTGCCCGACGGGCGAGACGTCCCCGGGGCCATGCCAGGCGGTTTTGACGCCAAAATTCTCGGCGAGAATCGCAATCTTGCGAGACGGCGTCAGGCCGCCCGCTTGCGACAGGTGGACGCGAATGTAGTCAATCAAGCGCTCGACAATCAGCGGCTGCCACTCATGCGGACTGTTGAACAATTCGCCCATGGCCAATGAGGTCGCGCACTGCTGGCGAATCTGGCGGAAGTAGGCAATGTCCTCCGGCGAGAGGACGTCTTCGAGGTAGAAGAGCCGCACCGGCTCGAGTTCCTTGGCGAATTGCACTGCCTGGTGCGGGCTGACGCGTTCATGGACATCGTGAATCAGCTCGATTTCATCACCCAGTTGTTTGCGGCACTCCTCGAGCATCTGCCGCGCATGACGCATGTAGGGAACCGAATCGAAAACGGGGCCGGCGTGCAAGCCTTTGAGGGGAGGGCCGCCGCTCGGCCCGTACGAATCCATGCCGGGCACGCCAGTCATAATCTTCACAACTCGAAATCCCTTGGCCATTGCCTGTCGGGCGCGGTCGGCGGCCTCTGCGGCCTGCATGCCGCCCACGGTGGCGTAGGTGAGCGCGGCTTCCCGAGCCTTGCCGCCCAGCAACTGGTACACCGGCATGTTGGCCTGCCGGCCCTTGATGTCCCACAACGCCTGGTCGATCCCGCTGATGGCATTGTTGAGCACCGGGCCGTTGCGCCAGTACGCGCTGTTGTAGCAGGCCTGCCAGGTGTCCTCGATGCGGTCCGCCGGCTTCCCAATCAGGAAAGGCTTGAGATACTTCTCCACTGCCGGACCCACCAGGTCAGCGCGTTGCGTAAAAGTGGCGCAACCGTACCCGTAAAGGCCGTCCTGATCGGTGAGGATCTTGACCACCACCAGGCGCACGCCCGCCGGCTGAGTCGTGATCATTTTGATGTCCTTGATTATCGGCGAGGGCAGCCCGCGTATAGCGCGCGCCGCCTGCTGTTCTGCGGCAACCTGTCGATTCGGCATCACCGCAGCGGCGACGCCTGCTGCAGCGAGTTGAAAGCTCTTTCTTCGGTTCATTACATCCCTCCTCGATAAGAAATTGATAAACAGCCCTCTCCCGTGGGGAGAGGGTTCGCGCCGCCGGCGTTATCATCAGCCGGAGCGCGACGGGTTAGGGGGCATTCGCATGAGGCAAGACCACGAACAATTCAAATGGCAAATGGCAAAGGTCAAATGGCAAATCGTTCTTCAATCTGAACAGGTGGCAAATTATAAACCATTTGAATTTTGCCGTTTGCCATTTGCCGTTTGAATTCGCTCTTCCTGCGTCTCTAAGAAACAACCCCTCACCCGTCCGGCGGCGGCTGGAGAAAGCGCCGTCGCCGGACGCCCTCTCCCCACGAGAGAAGGGCCACGGGCCGGGAGAACCTTCGCTCGCCGCAGCGCTGAAAACGGCGTATATTGTATGGCTCTCAGCAGCAAAATGTAAATTCATGTGCAAGGCTGGATCGTTCAGAGATCAATCACCGGCGCCAGGTCCAAAGACGAACTATGGCTTTTGCGCGCTGTGCGCTATAGAATTCACCTCGCGTTTCGTCACGAATCGGCTGGAGACAGAATTAACTTCCTTGGAGGGAGTGCCATGGCAATCAATCGAATGGTTCAAGTGCTGGGATTGTTTTCTCTTTCGCTCATGGTTTTGCTTACCGGCTGTGCGCAAAAAGAAACCGCGCCTCCTAACCAGGCTGCAGTCCAAAAAGCCAAAGTCACCGTCAATTGGGATAAGGTCCTGACCGTCTCGAAAACCACGCCCACCCTGCAAGTCGTGGTCAACCCTCCCTTGCGTCGCGGCTCGCAGATTCACGACCGGGTGTTTCAGGCCCTGCACGAACTGGGAGCTGACGACGTGCGCTACGTCCCCTGGCTGCCCTACCCCAAGCTGGGCGTGGCCGAACTCGAACCGCCCGCCGACGGCAAGACATCCTGGGACTTTTCTCTGATCGATCCCATGATGGAAGATTTCATGAACGCCCAGACGGGGCATTCGGTGATCATCAACTTCAGCACGATCCCGCAGTGGATGTTCAAGACGGAGAAGCCGGTGGCGTACGCTGCGGATGCGGACCAGGTAACGTGGGATTACGAAAAAGGGACGGAGTTTCGCGATCCGACCCTGAAGGAAGTGGGGGACTACTATGCGCGTCTGGTGAGTTGGTACACGCAGGGTGGCTTCACTGACGAATACGGCAAGCGGCAGGATTCCAACCACCACTACAAGATCCCCATCTGGGAGGTGCTGAACGAAGTCGACTCTGAGCACACGATGTCGTCTGAAACCTATACGCGTGTCTACGACGCCGTCGTGAGCGCCATTCGACGTGTAGCGCCGCAGATGAAGTTCATGGGCCTGGCCCTGTCAGGGACTTCGCCTAACGCCTTCCTCGAAGAGAATCTGCCCGCATATTTCGAGTATTTCCTCAATCCCAAGAACCACAAGCCCGGGATCCCGTTGGATATGGTTTCCTACCACTTCTATGCCAACCCCTCTGCTGACGAGAGTCCCGAAGTGCAGCAATACACAGTCTTCGACCAAGCCGCGGGCTTCCTGAATTCGGTGCGCTACATCGACGCCATGCGGCAGCGCTTGTCTCCGAAAACACAAGTCGATCTGGACGAACTGGGGTGCATACCGGCTGACGACAACTCAGTTCCCCGGAAACCTATTCCTGATTCTTACTGGAATCTATGCGGCGGCGTTTACGCGTATCTCTATGGAGAGTTGGCGCGGTTTGGGATTGACGTGGCCGGCGAGTCGCAGTTGGTGGGCTACCCGTCGCAGTTCCCGGGTGTCTCGATGGTGGACTGGACAAGCGGCCAACCCAACGCCCGTTTCTGGGTGCTCAAGCTGCTGCATGACAACTTCGGCCCCGGTGACAAGTTGGTTGATACCAATTCCGGCATTGCACAAGTGTTTGCCCAGGGATTTGTGACTCGCGATGGCAGGCGCAAGCTGTTGCTGGTTAATCAGCGCGACCGCGATTTTGATTTGACGGTGCCGGCTGGAAGCGGGGCTGAGGTGATGTACGTCGATCAGACCACGGGTTTTCAGCCGCCTGCAACCGCTCACATGAACGGTGAACAAACCACCCTGCACGGGCTCGCGGTGGCGGTGGTGACGCTGGCGCAGTGAGCTGAACCACCCCTGTCCCCTCCTTACAAAGGAGGGGAATTCGCTCTCCTCCTCTATGACGAGGGGTCTGGGGGTGGTGAAGATACAGCGCAGGTCTGCGCTACCCATCTTCCTACATACCGTACAGCGTCTCTGTGCTCACAGGCAGGCCGAGAAGCTTCAGGTAGGTGAAAAGCTGCATTTTATGATTGGTGAAATGCTCGAGGAAGGAGATGGCCATGCGCTCCATCTTGGCCGTCATACCCCAGGGCACCGTGACGACTCTGCTGGTAAAGTCCTCCTCACTCAAGCCATCCAAGACCTGGCGCAGGATTTCCTTGTCCTTCTTGAGTTTGTCCAGGGCCTCCTGGATGGCGCAAGAAGGGAGCTTTTCGAGCTTCATGCCCTCTTCCATTTCTTTCATCGTGGGCCACTTGCCGCTGACCAGCATCTCGAGTCCGCCCCCCACGCCCTCGCTCAGGTGGCAAAGCACTTGGCCGGTACTCATGAACGTCGGGCCCGGCGCCCAATCGAGTTTTTCTGCCGGCGCCATTCCGATAAGCCTCTCTGCCGGCCGGAAATTGTCGATGACCATATCGTAGTATTCATTCTTAGTCATAGTTTCCCCTCTCAGTTTGTGTGCTCTGCCTGCGTGCGCGCGGGGCCTGTCGCCGGTGATCCCATCGACGTGCACCCCGTTCGCATTCTCTCATGATTATTAGAAACGAGCCGAAACCCAATCGATTCTAGCGCAGTGCCCGCATGCCGTAAAGTATCAGCGCATCGACAGATTGGAACCGTGCCGATCAACCTCTCAGACGGCGGAAATTACTGCACAATGGATTCGCAAGACCCATTCCTGGTTAGGGCTGCGTCTCTCGGTTCTTCAGCTTGCGCAACGGCACCTGGATCAGGATATAAGCAATAATCGCGAACGCCACGAGGGAGATCCATCCACCCCAGTTGGCCAGGAATGGCAACTCGTCGTGGCCGGTGATTACTTTAGTGATAGAAGACACGCCGGTGAGAAACAAGGCGGCGAGGAGAATTCCCGTAATGGCCTCGCCAGCGATGAAACCGGAGGCCAGCAGGATTCCCCGCTCCTCGACTTTGGCCTTTTCTTCTGCTGATAATTTCTTGCGCGCCACCCAAGTATCGGCGGCCCATTTCAAGACTCCACCTACAAAGATCGCCCCGCTGGTTTCGAGCGGCAGGTACATGCCCACCGCGATCAGCATGGGCGAAGGCGCGCCGATCATCACCAGCGCTATGCCGAAGAAGCATCCCATCAAGAGCAGCCCCCAGGCCATTTGCCCACCCACGATTCCCTGGGCAAGTTGGGCCATGAGACCGGCTTGCGGGGCAGGCAGCAGCTTGCCGCCGATTCCGCCCGTGGCGAGGTTGGCTTCGTGCAGCGCGATGATGGGCAACAAAAGGAAAAAGGATACAGCAGTCACGCTCAGTATTTCGACCACTTCCATCTTCCAGGGCGTCCCGCCCAGAAGATAACCGGCCTTCAGATCTTGAATCAGGCTGCCGGAGACGCAGCACGCGCAGCAGACTACCGACGCCACGCCCAGCACCGCGGCGACCCCTCCCAAGCCCTTCACCCCGATCGCCACCATCATCAACGCCGCAACCACCAGCGCTGCCAGAGTCAGGCCGCTGACGGGTTGATTCGAGGAGCCCACCAGCCCCACCAGGTATCCGCCCACCGCTGCCAGGAAGAAGCCGGTCAACGTCATCACAATTGCCGCGGTGAGGGCCGCGCTCCAACTGTGCGCGAAGTACTTGTAGATAATCGTAATAGGAATAACTAATACGGCAATAGCAAGAATGATCCATTTGATAGGAATGTCAATATCCAGGCGGGTCCGCCCGGCGGCGTGTTCGCCGCCCGCGGCGGAGGCGTGGAAGGCCCCGCGAATCGAGGTGAGAATTGACTCTCGCATGCTATAAAGCGTGTAAACAGCGCCCACCAGCATCGCTCCCACCGCGATGGGCCGAACCACGTTGTACCACACAGTGTAGCTCGCGAGGTCCCAGGGCGCCGTGCCTCCGGTGGTCGCGCCCAGGCGGTGCGGCAGGTCGGGATCGATGAACAGAACCAGGGGAATCAGCACCAGCCAGGCGATCACACCCCCGGAGAAATTGATCGCCGACAGGCGGGGCCCGATGATGTATCCGATGCCGATCAGCGCAGGAGACGCGGACGGCGTCGAGTAGGCCATGCCTCCGGTGTACTCGACGCGGCCCAGAAGCTCTTTCTGGTATCCGAAATAGCTGACCACGGATTTGGGGAATTTCCAGAAGGCGCTGATCGAATCCTGGAAAACCTGGAAGCCTTTATCGTCCTTGAGCAACTGAAGAACGGCGCCCAGTCCCATGGCGCCGAAGATGTATTTGGGAGCGTCGGTCGAGCCCTGCTGACCGGCTTTCACGATCTCGGCGCTGGCCGTGCTTTCAGGAAATGGGAGATCGGGCGAGTCAACACAAAGCGGGCGGCGTAAGACGATGATGAAGAACACACCCAGCAATCCGCCCGCAAAGAGGATGAAGGTGCCGGTCCAATAGTGGCCGCGCAAGTCGGTCCACAAGCGTTGCCCGCCCATGTTGACCATCATGAAGGCGGGGATGGTGAAAATCGCGCCAGCCACCAGCGCTTCACCTACGGAGGCGGCAGTGCGGGTTAGATTCTGCTCGAGCACCCCGCCGCGAAAGAAGGGTAAACGAAACAGTGCGATGGCAATCACGGCCGCGGGAATCGTCGCGGCCACTGTCTGGCCGGCTTTCATACCTAAGTATGCGTTGGCGGCCCCGAAAATGGCGGCCAGGAAGATGCCCGCCAGGACCGATTTGAGCGTGAACTCGGGCTCTTTCGAATCGTGTGGAACGAAGGGCTTGAATTCCGGCATGGGTGCGCTCCGCTGCTTCGTTGTACAGAACTTCCGGCCGGCAGGCCTGGTGCCTACCCCGCCCAGCGACGACCTTCAGGCCGGCAGACGCGTTGCTGACCCGAAGGTCAGCGCTACAACTTAGGAATGGGCAGTTGGGCACTATAACACGATGGAGTACACCGTGGAAAATGATTAAGTATCTAATACTTAACAAATCAACACAAAGCCCCACCACGGAACCCGCGGAGATCACAGCGCAGCCTGTCGGCCGCATCCAGAATTCCAGATTCAGAATTCCAGACCAGAAATCCTCGCGAGCCGCAAAGGATCTTGGGAATAATATTACAGAGAACAACACTCCGGATTTCCTCTGCGAACTCTGTTGCCTCAGCGGGGAATCGCCTCTGCAGGTTCGGCGATGTGCCGCAAGCCGTGAGAGGCAGGACTGCGCTACAGGTGTTACAATGAGCGAGAAAAGGCTCCCGTTGGTGGGTTTAACGAATGCCAGGAAAGTCAGCTGTCTACTCCCGCTGGTTGAAGGAGGTGAAGCGGCAGGGAATTCTCCATGCCGGGCAGCGCGTGGGAGTGGCGGTTTCGGGCGGGCCGGATTCGGTATTGCTCCTGAACTTCATGAAGGATGCTTCAAGGGAGTTGGGGATCACGCTGCTGGTTGTCCACTTCAACCATCGTTTGCGAGGCGCAGAGTCCGACGGCGACGAGCGGTTTGTCCGGAGCGTGGCCGGTTCCATGAGTATGGCTTACCTGGTCGGCCAGGCTGACGTGGGACGAGTAGCTCGCGAAAGAAGGCGGAATCTCGAGGCGACAGCACGCGAGTTGCGCTACCGGTAT
>Ga0181538_10003662_pt1 | contig 14837 bp, 13 predicted proteins | sample PEATcosm2014_Bin_40_FD_119773 | JGI IMG/M metagenome (GOLD analysis project Ga0181538, IMG submission 119773) | Peatland microbial communities from MTU Mesocosm Facility, Houghton, MI, USA - PEATcosm2014_Bin23_30_metaG | ecosystem: Environmental > Terrestrial > Soil > Wetlands > Peat | place...
CAAGTTTTCAAACTCGAAGTTCAGGATTACCCGAAGTACTGGAACGCCTACGACAGCCTGGGCGAAGCCTACATGAACGCAAAACAAAACGACCTTGCCATCCAGAATTACGAAATGTCCATCACGCTGAAACCCGATAACCAAAACGGCATTGACATGTTGAAAAAGTTGAAACAGCCGAAGTAACCGTGATTCGCTTGAGAGCTGAGAGCTGCGCTTTCTGGGTTATAATCTCGTCCACCGATGAGCCTGTCCGCTGGTAGTAAACTCGGGCCCTATGAGATTGTCTCCCTGCTGGGAGCGGGCGGCATGGGCGAAGTCTATCGTGCCCGCGATTCTCGTCTTCGGCGCGAAGTGGCGATCAAGGTTTTGCCGCGGGCGCTTTCGCTTGACGCCGACCGGATGCGGCGGTTTGAGCAGGAGGCGCTGGCCACTGCTGCCCTGAATCATCCCAACATTCTGGCTGTGTTTGATATTGGCACGAGCGAGGGCTCGCCTTACGTGGTGTCCGAACTGCTCGAAGGAGAGACGCTGCGGGAGCGGCTGCGCAGCGGGCCAATTGCCGCGCGCAAGACTCTGGACTACGCCACGCAAATCGCGCACGGGCTGGCCGCGGCTCACGAAAAAGGGATCATCCATCGCGACCTCAAGCCGGACAATCTGTTCGTCACGAAAGATGGACGGGTGAAGATCCTGGACTTTGGGCTGGCGAAACTGACCCAGGCCGATCCCGGTGCGTCGTCCCACACCTCAATGCCCACCGTGACTCACGGCGCGACCGAAGCCGGAGTGGTGATGGGAACGGCGGGATACATGTCGCCCGAGCAAGTGCGTGGCATGGCGCTCGATCCGCGCTCCGACATTTTCAGCTTTGGCGCAATTCTCTACGAGATGCTGTCCGGCAAACGTGCATTCCACGGCGACACTCCAGCGGATACGATGAGCGCGATCCTGAAGGAAGATCCTCCGGAGCTGAATGAGACCAATCGGAATGTTTCTCCGGCGCTGGAGCGCATTGTGCAACACTGCCTGGAGAAGAATCCCGAGTCGCGGTTCCATTCCGCCAGCGACATTGCGTTTGATCTCGAACATCTTTCCGGGCTTTCCGGCGGCACGGCGAGGGTAGCGGCAGCGGGCAGCGGCGGTGCCACAGCAATCATTCAGCCGAGCCGCAAGCTTTTGCTCGCACTCGCGGGCGGACTCGTCATCGCGTGTGCAGCAGGCGGTATCGGCTGGTGGACGGGAAAGGCCGGCGCCCGCGCGCCTCAGGCCGAGTACCAGCAGATCACGTTTCGTACCGGTTCCATCGGCAATGCACGGTTTACGCCCGACGGCAGCATTGTTTACAGCGCATCGTGGGAGGGCGGCGACGATCAACTTTATATGTCGCGCACGGATGATCCGGGGTCGCGCGAACTAGGAATAAAGGATGCGGAGCTGCTGTCGATCTCCAAGGGCGGAGAACTAGCGATCCGGCTCAACACGGTGTATCACGGTGGCTATGCGCGAAGCGGGACGCTGGCGCGAGTCCCGCTGAGTGGGGGAACGCCACGAGAGGTTCTGGACAATGTGGGGGACGCGGACTTTTCCGCGAACGGCGACAGTATGGCGATTATCCGGTACGTTCCGGAGAATAATCATTGGCGTTTGGAATATCCCATTGGCAAGGTGCTCATCGACAGCATCAACTGGATGAGTCACCCGAAGATTTCGCCGGACGGCAAATGGATCGCCTTCGCCGACCATGAAAACCCTGAGGGCGACGACGAGGGTTCGCTCGCGGTGATCGGCGCGGATGGCAAGGAAAAAGAAAGGAAACTTTCTTCCGGCTGGACCTCACTGCAGGGAATTCTGTGGTCTCCGGCGGGCGATGAGGTCTGGTTTACGTCCACCAACACGGGCAGCGCCTCGAACCCGCGCGCCGTGACCCTCTCGGGCAAGCTGCGGACGATTACGAACGTGCCCGGAGGCATGTGGCTGGAAGACCTGCGCAATGGAACAGTGCTGACAGTGACTAATCACGAGCGGCTTGGGATCCGGGGGATGGCGCCGGGCGGCAAAGAAGAGCGTGAACTGGGGTGGTTTGGATGGTCGGAGTTGCGCGACATCAGCGGAGACGGCCGGAAGATCCTGTTTGAAGAGGAAGGCGATGGTGGTGGCCCGAATTACACCGTGTTCTTGCGCGATACGGATGGGTCACCTCCGGCACGCATTGGCGAAGGCGTCGCCGGCGCCATCTCGCCCGATGGAAAATGGGTGATTACAAAGCCGGCGAAGGGCGGACCGCTGAGCCTGGTGCCGACGGGAGCGGGAGAATCAAGGCAACTCACCCACGATGCCGTAAGCTACGGCGGGGTTCGTTTTCTTCCGGATGGCAAGCGGTTGCTGGCTTCGGGGATTGAAGCCGGGCACGGGGGGCGCGACTATCTGATTGATCTGAGTAGTGGAGATTCCAAGCCCATCACCCCTGAGGGCATCGCCGGCGTGCAACTCTCGCCAGACGGCAGGAGCGTGGCGGTGCGTGGACCCGATGGAAAGCGGGGGATTTGGCCGCTCGAAGGGGGCGGTTTTCATCCGATACCGGGGTTCGAATCGAGCTACTCCATCATTGGCTGGACGCCTGACGGCGAGTCGGTGTATGTAGCTCCCAACCGAGGACGCGTGAAAGCCGCGAAGGTCTCTCGGGTCAACATACAGACCGGCAAAATGGATCCGTGGAAAACCTTCGGAGAAGAGACGGGCGCGGGAGTCTCGACCGTGGTTGCGCCGCATCTTTCGAGCGACGGGAATGCATATGCTTATCTCTATGTGCGGGTGCTGTCGGAGGCTTATGTGGTGCAGGGGTTGAAGTAGGAAACAAGCTCTCAGCTCTCAGTTCTCAGCTCTCAGTTCTCAGTTGTTGGCGTTCCCTCATAACCTCCGCCTTGTCCTGTCATGATTCGGGTGGCATGTAGAGGAACTCTTTCGCTTCGAGCGGTGTTTACATCTGGTGAAAGACTGGCGAGCCCGATCAGAGATAGCGTTGCAATGCTGCGCTCCATCTTTCGCAAGCCAACCCGTCGAACCCTTCGCTTCGCTCAGCACGACAAGTTCCTAAAGTCCCCCCAACCCGTCGGCATCGGAAGCTGAGAGCCAGTAGCCCGCAGCCCTCCATGTTAGATTCGAACAATGCGCTCCATCCTGCAGAAACGCTCGCTGCGATTTGTTTTTGCGGCGAATGTGATCTCCATGCTGGGCAGCGGAATGAATTCCGCCGCGGTGGCTTGGACGATCTTGCAGCGCACTCACTCCGAAATGGCATTGGGCACGTTTGCGGCCCTGCAAACGATTCCGGCCATGCTGATGCTTCCCTTCACCGGCGTGATTATCGATCGCGAAGACCGGCGCCGGCTGGTGATGTGGCTGGATGCTTTGCGCGCCGTCATCATTCTCGTGGTTATGGTGCTTGCTTTCCTTCATCGCGTGCAGGTGTGGGAACTCTACCTGATGAATACGCTGGTGGCGGCGGGCTTCTGGATGTTCTGGCCTACGATTACGGCGCTGATTCAGGAACTGACGCCCGAGGGCGGGTTCGTACAGTCGAATACATTTCTGCTGGCGGGCATCCAGGGTGGATGGCTGATTGCCGGCGCGCTGGTTGGATTTGTCTATGAACACATTGGGCTGGGCGGGGTGCTGCTCATCGACGTGAGCACATATATCGTTTCTTTTTCTTGCTACTTCGCGGTGCGCCAAGGGCGGCATGTGGTGCCTCGGGTAGTCGAACTTCGTCATGATATCGAGGCGGCGGAAACCGCCGTCGGACGCTTTCTGCGCGAGATGCGCGAAGGGTTGGTCTTTCTGCGCGAGCATCGCGGCGTAATTTTCCTGGGCACGAGTTGGGCTCTATTTCTGGGGGCGATGATGACGGGAGTGGTGGTCACGGCGCCGCTTAGCGATCGCGTCTTTCACGCGGGTGCGACCGGCTACGGATGGTTAAACGGGGGATGGGGAGTGGGCGCTTTTCTTAGCGCTCTCTACGCTCCGGCGCTGATTGCGCGGATGGGATCCCGTGGTTCGATTGCGCTGGCCATGCTGCTGCTGACTTTCTCCATGGCGCTTTCGCCGTTTTCACCGTGGCTGGCGATTGCCGTGTTGCTCTACGGACTGATGGGATCGGCGCGCGGCGTTAGCGGCGTGGCCATGAATACCAGCCTAATGGAGCAGGTGCCGCCGCACTTCATGGGACGCGTCCAGAACACTTTCTATTTCTTTGGCACGCTTCTGCAGGTGGGACTGGGGCTGACGGTGGGCTGGATCGCGTCGCGGATCAGCCTGGCTGCCGGGTTTGGCGTTATTGCCGCGGTGTATGCAGTTGCCTTTGGCAGCGCTTGCTGGCCGATGCGTGCTCAAAAGGCTGTGGCTGCGGTGGCGGACTGACACTCTGCATTGGTTGCGTTCGCTGGGGAGATCCTTTCCACAGGGACACGGGGCAACACAGGGGACTGCATCACAGTGGCCTTCATTGCCTGCTATTCTTATTGGCTTCTTTCCAGGAGAAATTTTCATGTTTGAAGACTTGAAAGGGCGGACAGCGGTCGTTTTTGGAGTGGCGAACAAGCGCTCGATCGCTTGGGCAATTGCTCAAGGACTGCACGCAGCGGGCGCGAATCTTGCCATTACCTATCAAAACGAACGGATGGAGATGGAAGCCAGGGATTTGATTCTGTCGCTGCCGGGCGCGGAAGCCTTCATGTGCGATGTTTCGAAGGACGAGGAAATCACGCAGCTCTTCGACAAGCTGAAAGCACGCTATGGGAAGCTGCACGCGCTGGTGCACAGCGTGGCTTTCGCTCCGGCCGATGAGCTGAAGGGCGACTTCGTCAACACTACGCGCGAGGGATTTCGTGTGGCGCACGACGTGAGCGTGTATTCGCTGATCGCGGTCTGCCGGGCGGCGGCTCCGCTGATGGAAGATGGGGGCAGCGTCATCACCATGACTTACTATGGCGCGGAGAAAGTTGTGCCGCACTATAACGTGATGGGCGTGGCCAAGGCCGCGCTCGAATGCACGGTGCGGTATCTGGCGCAGGATCTGGGGCGGCGGAAGATTCGCGTCAATGCGATCTCGGCGGGGCCAATCAAGACGCTGGCGGCGCGCGGCATCTCCGGCCTGGGAGACATGTTGCGTTCACATGCCGAGCGCGCGCCTCTGCAACGCAATGTGGAAGTCAGCGAGGTGGGCAGCACCGGCGTGTTCCTTGCCTCGGATGCCAGTTCCGGTATTACTGGCGAGACGATCTACGTGGATTGCGGGTACAACATTATGGGGTTCTGAACGATCACCTGGACGGGCGAGGACGCCCGTCGCTCCATTTACGAGACTGGTTACTCCCGTCATTTTTGACAAATATTTGACAACAATCCGCGGAGCGCAAGATGTAACCTGAGGTCGTATGAAGTATCAGCGGATGCTCTGCGTGTGTGCGTGGGTGACTTTGTCGCTAACCCCCTGTTTTGCGCACCACATGGCGGTCGTGGTCAATAAGGATAACGCAGTTCAGAATGTCACATCCGCTCATTTGGCCAGGGTTTTCAAAGGGGAAGTGAAGAAGTGGCCCGATGGCAGGAATGTGGTGCTGGTGTTGCACAACTCTTCGCCGGGCGAGATGGCAACGCTGGAGCACCTCACCAAGATGACTGGCGCTGAGGTGAAAGCGATGTTCGCCTCGCACAAGGATTCGATTCGGACGGTAGGTTCGGACGCCGACGTGATTGATGCGGTGGCGTCTACTCCTGGCGCGATCGGGTTTGTGGAAGAGCGATCAATCACGGATCGCGTGGGTGTGGTCAAGGTGGACGGTAAGCTGCCGATGGAAGCCGGGTATTTGCCGCATTAGAACCCGTCGCACAGAAACCGCATTTCCCTCTTTACTCCGGCGGCGCTAGCAGCCCCACTCGGCGTTGCCCGGCTTGGCAAAATAGTGCCTCCGGTCTTCCGGTTCGGTTGTCGTCGCAGCCACTTCCAAGATCGCGAGGCGCGCCGCTGCCACCATGCGATTCCTTTCTTGCTGTGACACCTGGTCCCATGACTCGGGTGTGGACTTGGTCTTACAGCCAAAATCCGGCCCAAGTGCCTGGTGATAGTGGTGGAAAAGTTCCGCTAATTGTTCTGCTGATACTTCCTGGATCGACATCAGAGATAGCCTTTCTAGGACCGGTTGGCTCCCCACAGGAACGCCCCTGCCCTGCTCAACGTATTGGATATGACGAGGCATAAATTTCGAATAAGACCTTCATAAAAAGTTCGTAAGGCAACTATTGTCTTTGTTTACCAGAATTTATCCGGCTTGGCGCCTCGTCCCGTCGCAAGGTAATAGTTTTGTAATGTGTCTTGTAATGTAACCACGATCACCGCGAAGCACTCTGCCGGGCAACTATTCTTGCAGCAACCAATCATGAAACCTACCCAAATGGAAATTCATCCCAAGGGATGTGACGCGCGCATTCTGCTGAGTTCGGTCTTCGGGCCTTATGCGCAAGACGACGAATTTGGCAGCCGGTCCATCAATCCGATGGAGCTCTATCACAATCAGGTCACGCGCGCGCAAGGCAGTTTTTCACTGCGCATGTTCCATCGCTCCTGGGGCATCATGATGATTCAGGAAAATATTTCAGCGCCCTGCAGCGTGCTGGATTTTCCCACCCGCGAAGCTTTCGCTCGTGAATTAACCACGAACCACTACGACATTGTGGGGATCTCTGCGATCATCGTGAACGTTGGCAAGGTCCGGGAGATGTGCCGCATGGTGCGGGACTTGTCGCCGGACTCGACGATCGTGGTGGGCGGACACGTGGCTGCCATTCCCGGCGTGGAAATGATGATCGACGCCGACCACATCGTGCGCGGAGAAGGCATCGCGTGGATGCGGCGGTATCTGGGAGAAGACGAGAATGCGCCGATCCGGCATCCGGCGATTGTCTCGGGGCTGGAGACGCGGATTATGGGGATTCGCCTCCCGAATCGGAAGGGCGGAACAGCAGCGACGATTATCCCGTCGGTGGGCTGTCCAATGGGGTGCAACTTCTGCACTACGTCCGCTTTTTTTGGCGGCAAGGGAAAGTTTGTCAACTTTTTCGAGAGCGGCGACGAACTGTTCGACGTGATGTGCCGCGTCGAATCCGAGCTTAAGGTACAGTCTTTCTTTGTGATGGACGAGAACTTCCTGCTGCACCGCACGCGTGCCATGCGCCTGCTGGAGCGCATGAAGCAGGCGGGAAAGAGTTGGGAACTTTCGGTATTTGCTTCCGCGAATGCGATTCGCAAATACACCATGCTGGAGCTGGTTGAGCTCGGCATTTCCTGGGTATGGATGGGGTTGGAATCTCCCCGGTCGAGCTACAGCAAGCTGCAGGGTGAGGAGGTTGGCCAGCTCACGCGCGAGCTTCGCGAACACGGGATACGAGTGCAGGGCTCGACCATCGTCGGCCTTGAGCACCACACGCCCGACAACATTGTGGAGGAAATCGAATCGGCGGTCGACTACCAGACCGACTTCCACCAGTTCATGCTCTACACGCCGGTTCCGGGCACGCCGCTTTACCAGGAAATGGCCGAACAGGGCCGTCTGCTCGAGAACATTGACTATGCCGATGTCCATGGGCAGTACAAATTTAATTTCCGGCACGCCGCAATTTCGCGCGAGGATTCCAAGAGATTCCTGGATTGGGCGTTCTGGCGCGACTTTGAGCGCAATGGACCGAGTCTTTACCGCATGTGCCAAACCATGCTCCAGGGCTGGCGGCGCTACAAGGATTATCCCGATCCACGCGTCCGGGAACGGTTCGCGCGCGAAATGAAGAAGCTCAGCAGCGCTTACAATGCGGCGCTTTGGGTGATGGAGAAGGAGTTCAAGAAGGTCAATCGCGGCGTGAGTCAGCGGATTCACAAACTGCGGCGGGAAGTCGAGAAAGAATTCCCGTTCGTTGCGCGCCTCACGGCCGCAGCGCTCGGCCCTATCTTGCTGTGGTCGACGCGTCGAGAAGAGAAGCGGCTGGCATCGGGACGTACCTACGAGCCCCCCACGTTTATCGAGCGCCGCAATTGGGTTTCGGCTTCATAACCGCGCTGCCTCAATCCCGCAGCCTGCTACAAGGAGGTCCCCGCGGCGGCGATGTACCAGCCCTCGGCCAGAAATTGCTCGATTGAGCGCTCCTGAACCCCTTCCTGCACCCGCAGTTCGTCGTTCAGATAATGGTAGGAAACAGTTCCGGCGCCGCGATCTCCATTAGTAACAATGCGGTCGATGCGGATGCGATTGCCGTCGCGATCGGCGCAGATTAGGCCCACTTCCAGATCTGGCTCGGCGGCTTTCCTGACGGTTGCTTCGGTTCTCGGAGGCACCATTCGATTAGATGAGGAAAGACTGCACCGGGAACCGCATCAGCACGGTTGCCAGATCGGCGCATTATGCGCCATGATATCTAGATGCGCTCTCGCGCTCTGGTGTTTGCCTTTTTCGCGGCTGCGATGCTGTTCTCGGTGGTTCGGGAATGGAGCGCACCGGTAAGCTGCCCGCGGCTGGAAATGACCGGCAAGCACTTGCTGCATCGCTAAAGCTATGCCCTCATACGAGGCCACCCGACTGCGTCAATGATTCTGCTTCTTTAATTTCCGCCGGATATCGGGCCAGAACTCCTTGACCACCAGCGTAATCGTGTCGTAGCCCACCTGCGATCCCCACACACTGGCCGTATTCTTCCAGGTGCGGTCGCTGGCTATATATGGCACCTTGACGCCGGGCTCGGGATGGTAGCCGGGGTGGGGATGGTAGCTGTAGGTTGAAATCGCGGAAGCGAGGGCGGCGCCAACGATTTCGGAGTAGTTGAATTGACTGTGTCCGGAGTCGGTGCGAGTTACGAAGATCCGGCTGACGGCATACTCGGAGCGGTGAAAGAAACTGCCTTGGCCCGATTGAAAATAGCGCGGATCCTGGCGAAGCACGGAAGGAAAAATCGCGCCCACAAAAAAATTCTCGATAGTGCCATCGGCAGCGTAGGCGCCGTAGCGCTTGCCATATGCCGCCCACCCCTGTCCGAAGCCGGGTTCGCTGTTTTCGGCCTGGCTGAGACTGGAGAGAGCGCCGTACCAGACAATCTGAATGGGGTCGAACGAGCCCTGGGCGACAACTTTGAATTTTTGCCCGGCCGTCAGGGGTGGGACTTGGCCGGCATTCTCCAGGGTCAAGAAGTTGGGTAGAGCGAAGAAGAGCCGGTCTTTGGAAGTACCGGACGCGTCGTTCGCCGCGTTTTTTGTGCCTTGGCTGTCTTTGTCCTTGTCCTTACCCTGGTCCTGGCTCTGACTCTGACTCTGATTTTGATCGGCGGGTTGGCCGGCGGACGGTTTGGCAGGAGCCGGCGTCTGCTCGGGCGTCTGGCCCGGGCTGGTTGCGGGCTGTTGGGCGGACTGGTTCGCGTTTGAGTTCTCAGGCTTCGGCGCGCTTTGCGCAGCGCAAGAGACCGCAGTGATCAATAGGCAAAAAAATGAGAAATGGACTAGTTTCAAGTTGATTCTGGCTCCGAATTCAGTGATTGCGATGCGCCCTGGGGCAATGTTGGCAGTCCAATAACGGCAGCGCCATGGAATTCAACGGGTAGTGCGTTGGATTCTGCGCTTGGTTTCCCCCACCCGGTCGTCCTCGAGTCGCTCCAGAGTGATTTCCATGTTCCGATCGCGTTGCAAGCGAGGGAACTTCTCCCCCCACTCTATCAGTAGGATGCAGTTTGGGGCGAGCAAGTCGTCAAGGCCGAGCGTTTCCAGGTCGCGCGCGGTATCGACGCGGTAAAGGTCGATGTGGTAGAGGGTGATGTAGGGTCCGCGGTATTCGTGAACAAGCGTGAAGGTGGGGCTGGTAACGTCCTCGGCGCGAGCAGCATCAAAGCCTTCCGCGATTCCCTTCACCAGGGTCGTTTTTCCCGCTCCGAGGTCACCGCGCAGCAGCACGATGAGAGGAGGAAACAGTTCAGCGGCAAGCTTCCGCCCGTAAGCGATCGTCTCCTCGGCAGAGTGAGTGATGGTCTCAGTCGTCATTCCGGAGGAATCAGTATAGCGGGAAGCAGACGCCAGCTTCGGCTGCGAGCTTCCAGCAAACCGGTTGCCCGCGGCTCGAGGCTTGGAGCTCGCGGCTATTTACCCGGCAACTCGGAATTAGCCCGCTGCCTGCCTCAGAATCCTAGCGGCGTCTGAAGCTGCTCGGATACCGGGTCCAGGAAGCTGCGGTCCAGAGCGGAATGGAGCGCCATACGCAGCTTGCGGTGGTCATCGTCGGCCAGGGCAATGAAGCGGAAAGGCTGCAGACACGCGCTCTGCAGCTTGCGCGTCGGGTGCAGCATTTCGGCCATCCCGTGGATGGCGCCCGATCGAGTGTGGAACGCGATTTCGACGAAGTCTCCGGCGGAAAGCTCGTGCTGCAACTGAAGCAAACCACCGTTGACGGAAATGGACTGCAGTTTTGCCCGCGCCCGTTGACCGCTCTCGGCCATCAGCGCGGCCGCGACCGATCCATTGAGTTGTACACGGGGTGAACGCAGGTTGGCATCGGCTTGGGGGAAGTGGGTCATAGCCGTTTGAAACTATGCCATGCGCAGGCCGCTAGCGGCAGATTACGAAAGCGCCGGTACACGGGCGTATGCTCGGACAGGGGCCAATCTGGAACTTGGCGGTGCCCAGGTCTGCGATAATAACGGCAGTAACTTTATGGCTTGCGCCCAAGAGAGTACCTTTGTGCGGTAGGCATTGATAAGACAACATTTGCGCGGTATGGGGTGTTCAAAGATATGCGTATTTCTAAGGGCTCAACATTTCAGTATGCAGTAGTGGTGGTTTGTTTGCTGGAGGCGTTGCTGACGGGCTGCTCGCGGGATCCGAATATCCGTAAGCAGAAGTACCTAGAGAGCGGCCAGCGCTACTTCGACAAAGGCCAGTACCGGGAAGCCGAGATCCAGTTCCAGAACGCGATCCAGGTCGACTCGCGTTTCGCCGAGGCCCACTACAAACTGGCACTGGCGGCGATGAAACTGCAGCAGTGGCCAACCGCTTATCAGGAGCTGTCGACTACTGTCCAGCTCAAGCCGGACAACTATGATGCGCACCTTGACTTGGCCAACCTGCTGATCCTCGGCCGTCAGTTTAATGACGCGAAGGAGCATCTGAACCTGCTCGCGCAAAAACAGCCCAACAACCCCGGTGTTTATATCGCACGGGCCAACTACTACGCCGGCACCGATAACATCGCGGCGGCGCTGGCGGACATGCAGACGGCGCTGCAAAAGGATCCCAACCGTTCCGACTCTTATCTGAATCTGGCTATCCTCCAGGTGCGAGGGCAACAGTGGGATGCGGCGGAGGCAAGTTTCAAGAGAGCGATCGACCTCAATCCCAAGTCAATGAATGCACTGATCGCGCTGGGGAACTTCTACCAGACTCGAGGGCGATTTCCCGAGGCCGAGCAGATGTTCCGGCGGGCGATTGACAGCGCAGCGGACGATCCCACTCCCAGGCTGTCTCTTGCCAGCCTGTACATGGCAGAAAACAAGCTCGGCCAAGCCGAGGAATTCCTGCGCCAATCGAAGAAGGATTTTCCGAATGACTCCGTGGGTTACCGCATGCTGGGCGATTTCTATTTTGCCAATAACCAGCTCGACAAATCCACGGACGAGTATGCCGCGCTCTACCGGGACCATCCCCAGGACATGATGGTCAAGAAGAATTACATTCAGCTGCTGATCCTGAAAGACCGGATCGACGATGCCCGCAAGTTGAATGACGAGATCATCAAAGCGAAGCCGGACGACGAGGACGCCAAGATTTACAAGGGCGAGATTGAGATTCGCAGCGGCAAGGCCAGCGACGCCGTCACCACGCTGCAAGCCGTGTTGAAGAACGATCACGACAACGCCGTGGCGCATTACCAACTCGGCCTGGCATTCGACCAACTGGGCAATACCAACCGGGCAGAGCAAGAATGGCGAGATGCGATTCGACTGCGTCCTGACATTGTGGAAGCGCACCGCGCTTTGGCAGGTGTTGCCATCCACCGGGGCGACGCCTCGGGTCTGGCACAGGAAGCAGACCAGATCATCGCCATACAGCCGGCAGCTCCGGACGGATACCTGCTGCGAGCGGTGGCGGAAATCGATCGCAAGCAGTACGCAACGGCGGATGAGTATATTAGGCGGTCCCTGGAAAAGCAGCCCAACAATCCCGCCGCTTATGTGCAATTGGGCAACCTGCGGATGGCACAGAACCAGCTTGCCGAAGCGCAAAAAGCCTACCAGCAAGCGCTTGACCAGGATCCGAATTCCACCGACGCGCTGGGCGGCGTGCTCAACGTAGACCTGGCGCAGAAGCAGTCGGACAAGGCCATCGCTACGGCCAGGGCGGAGTTGGCCAGATATCCCAAGAATGCTGGGTTTCACATCATGCTGGGCCAGCTATTGGCGGAACAGAAGAAGGATCTGGCGGCGGCAGAGCAGGAGTTCAAACAAGCCTCCGATTTGGATAAGAAGAACAGCGACGCGATGGCAAAGCTCGGCGTGGTGCAAAACGCACGCGGCGAGACCGATCAGGCACTGCAAACATATCTCGAGGGGTCCAAGAGCAACCCCAAAGAGATCACCTTCTACCTGCTGGCAGGTGGCATCTATGAGAACAGGAAGGATTGGGACCACGCCAAGCAGCAGTACCAGAAGGTGCTGGAGATTCAGCCGGATAATCCGCGGGCGTCCAACAATTTGGCCTACGTGATGCTGCAGCAGGGTGGCAATGTGGACGTTGCCTTCGCCATGGCGCAGACAGCCCGGCGTCAGCTTCCAGACAATCCCAACTCCGCCGACACGCTGGGCTGGGCTTTTTACCAAAAGCACGTTTACTCGTCGGCGGTTACGCTGTTCAAAGAAGCGGTGAAAAAGGAACCGGACAACGCGCTCTTCAACTACCACTTGGGACTCGCTTACGCCAAGAGTGGCCAGGCCAATCTGGCCAAGCAACAACTGGACCGCGTGGTGAAGATCAAGCCGGACTTCCCGGATGTGGACGAGTTGCGGCGGGCCGTGGCCGAGGCGAAAGGGTAGGAGGTCGTCTCGCCGGCTGCGTCAAGACGGGGCAAACCGCGTCTGTACGGTCATTTCCACCGAGGTCAGAAGAGCTTGCAGCGGGTAGACATGCGCTCAGTCCGGCAAAACCACTCCAAACTGCTCGCGCAGCGTCGCTCGCCATTCTTCGTCTCCAGCTAGCAACCGTTCCCGTCGTGAACCTCTACGCTGCTCAATCATCTTTTCGTCCGCCAAAGTGACTCGACCTTCGGGAGTGGCCAACGAGCAGATGCGCTTGCGTGTGAAATGCGACTCGGGCGAGGTCTGATGATAGTGGCACATTCCCGCAAATTCGGAGAGCTCGCGCGGCTGAAGTGTAACCGCGTATTGTCTTTTCCAATTGCCTTCGACCACGGCCTCCAGGCCCAAGACGCCCTCGTCCGAGGTGAGGCGAGTCAAGCGATAAACGCGCCCATTTTGCGGCTGCTCCATGCGCGACTCGAGGCGCAATGGTTCCAGGAAGCATTCGCCAAAGCCGACGTCAGCCAGCCACGGCTCCTCGATATCGACGCGCAGAGTGAGGTGGTCAAATTCGGGACCATAGCTACCGTCCTCGCGAGCGACGCGAGCCGAGAGTAGCGTTACGCGAAACCCAAGCGCTCGCAGCAGGGCGGCGAAGGCTCCATTCAGTTCGTAGCAGAAGCCGCCGCGGTGTTCGTTGACGATCTTGTGGACAATGCGGGTTTCGTCACAGATGATTTCCCGTCCCAGGCTGATGTCGAGATTTTCGAAGGGGACGGTGAACAGGTGTGCGCGATGGAGGGACCGCAAGGTTGTTTCGGTCGGTCGAACGTCTCCAACGTACTTAATCCGCTGAAGATAAGCTTCGATTTCCACGTTCACTGTTTCCTGAGAACTCGCACTGGTCACTGAATAGCATCGTGCTTCTCGAGGTTATGTTTGGCACACAACAACTGAATATTTTCGGCGTCTTTCGATGATCCGCCTAGGGAGTAAGGGATTATGTGGTCGAAATGCAAATTCTTGGAACTGCCGCATCTCACGCAGCACCCCTTATCCCGCTTCCATACCTCCAACTTAACGTGAGTGGGAATAACGCGGTCATGCTCCAGAGAGACGCTGCGAGATCTCCCTGACAATGGCACATGGCCGACTAGCTGCAACTTAAATTTGAACACTTTTCGAGATCCGGATCTCTCCTGCCACGAATCGACCAGCTCAAAGACCCCGTTGTAAACCCATATTCCATTGCGGATCTTCTCAAAGACTCTCACTCGTTCCGAAGCGGCGGTTCCATCCTTAAACCTCCTTGCTGCCTCTGCGAACAACCCATTTTGGGTTGGCTTACCGTTCGGCTGAAACTCGGGTTGGTCGACTATCTTGGGATCAACAACGCCAATTGTCCGCGGTAGGTCGTGCCCCTCATAGATGATGATGCGTCCGTCCTGCTCGACCCTGTCCTGATACGGCGCGCCCGATCTCTGGCTCATTAGAATGAGGCTCTCGCCATGCCTAATCCGATAGTTCATCCCCCGTTGGAGATTCACTCCAAAAGGAGCACACATCTCTAGATAGGAAATGACGTCGCCTGGGCTGAGCATTAGGATCTGGTCTCACATCATACCGGCAGTTCTTCCTGCATCCATCCGCCGGCTGCTTCGAGTTTGGGCTCGGCGGCGAGGTCCAGAACCAGCTTTTCGAGAACCAGGCGTTTGCTGGGCGGATTCGAGCGTAGGGCCAAGTCG
>Ga0181538_10003670_pt1 | contig 14821 bp, 12 predicted proteins | sample PEATcosm2014_Bin_40_FD_119773 | JGI IMG/M metagenome (GOLD analysis project Ga0181538, IMG submission 119773) | Peatland microbial communities from MTU Mesocosm Facility, Houghton, MI, USA - PEATcosm2014_Bin23_30_metaG | ecosystem: Environmental > Terrestrial > Soil > Wetlands > Peat | place...
GCACCTGAAAAGCAAATTTGGTTTGCGCCAGCCAAATTGCGAGCCCGCGGGCGATTCGCGGCACAGCGTCACATTCCGCCAAATCAAACTGGTAGCGTTCGTAGTGCGCGTGAAACGACTTCCGCGCATGGCCGGCGCGAGGATGCTCATGCTCGCGCAGCTCCACCAACTCCCCATCTCAAACGCCACACGCAAAATTGCCGCGCAGGCCCTGCGCCTGCTTTCGCAACATCCACCGTCGGGCAAAAGGTAATCACTTCGCTCCGGCCCCCGGGCCGCTCGCCCCAGCGGATGCTAAAATTGCTGCAAGGACCATGCTCCAGCAGCCCCACGCTCCGCAGCCCGCCGAAACACGTCTCGCCGCGCTGGATCGCTATTTCAAGCTGTCGCTTTATTTGCTTCTCTTGACCAGCGTGCTCGCGCTCGTCTCCACCGGCAAATTAGATCTGATCTCGATTATCGTGGCCCCGGCGGCGCTGCTTGCCAAAGGCTATCGCTGGTTGCACGGACACAAGCCGGAGATTTCGGCTCGGGCCGCCACTTGGCTCGTCATTCTTTATTTTGTTTTTTTCCCGCTGGACTTGTGGTGGTTCTCGCGCAGCTTTGCCGGCGGCGCGCAGAGCCCGGCGCTCTTCGCGGCTCTGATCGCCACAGTGCACTTGATGCTGTTCGCGATGATGGTGCGCCTGTTCAGCGCCGCAACGACGCGCGACTACTTGTTTCTAGCGATGCTCTCCTTCACCACGATTCTCTCGGCCGCCATCCTCACCGTGGACACGGTTTTTCTCGGGTTCTTCCTGGTCTTTATGATCCTGGCCATCTCCACCTTCATGGCACTCGAGATGCGCAGCAGCGCGGAAGCCGCCGCCACCGCTCCGCTGGAACCGGGCACGCAGGCCGCGCGCCGCTTGCGCACCGCGCTGAGCGCAACGGCGGGTGTCCTTGCCGTCTCCGCCTTGGCCATAGGAGCGGTGATCTTTTTCCTGCTGCCGCGATTTTCCGCCGGCTATCTCTCGAGCTACAACCTGCAACCCACGCTCATCTCCGGATTTTCCGACGATGTCGAACTCGGCGAAATCGGCGAGATCAAGAAAAGCAGCACGATCGTCATGCGCATTCAAATCGAAGGCGATCCCGCCGCTGCGGAGGCCATGCATTGGCGCGGCGTGGTGCTGACGAATTTCGACGGCCGACGCTGGTTCACCGACCAGCGCTCCATTGTCACACTCTCTCCGAACAGCGACGGCTGGTTCCCGCTGCCGCAGACCGAGGGGGAAAATCAGCGCCGCACTACGCGGCTGCTCTACTCGGTGCTGCTCGAGCCCATCGCCACCAATTCCCTTTTCTACGCGGACGAACCGTCTGCAACGCGCGGCTCATTTTTCGGGCAGGATTCCTCGCAGTTGCTCCGGAGAAGCTATCTCGCGGTAGATTCCACCGGATCGATCTTCAACCCCTTCCACAATTTCGCGCGCATGCGCTACGAAGGTCTCTCACGAATGCCGGAGAATCCGCCCGCGGATTTGCGCGCCGCTTCCACCGATTATCCGGACTCCTATCGAGCCACATATCTGCAACTGCCTCCGCTCGATCCGCGCATTCCCGCGCTCGCGCAGCAAATCACCGCGAATCTCTCGAATCCGTTTGACAAGGCATCCGCCATCGCCGCGTATCTGCGGACGCACTATGCCTACTCGCTGGATCTGTCCGGTACGCCGCCCACCGCCGACCCGTTACCGTACTTCCTCTTCACGCGCCGCGCCGGACACTGCGAATATTTTGCCTCCGCGATGACGGTGATGGTGCGCAGCCTCGGCATTCCCGCGCGTTACATCAATGGATTTCTGCCGGGCGAGTTCAACGACGTCGGAGGCGACTACGTCATTCGCGCCAGCGACGCGCACAGCTGGGTGGAAGTTTATTTCCCCGGTTACGGCTGGATCACTTTCGATCCCACGCCGCCCGCCGCCGATAGCCCGCGCAACTGGAGCGCGCGTCTCGGCGAATACTGGGATTGGTTTCAGTTGACCTGGAACGATTGGATCATCAACTACGACTTCGCGCACCAATTCCAACTCGCGCAGAATCTGGAGCGGACTTCGCGCAGCTGGACCGAACAATTGCGCGCGCGCTGGGATGCTGCGAAATGGGCCGCGATGCAGCGAATGCTGAAAGCGCAATCGCGGTTCGTACAATGGCCGCACCACGCCGCGCTTGCCGCCGCGCTGTCTGTGTTTCTTTTGGCTCTTATCGTGTTGGGGCCCGCCCGCAAGCGGCTGCGCACGGCGTGGCGGCTGCGCACCGGACGCGGCGAGTTGAATCCGCATCTGGCCACGCTGCACTACCAGAAAATGTTGCGACTGCTAGAACGCCGCGGCCTGCGCAAGACTCCGGGGCAAACGCCGCGAGAGTTCGCAACCTCAATCGGCCCCACAGAAATCGCAGCCCCCGTCGCGCAACTCACAGCCCTCTACCAGGCATCGCGCTTCGGCAATCAAGGCACACAGATCGAACAAATGTTCCCGTTGCTGCGTGCCATCCGGGACGCGCTGCGCCCCACTCGCCGCGCACCGCAATAGAAGTTGATTTTGCGTCTCCGAAAGCCTCGGAGAGGCGGCAGAAGTTAGCCCCGGGCGGAAGCCCGGGGTATCGATAACGAGCGCGGACGAACCCCAGAGGGGTGACACAATCTTAGGACGTGGCAGATGAACTGGCGCGTATGCCTGTTGTCATTGGCCGTGATCGCGGCCGCCGTACTCGTTTTTCTTCAAGCGCCCATTCCCCAAAACCAGGCCTATCACAATTTCGCGGATCAACGCACGCTGCTCGGAATTCCAAATTGCTGCAACGTGCTGTCAAATGTGCTGTTTCTCATCGTCGGCCTCCTGGGAATGAAGTTTGTCATGTCAAGTGCAACGCGCGAGCCGGCCTTCGTTGACGCCCGCGAGCGCTGGCCGTACTTCATTTTCTTTCTGGGCGTGGCACTGACGGCCTTCGGGTCGGCGTGGTATCACCTAAATCCGAATGACGCCAGGCTCGTCTGGGACCGCATTCCCATGGCCATTGGGTTCATGGCCTTGATTGCGGCTGTTATAGCCGAGCGGATTGGCGTAAAGCTGGGCTTCAGTTTGATCGTTCCGCTGGCCGCGTTGGGCGTGGCCAGCGTGCTCTATTGGAGCGTGACCCAATCGCATGGCCGCGGCGACCTGCGCGCGTACGTGCTCATGCAATTTGGCTCGCTTCTCGTTCTCGTCCTGCTCCTGGCATTGTTTCCGCCGAGATACACGCGCGGCGCTGATTTCATAATCTCTCTCGGAATCTACGCACTTGCAAAAGTCTTCGAGGCCGCCGACCGGTCGATCTATTCTTCCCTGCACGGAATCGTGAGCGGCCACACGCTCAAGCACGTCGCCGCAGCGATTTCGGCCTATTTGATCCTCAGAATGCTGCAGCTCAGATCCGCTCTCCCCGGCCCCAGCGCTTGATGTGACATCCTGATCTTCCGGAAGCGTGGGCGACGTCGGCTGATTCGTTACGATGTATTGCAACAGTGGTATCCTCCCGCCGATGGTTGCAGGCAGCAGCGAGGGGCAAACTGATGCTCGGGCCAGCCGCCCGCTAACGTTCGCGCATGTACTTGCGTTCTATTTGGTCTTTGTTTTCTCGGGCTGGCTTGTGACGCTAGCCTTGAGGTTGATCGGACTTTCAGCACTCTCCGATCCCACATTGGAGACCGGCCTATACGCTCTGCCGCTCATTCCAGTAGCCTATAAGTTTGATCCAAGAATTTTCTCTAAGGCATACTGGAAGTTTCCATCACGCGCATGGGCCGGAATTGGCGTTATAGGGCTAATGCAGTTCATTTTCGAATCCGGCAAGCCTCTGCCTCCGTTAGACCACTACATAGTGTTCGGGGCCCTATTCGTCGCACCGTGCGTCGAGGAGTTGGCGCGGGCTGTGATGATCACCCCGTTGATGGAGAGGCTCGGGGGCCCGGCAGGACTGGTTATTACGGCGCTTTTGTGGGCGTGGCTGCATGATTTTTTCTGGGTAGCTCTGGCCCAGCAGGTCATCCTTTCTCTGATATTCGTCTACACCCGCAGGTCACTTCCTTCCGCTATCGCCGCACACACGGTGATGAATGTAATCGCCGCGTATCACATCGGCCTGCATACCATCATTCCACACTAATGCTGGGCGCCCGGCCGTTTGCCCGCGGCGCGCGAACCTTCTCGAATCTGGGGCGCACCGGCATTCAGACTGCCGGTGCCGCCCACACCGGCCCAGCCGCGCCAATATGCTAAGATAATCCCCTCGAGCGATACATTTGTCCCGCGCCGTCATGCCCAAAGCCGGATTCATCAGCCTCGGATGTCCGAAGAACCTCGTGGATAGCGAGGTGATGATGGGCATTCTTGCGCGCAATGGCTACGAATTCACGCCGCGCGCGGAAGAAGCGGAAGTCCTGATCGTCAATACGTGCAGCTTCATCGAGCCCGCGCAAAAAGAGTCCATCGACACGATTCTTGAAATGGCCGAATACAAGAAATTCGGCGCGGCGAAACGTTTGATCGTCGCGGGCTGCCTTGTCGAACGCTATCGCGAAGACATTCGTAAACAAGTTCCCGAGGTGGACGCCGTCGTCGGCACAGGCGAAGTCGAGCGCATCCTCGAAGCGGTGCGCGGCGAATGGAATTCGAGCGCGCCCGCGGCACAGCCCGATTACCTTTACCACGACATGACGCCGCGCCTGCTGACCACGCCGCGCCATGCCGCGTACATGAAGGTCGCCGAAGGCTGCGATCATCCCTGCACTTTCTGCATCATTCCGCAACTGCGCGGAAAGTTCCGCAGCCGCCGATTTGAATCTGTCGTGCGCGAAGCAGGTCAACTCGCCGACGCCGGCGTGCGCGAGGTGACGCTGATTGGCCAGGACACTACTTCCTACGGCGAGGATCTCGGCCTGCGCGACGGCCTGCCGCAGCTTCTCGATCGCCTCGCCGACGTCGAAGGCCTGCAATGGGTGCGCTTTCTCTACGCGTACCCGAATCGTGTCAGCCAGAAACTCCTCGATACAATCGCCGCGCGTCCGCGACTGGCAAAATATTTCGACATGCCGTTGCAGCACGCCAGCCGCAGCGTCCTCGCGCGGATGAAGCGCGGCGGTTCGGGCGAATCGTTTCTACAATTGCTCGGGCGTATTCGCCGCACGATTCCCGGCGTCGCGATTCGCACGTCGTTTATCGTGGGCTTCCCCGGCGAAACGGACGCCGACTTCCGCGAGCTGTGCGATTTCGTGCGCGAAGCGAAATTCGATTGGATGGGCGTCTTCGCCTATTCCGACGTCGAAAACGCCGCCAGCCACGCGCAAGGCGCAAAAGTGAATCCGAAAACAATCGCCCGCCGCCGCGATCGCCTGATGGCCATCCAGAAAACGATCTCGGCGCGCAATCTGCGCAAATTCCTCGGCAAGAAGCTCACCGCGCTAGTCGAAGGCCCGTCGCGCGAAAACGAATTAGTTTGGGAAGCGCGCCTGGAAACGATGGCGCCCGAAATTGACGGCAAGCTCTACCTCAACGACATCGAAACCGAAAGCGGCGACACCGCACGTCCCGGCGACATCGTAGAAGTAGAAATCATCCAATCGCACGAATACGATCTAGCCGGCCGCGTAACGCAAATTCTCGACACCCGCGCAGAAAAATTCCCGGCGCTCCCGATGGAATCCCCCGCGCGAAGAATCGGCACCGGCGCCGCGCTGCGCGTCCTCGCCTAAGGTTTCCACGTGAAATTCAAATGCCCAATTTGCCGCAAGCCGACAGATTCCGAAGCGGACCAGGAGTTTCCCTTCTGCAGCGACCGCTGCCGGCAAACGGACCTTGGCAATTGGGCGACCGAAAAATACAGAGTCGCCTCAGAAACGCAAATGGACGAATCCGAACCAGAGACCGGCGGAACGCGTGAGCCAGACCCCAGCCACGACAGCGAATAGCGCACAGCACAAACCGCGCCTCGCGCTCGCCATCGCGACGGCCTTCGGCCTTGGCTATCTGCCGGTAGCCCCCGGGACGTGGGGCTCGCTCGCGGCCATGCCGATCTATTTCGTTGTCTACTATCCGTTTCTTTTTGGACATTTCGCGAGGAACTCCTTCGGCGACATCGTTCAATTCCAGATGCTCCAACTCTCCGCCGCCAAAACGGCCGGCGCAATTGCAATCCTGATTGCAGTTGTCGGCGTTTGGGCTGCAAGCCGGACGGCAAGATTCTCCGGCAAGAAAGATCCGCAGTTCGTTGTCATTGACGAAGCTTCCGGTCAGCTTCTGACGCTCCTGTTTGCAAGCGTGCTGCCGGTGCGCTGGAACATGTGGGACATGCGCTGGCCGGACATGCCCTTCGACTTTAACGCGCCGCATTCCGTGCTTAGCTGGAAATTCCTGCTCGCGGGCTTTATACTTTTTCGCGTCTTCGATATTTGGAAGCCGTTCCCCGCGCGGCAAGCCGAATCCCTTCCCGGCGGTTGGGGTATTATGGCGGACGACTGGATCGCCGCCGTCTATGCCGCGCTGGGACTTTGGGCGCTTCGAGCGGCGGGTTTGTGAGCCACACACAGGTCGTCTTGGAAAAAAACGGCATACCTCGCATCGAACGCATCTCGCCAACCGCCGCCATTGCGGGCGGCGACGTCACCATTCACGGCCACGGCTTCGGCTCGCCGAGCGGCGGCCGCCCGCGCGTGCGCTTCGGTGAATCCGAAGGCAGCCTGCTCATTGCGACCGACGAGTATCTGATTGCGCGCGTCCCCGATGGCGCGAGCGCAGGAGCCGTGCGCGTCGTGACTCCGCGCGCCGAGAGCGGCCCCTTCGCGATGAACATCGGCCACCAGATCGCGGACAATTTGCATCCCGTTGCCAATCCCGCCGTGGACTCCGAAGGCAACATCTACGTCACGTTCAGCGGACAACGCGGCCAGCGCGTCCCCGTATCGCTGTACAAGATCACGCCGAATTTCACAGTGAAGCCATACGTCACCCGGCTGATGAATCCCACGGGCCTGGCGCTGAATCACGAGGGCGTGCTGTTCGTTTCCTGCCGCGACGACGGCACGATCTTCCGCGTTACGCCCGACGGCCAATCCGCGCAATGGGCGGAGGGCATGGGCGTCGCTACGGGTCTGGCATTCGATCGCGACGGCAATCTTTTCGTCGGCGATCGCAGCGGCACAATCTTCAAAATCAGTCCCGACAAGGAAATTTTCGTTTTTGCAACGCTCGAACCTTCCATCGCCGCATATCATCTGGCGTTCAGTCCCGCGGGCGATCTCTACGTCACCGGGCCGACCACATCGAGCTTCGATCGCGTTTTCCGAATTACTCAGCAAGGCGAAATCTCCACGTTCTTTCGCGGACTGGGACGCCCGCAAGGAATGGCCTTCGATGCGGCGGGCAATCTCTACGTCACCGCGTCGTTCGGCGGACGCCGCGGCATTGTGCGCATCGCGCCGGACGCCAAGGCCGAGTTGGCGCTCGCCGGCAATGGACTCGTCGGCCTCGCGCTGCCCACCGGAAATCGCGCGGTGCTCGCCACCAGCGGCGCCGTGTACAGCCTCGATTGGGAAGTCGAAGGCCTGTCGCTGCCGTTCTAGTCCCCGATGAAAGCCGAAATCATTGCAGTTGGCTCGGAGCTTCTGACGCCGGACCGCCTCGACACGAATTCACTTTTTCTCACCACCGAACTCAATCGCCTCGGCATCGAAGTCACGCGCAAGACCGTCGTCAGCGACGAACTCGAAGGCATTCGCAACGCCTTCCGCGAAGCGCTCAATCGCGTGGAAATCGTCATCTCCAGCGGCGGCCTTGGCCCCACCGAAGACGACCGCACGCGCGACGCCGTCGCGCAACTCCTCGACCGCCGCCTCGAACTCAATCCCGCCGTCCTGCGCGGCATCGAAGAACGCTTCCAGCGATTCGGCCGCAAAATGGCTGAAATTAACAAGCGCCAGGCGATGGTGCCCGAAGGCGCGACAATTCTCGAAAACGCGCGCGGCACCGCGCCCGGATTGTTGCTCGAAGCGGGCGAGCACCTCGTGATTCTCTTGCCCGGCCCGCCCAGCGAATTGCGCCCGATGTTTGAGGTCGAAGTGGAAAAGCATCTTGCCCGCCGCGCTCCGAACGTCCGGCTGCATCATCGCCAATTGCGCGTCGCAGCGATGCCGGAATCGGAAGTGGACCAACGCATCGCGCCGATTTACACGACGTGTCCCGATGTGCAGACGACTGTGCTCGCGGCGCCCGGCGACATCGAGGTTCATTTCCGGATATGGTCGGCCGATGCGCCAGCCGCGGAAAAGCGCCTCGAAGAGTTGTCGCAGCGCGCCACGCTGGCGATTGGTGCGAACGTCTACGCCACGGACGAGCAAACTCTCGAAGAGGTCGTCGGGCACGGCCTGACTCTCCGCCAATTCACGCTTGCGACGGCGGAAAGTTGCACGGGCGGACTGGTCGCCGAACGTATCACGCGCGTTGCCGGCAGCTCCGCGTATTTTCTCGGCTGCGTCGTTTGCTACAGCAACGAATTGAAAACCGCGATGGTGGGCGTTCCCGCCGAATTGATCGCCGCTCGTGGCGCGGTGAGTTCCGAAGTCGCGCTGGCGATGGCTGATGGAATTCGCCGCCGCACTGGCGCGGTACTTGGCGTGGGTGTCACGGGAATCGCGGGGCCGTCCGGCGGCTCGCCGGAGAAGCCGATCGGCACGGTGCACATTGCGGTCACGGGCGCCGGCGCAGCGCGCGAACGTGAGTTGCATCTCCCCGGCGAGCGCGAACGCGTGCGCTGGCAGGCAGCGCAAATTGCGCTCGACATGGTGCGCCGTCAACTCCTCGAAGCGCAGCCCCCTGGCGCGAAGGGCTGAACGCATGCGCCTATTCGTCGCTGTCGAAATTCCCGAAGACGTGCGGCGCTCGCTTGCCGCGTGGGTCGCCCGGCTGCGCAATTCCGCCGGCGGTTCGCGCGCGTTGCGCCCCGGCGGCCCGCGCTGGACGCGCATCGAAGGATTGCACCTCACGCTGAAATTTATCGGCGAACCGACTGACGATCGCCTGGCGCAAATTCGCGCGGCGCTGGCTGCAATCCACAGGGGCTCGGCCATCGATCTAACTTTTCGCGGTACGGGTTTTTTCCCGAATGAGAAACAGCCGCGCGTCTTCTGGGCCGGGATCGAGTCCGGGCCGGAGCTGCAGTCGCTGGTTGAATCCGTAGAGCGCCAACTCGTGCCGCTAGGCTTCCCGCGCGAAGCGCGCGCATTCCAGCCGCATTTGACGCTCGCGCGTTTTTCTTCCGCCGAAGGTCTCGATCAACTTCGCGAACAATTGGCGGCCGCGGCGCCCGCCGAATTCGGCGCGTCGCGCGCCAGAGAATTTCATCTCTATCAAAGTGTCTTGCGGCCGGACGGCGCCGTGCACACACGCGTCGCCTCGTTCGATTTCGCAGGAGACGGTTCGCGGTGAACCCTACGCTGATTCCGGCGCCTCCCCTGCACAGCCTGTGGTGGATTCTGCCCGCGGCGTATCTGCTTGGCTCGATTCCCTTCGGGAAATTCCTGGCCCGCACCAAAGGCATCATTCGTCTTCCCGGCGGCAGCATCGACGCGGCCGATGTCGCGCGTGAAGCCGGACTGGCGGCGGGCATCGCCACAATGCTGCTCGACGCGGCCAAGGGTTTCCTGGCCGTGTGGCTTGCCGCGCATTTCACCCAGGGCGACGTCCACTGGATGATGGACTCCGCGATGTGCGTCATTCTCGGTCACATAGCCCCCATTTGGCTCAGGTTCCGCGGCGGTCGAGGCGTCGCAACCGCCGCCGGGGCGTTCCTCGGTATCTGCTGGCCCGCTGTGGCGATCGCCTTCTCCGTCTGGCTTCTAGTCCTGTGGTTCTGGGGCTATCTCTCGCTCGCCTCAATTTCCGCGGCTGCAGCTTTTCCGATGCTCATGTACATTCTCTACGCCCCCGGCCACGCACCCCCGGACGTCGTTTCCTTCGGCACCCTGTTGCTAGCGACAATCGTGGTCCTGCGTCACAGACCAAATATTAAACGGCTCCTCTCCGGAACCGAGCCGCGCTTCGGCCCCGGCAGGCCCAAAGACGCCCCCGACAACTAGCCCGTCCCCCGCCCGGTAGGCGAGTTTGCACTTCCGCTATCGGGTCCGGCCGTGCTCCTTCCCCGCCCCCCTGCCAGCCCCTAAAATAGTGGGTGGGCTCGACCCCGTCGATGAACCTCGAAGCGATCAAAGACGCCCTCTTCCGCCGCCCTCGGATTCTGTGGGTAGTGCTAAGTGGCATGCTACTCGTCAGCGTCGTACCGCTGGGGCTGTACCACCGTCAGGTTCTGCAGTTAAGCCAGGAAAAATTGACGGACACGGAGAGCGTCCAGCAAAGCGACATGACGCGGTCGGTCGCCGACGAAGTCAAGCTCTTCAACGATAACCTCTACGAGCAACTGATCAGCGAGCGCCAGATTCTAGCCCTCACCGACCTGATCGGCTCGGTCAACGACCCCGTGAAGGCGCCGCAGGTGACGCGCCTGCTTGAGAATTTCGTCGCCAGCAATCCCGACATTCTCTACCTCACCGCGGTCGGAAGGGATGCGCGCGGCGCAGGCGCAGGCAGCATCGCCGCGGACCAGGACACTTTTGTCGGCAACGCGCTCCAGCGCGGTTTCACAGCCTGCCAGCAATCCCTCGTCTTCCGCAGCGACCCGCTGGCGTTTGGGAAAGATAATCGGCCCGCATTTGTGATGGCCATTCCGCTCCAGGTAGGCGACCAGTATGGAGGGATGCTCGCCGCCGTGGTTTCTCTCGACGGCATTCTGCGCCGCCTGCAAGAGGCCAGCGTGCGCGGCCGGGTCGTTTTCGTTGTGGATAACGCGGGTCACATCGTCGCCCATCCGGAAACGAGCATGTACGTCCCTGGCACTGACGCCAAGGCCGGCTCGGACATCGTCACCCAGGTGACGATGCTGCCCAAGGAACTCCGCACAACCGAAACCGTTCGCCAGTTCATGATGGTGGAGAACGGCCGGCAAGTCCCGATGATCGGCACCTATAGCACGATCCCGGATCTCGGTTGGGCCGTCATCGCCCAGCGCAAACTCGAAGACGCGCGCGAGGACGTCGGCGTCACCGAGTTGAACGAGCAGGCGCTGAAATTCGTTTTCGTCGTCGCGTTCGCGGCGTTGATCCTCGGGTATTTATTTGCCGTGGGAATCAGCACGCCCATTCGCGCCCTGGCCGCTTCCACGCGCGCTATCAGCCGCGGAGAATTCCACCAGCGCACGCCCGTACAAGGAGCCGCCGAAATCAGCGAATTGGCCGAAACCTTCAATGGCATGGCCTCCGACATCGAGCAGTACATCGAGCGCCTCAAGCTCGCCGCGCAGGAGACCCGCGAACTGTTCCTCGGCAGTATCAAGATGCTCGCCGCCGCCATCGACGAAAAGGACCCGTACACGCGCGGCCATTCCGGTCGCGTGGCGAAGTATTCGGTGATCATCGGCAAGCATCTCAAGATGAGCGAAGCCGATCTGGATCGCCTGCGCATCGCCGCTCTGCTTCACGACGTCGGCAAGATCGGCGTGGACGATCGCGTCTTGAAAAAGCCCGGCGCGCTCACGCCTGAGGAATTTGAGGTCATGAAGCAGCATCCGAGCAAGGGCGCGAACATCATGCGTCCCGTCGCACAATTGAAGGAGATGCTGCCGGGCATCGAATTGCACCACGAACGCGTGAACGGCAAGGGCTATCCTTACGGCCTGAAGGGCGACGAAATCCCGCTCATGGCGCGCATCATCGCCATCGCCGACGTACTCGACGCCATGACCACCGACCGCCCCTACCAGTCCGGCTCCGAGCTCGAGTTCGCCCTCGCCAAGATCCGCTCGCTCGCCGGCACGCACTTCGACGCCCACGTCGTAGACGCGCTAGACGCCGCCGTGAACAAGGGCGAGATTCGCCTCAAGGTCAACCCCGCCCTCGTCGAAGCCTGACGCCGTTTCGTTCGCGGACGCGAATCGCGCTCTCCAATTTCACTATCGCCTCTTCAAGCAGCCCCGGAGGGACGCACAATTTGGCCACGGGCGTCAGCCCGGGGTAGGTAAAGCAAGTTCGCGCGAGCCCCGTAGCGGGGACACAAACCCGAAAAACGACCCACCCGAGCGACCTGACTGCCCGGAGGTAATCCGGGTTAGAGTCATTTGTCGGGCGCGCTGGCCCCTCGCACACTCATAATTTCCCTCTTTGGAAAAAGCGAAGGTTCGCTCCTCGGCCGCCTCAGGCGGTCGGTCGCGAAGACGCGCTAACCGCAGCCGTGAGCGCGGAAGAGGATCGCCCCCGGGTATAATCGAAGGCTCAGAAAACTCGCCGCTCGTGAATTGAGGAATCTCATGGAACACAATCTGCAACACTCCATTGCGCTTCTCGCTCGCACTCCTCCCGCGCTAGACGCACTTCTCCGTGATTTGCCCGATGAATGGACGCTTCGAAATGAGGGCGAAAACACCTGGAGCGCCTTCGATGTCGTAGGCCATCTGATTAACGCCGACCGCACGAACTGGATGCCGCGCGCAAGACACATTTTGCAATACGGCGAGACGCGCCCGTTTGAGCCCTTCGATCGTTTGGCGCAGTTGCATACAAGCCAGGGAAAATCGCTCGGCCAGTTGCTGGATGAATTCGCACATTTGCGTGCGGAAAATCTCGATGAGCTCCGCGCACTGAAATTGCGGCCAGAGGATCTCGCTCTGCGTGGGCTGCATCCGGGCCTAGGCGCCGTCACTCTCTCAGAGTTACTAGCCACCTGGGCGGCTCACGATCTGAATCATCTCCATCAAATTTCGAGAGCGATGGCTCACCAATACCGGCAGGCCGTGGGTCCGTGGAGCAAATTCCTCGGAGTCCTCCACTGCGACGGCCACGGCGCCGCCGGATGATCCTTTGAGATTTACGGCCCCGCGGCATCACCTCTTAATCGCATACCGCTCGTGACGATAAGATCCCAAGCCAACCGATTCGATACTCAACGCATCATCAACGGTTGAAGTAAAATGCACAAAATGAATCGGACAGTCGGCACGGTAATCTGCGTGTTCTGGGCTGGACTGCTCTGGGCGCAAAGCGATAACCAACCCCAATACCCCTCGTTTGACTACGACGCAGCCTACACGCACGAGATCAAGCCGCATCGCCGCACCATCCCGCTTGAAGGAATGAGTCCCGGTTCCAATCAGCTTGGTTTCACGCTCACGGTGTCCCCCACGGGCGACGTGCTGGACGCCACGCCTCACGGCGATCCCGACGAGTTGAAGCACTGGCCACAAATTCAGGCCGAGGTGGCTCAGTGGAAGTTCACGCCGTTTGAAGTAAATGGGAAAGCAGTTACGGCAGAAGTCGAAGAGTATGTGGATCTGGTTCCACCAGAGCGCCTGCCGAAGGTGCACGTGGCTGCACCCGCCGTCCGCTCGAACTCCAAAGTCATCATTACGCTCCAGCGGAGCGGATGCTACGGCAGGTGTCCTTCCTACGTGGTCACGGTCAGCACGGAAAGCATCGTCTTCGACGGTGGCAGCTTCGTGGCCACGCCCGGAAAACATACCGGTGGCGTTGACCCGAATGCCGTTCGAGATCTGGCAAAGAAATTTGTCGCAGCGGACTTTTATTCGATGGACTCCAGCTACAGAGCGACTGTGACAGACAACCCGACCTACATCCTCTCGATCGCAATCGATGGTCGCAAGAAGAAGGTGGAGGATTACCTCGGCTCGTGGGTGGGAATGCCTGAAGTCATCACCGACCTGGAAGACGAAGTTGACGCGCTCGCACAAACTCAACGCTGGATTAAAGGCAGCGACGCGCCTGCTCGGACATCGCAGTAAGAGAAATTCAGTTTCCAGATTTTCGCCGCGCAAGTAGCCAAAGCAACTCCGCACAAGCCCCGGAGGGGCGGAACAATTTAGCCCAGGGCGGAAGCCCTGGGTAACCGACGCAAGCTCGCACGAGCCCCGTAGGGGCGGCACAAATCAGAACACTACGCGAATCCCTGTGCTCTGACCTCCATCTGTTATTCCGATGTAGAATCATTCCTCGGGCGCAGGCCGCCCAGACACTCATGTTCTCCCTCTTCGGAAAAGGCAAAGGTGAAGGTTCGCTCCTCGACCGGCTGAAGCAGTCGGTTGCGAAGACGCGTTCGCAACTCGCCGCGCGCGTTGAGGAGATCTTCAGGGGCGAGAAGCAGATCGATCCCGCGGCGCTCGCAAGCCTCGAAAATGCGCTCCTTGCCACCGATCTTGGCATGCGCACGACGCGCGAAGTGCTCGATGCCGTCCGCCTGCAACTCGAACGTAACGCCCTGCGCGATGGCGACGCTGTGAAAGCCGCAGTGAAATCGCAGCTCGTCGCAATTCTCACGGCCGCGCCCGCCGCGGCGAACAACGGCTCCGGCACCGTCGCGCCGCCGAATGGCGAGCCGCAAGTGCTTTTCGTCGTCGGCGTCAACGGCACCGGTAAAACCACCACCATCGGCAAACTCGCGAATCGCCTGCACCTCCAAGGACAAAAAGTGATCCTCGCCGCGGGCGACACCTTCCGCGCCGCCGCCACCGAGCAGCTCGCCGTCTGGGCGAAGCGCACGCACTCGGAGCTGATCCACCAGAAGCCGGGCGCCGATCCTGCCGCCGTCGTGTTCGACGCGCTCTCCGCCGCGCGCGCCCGCCACGCCGACGCCGTCATCGTGGACACCGCCGGCCGCCTGCACACGAAATCGAATCTCATGGCCGA
>Ga0181538_10003676_pt1 | contig 14808 bp, 11 predicted proteins | sample PEATcosm2014_Bin_40_FD_119773 | JGI IMG/M metagenome (GOLD analysis project Ga0181538, IMG submission 119773) | Peatland microbial communities from MTU Mesocosm Facility, Houghton, MI, USA - PEATcosm2014_Bin23_30_metaG | ecosystem: Environmental > Terrestrial > Soil > Wetlands > Peat | place...
TCCCGGAACGAGCTTTGCCGGCACGCTGCCGGCGAAAGGGCTCACTCCACTTGTTCCGGGGATGGCTTGGCCCGGAGTGCTCGAACCGGGCGTCGTCTCGGTTTGCGCAAGGGATGCTGCTGCTCCACAAATCAAGACTCCGGCCAACAGGAAAACGCGGCGGCGTTCGTAACTGAGTCTCAAGGGAGTCTCCTAGCCGCGAATTTTCGCGGCGGCGGTGCCGAGGGCCAATATCCTAGTCTGGCCGGTTGTTTCTAGCAAATAGATGCAATACCGACGGCCTGAGAAGCGGCTGGCCCGAGGACGCTGTATCAGCCGCCCCATAAACGGCCAAAACAAACCGTTCTTCGCTGCGACCAATTTAGACAGTTCGTCATCTAAGGCTCTGGGAATTGTTCGCGCGGACTGGTTGCCGACAGCACTGGCCGCGCAATTGCCCACTTGGTGTGGAACTTCCGTCGCCTGGGTATGGGGTACTCGGGCCAGACTGAACCGCTCAAAGCGACCGGTCGTGGAGTTGCAGGCTAGGCAATCACGACAGCTGCGCACGTTGCGGCTGCGCTTCGTCCAGTAGCCACGGCCAACGTAGCCAGACCAGCTAGGAGGCCCAGGTGCTTGCCACCCAGAATGGCGCCGCAGTCCGTTATGAACTCATGGAGCGGCTCTGCGACGCGCGGCGGCGGAGTGACGAAGTTTTTAGTCTGCTGCGCGAAGATTCTTTCTATGAGCGGCCGATCCCGGAGCGTCATCGCATCATCTTCTACGTCGGACACCTCGAGGCATTCGACTGGAATCTGCTCCACGAAGACATCTCCGGCCTGAAGAGTTTTCATCCTGAATTTGACCGGTTGTTTGCCTTCGGCATCGATCCAGTCGGCGGCGGACTGCCTAACGACCAGCCCTCCGATTGGCCATCTTTGAGTGCGGTGCACGACTACGTGACCAAGGTCCGAACTGCTCTGGACGAAAAGCTGGGCGGCGCAGGGGGCGAACGGCACCCCCAGTCCCGGGACGGCTTTCAGGTAGACGCGTTACTCAGCGTGGCGGTTGAGCATCGACTGATGCATGTCGAGACTTTGGCCTACATGCTGCATCAGTTGCCACTCGACAAGAAGTTGCGGGCAGAACATCCACCGGATCTCGACACTGCTCCGGTGGTGCACCGGATGGTTGCAATCCCCGCGGGTGTGGCAACTCTCGGCCTTCTCCGCAGCTTGGAAACCTTCGGTTGGGACAATGAGTACGAAGCCCACACGGTGGACGTCCCTGCATTTGCCATCGATCAGTACAAAGTGACCAACCGGCGGTATTTGGACTTCATGGCTGCCGGTGGCTATGAGACTCGCGGCTTCTGGAGCGATGAAGATTGGGATTGGAAAACCGCCCAAGGGATATCTCATCCGGTGTTCTGGCGAAAGGCGGGTGATCGGTGGCTCTACCGGACGATGTTTGACGAAGTGCCACTTCCGCTCGACTGGCCGGTCTACGTGAGTCATGCGGAAGCAAGCGCATACGCGCGTTGGGCCGGGAAGTCGCTCCCCACGGAAGCCGAGTGGCATCAGGCCGCGCACGGCACTCCAGCTGAAGGCGAGAGGATTTTCTCGTGGGGAAGCGAAGCCCCCAACATCCGTTCCGATAAAGCGAGGTTGGGCAATTTTGATTTTCACCGCTGGGACCCCGCTCCGGTGAACGGATTTCCCGAGGGCCGGAGCGCCTTCGGCGTCGACGACATGTTAGGCAATGGATGGGAGTGGACGTCCACCGTGTTTGCCCCGTTTCCTGGTTTTAAGCCTTTCCCGTTCTACCGGGGCTACTCCGCCGATTTTTTCGACGGCAAACACTTCGTCATGAAAGGGGGCTCGGCGCGCACGGCGGCATGCATGCTTCGGCCCTCGTTCCGCAACTGGTTCCAGGCCCACTACCAATATGTGTACGCGGGATTCCGCTGTGTAAGCCGCGACGCAAGCGCAAGCGAATGACCGGAGGGATTGGGAATGCTCGTCCACGCGATTACTAGTGACCTGACTTGCGAATTTGCCTCTGACGTTCGGGCTGGACTAACGCGGCCGGGACAGAAGGAACTCCCTTCCAAGTACCTTTACGACGGTGTGGGCTCGGCCCTCTTTGAAGTGATCAGCCATCTCCCGGAGTACGGGCTAACCCGGGCGGACGAGCGACTGCTGCAGAGGCACGCCAGTGAGATCATTGATTCCCTGAATACTGATTCTCTGAATATTGATTCTCTGAATCGGGATCGCTTGGCCTCGCCGGTCGCAGTTGCTGAATTGGGCAGCGGCAGCGGTAAGAAGACCCGCTGGCTGCTGCAAGAGCTGGGACGGAGGCAACGCACGTTCTACTATCCGGTCGAAATATCCCGCTCCGCCTTGGCGATGTGCGAGCGGGAACTCAGTGACATGGATTCGATCAGCATCGTTGGTTTTGAGCGTGACTATCTCGATGGGTTGTTGCAGGTGGCAACGGCGTACAGAAAGGACGGCCAGCGACTCTTGGTGTTGTTCCTGGGGAGCACCATCGGGAACTTCGACCGGCCCGCGGGCGTGAAGTTCTTGACAGAAATTCGACGAATTCTGGAGCCTGGCGACGCCCTTCTGTTGGGAACGGACCTGGAAAAGCCCAGCGCGCAACTGCTTGCGGCTTACGATGATGAACTCGGTGTCACAGCAGCCTTCAATCTCAACCTGCTGGCCCGCATCAATCGCGAACTTGACGCCGACTTTCAACTCGGACAATTCTCGCATGTGGCGACGATCAATCACGAAGCCCGCAGCGTCGAGATGCATCTGCGGTCCAGGCGCCGGCAGGCGGTGACCATCGCAGCAGCGGAGCTTGACGTCGAGTTTCTGGAAGGCGAGACCATCTGGACGGAAAGCTGCCACAAGTATTCGACCAAGGAGATTTTCCAGATGGCCCGCGCTGCGCGTTTCCGCTGCGAGGTGCAGTGGATTGATGAAGAGTGGCCGTTTGCAGAGAGTTTGCTCATTGCGGAATAGAAAGTTCACCAGCACGCCCAGGAGGACCCGATGCCGGAAGAATGTACCCACCTTGATCAGATCAAAGTGAGAGGAACGAACAAACATGTGTGTGAGGACTGTGTGAAGATCGGCGATACATGGGTCCACCTTCGCCTGTGCCTCATTTGTGGACACGTCGGTTGCTGCGATTCGTCCAAGAACAAGCATGCGACCAAGCATTTTCACAAAACCCCAGCACCCTCTAATGCGCTCGATCGAGCCCGGAGAACGCTGGATGTGGTGTTACGTGGACGAGATCGAGCCCGGTGAACTTGCAGCCTGAATGTTGCGCGACCGGAACGCGATGTCGGTTATCTAAGAAGAATGTCAGGGTCCGGCCAGTTGGCTGAAGCTATCCCGCTGCGTCATCAAGGCTGAGAGCAATCATGGCGAAACCGATTCTGTTGAGTGTTGACGACGATACCGATGTTTTACGCGCGATCGAACGCGATTTGCGGACGCATTACGGCGCTGAATACCGCGTGATCGGGAGCGATTCCCCGGCCGGTGCGCTGGAAATGCTGAAGCAGTTGAAGGTGCGTAACGACGGTGTGGCTCTCCTGTTGGTGGACCAGCGGATGCCACACATGGACGGAGTTGGCTTTCTACAGGAGGCAAGACAGATCTTCCCCGAAGCGAAACGGGCACTGCTCACCGCTTATGCCGACACAAGCGCTGCCATCAGCGCCATCAATCAAGCCAACATCGATTATTTTTTCATGAAGCCGTGGGACCCGCCCGCCGATCACCTATACCCGCAACTGGACGATTTGCTCGATGATTGGCAAGCCTCCTATCGGCCGGCATTCGAGGGAATTCGAGTCCTGGGCACGCGCTGGTCGCCGCGCTCCTACGAACTGCGCGACTTTCTCGCGCGAAACCACGTGCCCTATCAGTGGATTGACGTTGAGGCCTCCGCCAACGACCCGGAAACCAAACGCCTCTTGGAAGCTTTGGGTCCGGAAGCGAACAATATTCCGGTCGTGCTTTTTCCAGACGGAACGAAGCTCCTGGAGAGCGTGCCCGCGGACGTGGCACGAAAAGTCGGCCTGCGGACGCGCGCGCAGACCGACTTTTACGACTTGGCAATCATTGGGGGAGGCCCGGCCGGTCTGGCGGCAGCGGTCTACGGGGCGTCGGAAGGTCTGCACACGGTGATGATCGAACGCGAGGCGCCGGGCGGCCAGGCCGGCATGAGCTCGCGTATCGAAAACTATCTCGGATTTCCCACCGGCCTCAGTGGCGCCGACTTGGCGCGACGCGCGGTGGTGCAGGCGCAGCGCTTCGGCGTGGAAATCCTCTCGCCCCAGGAAGTCGCCGGCGTGCGAATTGAAGGCCCCTACCGGATCATGAAATTGGCCGACGGCAATGAAATCTCCTGCCACGCTCTAATGGTCTCGACCGGAGTACAGTGGCGTCGGCTGGAAGCGCCCGGGATCGATCGCCTGCAGGGCGCCGGTGTTTACTACGGCGGGGGCGCGACGGAAGCTCTGTCCTGCAAAGGAGAGATTGTCTATGTGGTGGGCGGTGCGAATTCCGCCGGCCAGGCCGCCATGAATTTCTGCAAGTATGCCGAGCGCGTGGTCATCTTGGTGCGCGGCAGCTCTTTGGCGAGCACCATGTCCCGGTACCTGATTGACCAAATCAAAGCAACGCCCAACATTCAGCTGTGGGCGCACGCCAGCATAGCCGAGGTCCATGGCGAGAGTCATCTCGAAGAAATATCGGTCCTCTGTTCCGATACCAATAAGATCGATCGTGTCCCGGCAAGTGCGATGTTCATTTTCATCGGAGCGCAGCCGCAGACGGACTGGCTCGCGGGCATCGTCGAGCGCGATGAGCGCGGGTTCCTTCTGACCGGCCCCGACTTGATGCACGACGGTCAGCGGCCGAAAGGGTGGGACCTCGATCGCGACCCCTTCCTGCTCGAAACCAACGTCCCCGGAATTTTTGCCGTGGGCGATGTGCGACACGGCTCGGTAAAGCGCGTCGCTTCCGGCGTCGGCGAAGGATCAGTTGCGGTGCAGTTCATCCATCAATACTTGAGCAAGGTTTAAATGGTCGAGAAAGCAGAACTACTTCGCGTCCCGGCGTTCGAAGACTTACCGGACGATCAGATCGCTTGGTTCCTCAGCCAGTCGCAAGAGTTGCACGTCAAGCCGGGGGATACGTACCTGCGCCAAGGTGATCCCGCGGATGCAATGTTTGTGACTCTCGACGGGCAGCTTGAGGCCCGAGGAGAGTTCGGCGGCGAAACTGTCATAATTCCCATAAAGCCGGGCGCTGTCACCGGTTTGCTTCCGTTTTCCAGGATGAAACAGTATACGGTGAGCGTTCGCGCTATCACAGACAGCCGCCTCTTGCGCTTTCCGGCTGCCATGTTTCCCGAACTCGTGCAGAGAATGCCCGAGTTGACCCAGCGGCTCGTGGCTGTGATGTCCGACCGGATCCGCGAAACCACGCGCATCGAGCAGCAGCGCGACCGCCTGGCCGCTTTGGGAAAGCTTTCCGCAGGCCTTGCGCATGAACTCAACAACCCGGCCTCGGCTGCCAAGCGCGCCGCCAGCCAGTTGCGTGACATTCTGAAAAAGATCAAGGACGCGAGTCATGATTTAGGCAGGCGCGATCTCACCCCAACCCAAAAATCGGAAATCGAGAAGTTGGAAGCATCCCTCACTCAATTCGATGGTCTGCCACCCGACGCAATGACGGTCAGCGACCTGGAAGACCGAATTGATGCCCTGCTGCGCAGTCACGGACAGAACGATTTGTGGCAGCTGTCGGCCAACCTGGCGCGAAGGAACGTGCAGCCGGCTGTGCTGGAACCGTTGTTCGAGAGCCTCGATTCGGACGCTGCCCGAGCCGCGCTCGTCCGGATCGCCTCTTCGATAGAGGTTGCGGACCTGCTGAACGCAATCGAGAGCAGCACCTCGCGCATCTCAGACCTGGTCAAAGCTATCAAGGACTACACGTATATGGACCAGGCGCCGGTGCAGAACGTCGATATCGCGAAGAGCCTCGAAACCACGCTGACTATCCTGAACCATAAGCTAAAGCGCGGCGTAATCGTGCGGCGTGATTATCATGCGGATCCTCTGTTGGTGAATTCGTTCGGGAGCGAATTGAACCAGGTATGGACCAACATTATCGATAATGCTATCGACGCGATGGGCGGAAATGGCGAACTGCGGGTGCGGACCTATCGCGACGATGGTTGCGCTGTGGTCGAGATCGGAGATAACGGTCCGGGAATGTCGCCAGAGATCAAGTCCCACATCTTCGAACCCTTTTTCACAACCAAGGGAGTGGGAGAAGGAACGGGGCTCGGTCTCGACACCGTCCAGCGCATTGTGAAGAAGCACCGGGGCAATATTCAGGTCACTTCAAAACCTGGCGACACGCGCTTTCAAGTGTGGCTCCCGCTAGCGGAAGCTTCGGCGTAGGAGCGGTGCGCTCTGCACCTCAGACTGTCTGGCGGAGAGGGAGGGATTCGAACCCTCGGTACGGTTTCCCGTACTCCAGTTTTCAAGACTGGCGCCTTCAACCACTCGGCCACCTCTCCGGAACTACTACAGTTTTACTACAGTCCCCAATTTTATATGCCGCCATCTCGTTTCGTTTGGATACACCCGCATCTTGATGGCTTCGCGCGTTCTTAAGCGATCCATGGCTTTGGAAAAATCCTCCATCGGGATGCGGATGAGTGCTCCGGATGGTCTCGGATTCGAGATCACACCTAGGTTTTATAGATTCCGCGAGCATGCGTCTTCGGGCTCGTGGTTTTGTAGTCTTCAGACCTGCCCCGCGGAATACTTAGCGTCTGCCATTGTGCAGAACGCAGGTGTTTGGCGAGGAAGACGACTTGTCCAATGTGTTGCGCATAGTGGGCGAGCGCGCGGTTGAGCGCCTGCATGACCGTGTGCGGCTCCTGGCGGATGGTCACGATGCGTTGCACATCCTCGGGCTTGAGCGAGTCCAGCGCGGAAAACACATGCGACCAAGCCAGCTCCCACTGGCGCATCACTTCTTCGCGCGTCGTTTTCGCCGAAACTTCAAATTCCTGATCGCGAAACCGATCCGGCTTCTCGCCATCGCTGCCGAGGAAGTCGGTGAAGCGTGAACGCGCGTTGCCGGCGATGTGCTTGACCAAGGCAGCGACGGAATTCGATTCCGGATCGAGTGTAGCTAAGAAATCCCTGTCTTCAAGCTGAGCCATGGCAGCTTCGCCCATGCGCTTGTGGCCGCGGAACTGGCGCTTGATTTCTTCAAGGTAGTGAGATGCGAGGTCAGTCATGTAAATCCTATTTTAGAAGTTAGAGGTCAGATTGTAGAGGTAAGAACTTCAAGTCAGCAATTCTTCTCCTTCAGAAGGTTTTGACCTCTGCAATCGGACCTCTAACCTCCGACCTGCAATTGTACGTCGCAAGCGACGCGGAACCCATAGTCCGCGTACTTGAACTCCGGAGGAATGCTGGAGCGGGCCGCGCAGCGCGATATCTTGATGTGATGGCGCCACGAGCCGCCGCGGGAAGCGCGCCGGTCGCCCGTTTCAGGGCCGCGTGGATTGCGCTCGGGCGACGCCACATAGTAGGCGGGCGCGTACCAGTCGCTGCACCACTCGTGCACGTTGTCGCACATGTTGTAAAGGCCGTATGCGTTCGGTTCGGCGCGGCCAACGGGCTCGGGTCCCGTCTTCCAATGACCAGCGCAGCGCTCGGCGTAGCCGGGCAGCGACTGCGGAAGCGCATCGCCCCACGGAAATAGTGCGCCCTCGCGGCCTCCGCGAGCGGCGCGTTCCCACTCCGTCTCAGTAGGCAAGCGAAACTTTCCGCCGGTCGTTACTCCGCCGGCGCTGGCGCTGAGCCACTCACAGTAGCGGATTGCCTCGTACCACGACACTCCGACAACGGGCTGTTCGGGATGGTTGAACGCGGGGTCGCTCCAGAACGGCGGCGGCAGGGATAGCGACAGCGACGCCGTGTCGCGCAGGAAGCGCCCATACTCAGCGTTGCTGACTTGGCGGGCGGCGAGCAGAAATTCGTCAATCCAAACGCGATGCCCCGGCTTTTCGTTGTCCTGCCCGGTGTCGCAGCCCATAAGGAACCATCCCGAGGGAATACGGACGAGCGCGGGAACGTATTCTTCTCGGGACGGAGAGAGCAGTTGCGTTGGGTCCGTCGGGTCCATGGTGTCAAAGCGCCCGCAATGCGCGGACGACGTCTAAGATTTTATTCTCTTGAAACAGGCGGATGCCGGCGACCCCGGCCGCTCCAGTGGTCAGGCAGGATGCGGCGTTTTCCATCGTGACGCCGCCGAGCGCGAGGACGGGAATCTTCGCCCGGCATGCTTCATGCAAGGCGGCGAGGCCTGTCGGGTGCCTTCCGGGAGCATTGTTTTTTCCAAAGACTGGCGCAAAGACGGCGAAATCGGCGCCCTCGGACTCGGCGCGAATCACATCCTCGTTCGAATGGCAGGAGATGCCCACGAGAAAGTGGCCAGCGGCTAGTGGCCGCTGGACAGAAACCTGATCGGAAAGCTGCACAACCGCGCGCGCCTCCCGAGATGACACATCGTCCGCGCGCAGATGAACGCCATCGGCTCCCGCAGCCAGCGCAACGTCCGTGCGGGAGTTAACTAACAGCCGGGTCGACGATGAAGTCTCGCGCACGATCGCGACCACTTCCCGTGCCAGCAGCTCCAGTTCTCTCGTGCTCAAGTCTTTTTCGCGGAGTTGTATGTAGTCCACACAGGCGAGCGCGGCTTCGGCGACTTTGGCGAGCAGGTGGCGGCGGCGGGCGCGTTCGTCGCCACGAAACTGACTTCGGTCGGTGATGTAGTAGAGCAAACAGCGGTCCGCCATCACCTCTCAGCGTACTACGAGAGCGCGCCCGCTTCCCGTCGGCATTAGCGGGTGGCAAGGGAAGCGCCGTGGGTTCAGTTTTTGCCAGCGTGGAGCAAAATAGAGCGCTCCGAGGTATGACCAAGGCGAGTGCGAGGCAGAGTGATGACAATGATGAGGCTGACGATGCTTAGGACGGCAACGACAAAAATGCTGCCTTCGGGGCCGGTGGTTCCGCCGCTGAGGATCGGCTTGCCTACAGGGTGGGTAGCGAGAAGATGATGCTGAACCATTATCCCGCTGTCGGCGACGCCATAAAGAAAAGATTGAGACCAGTCCCATGCGGCGTGGAAGCCGATCGCCCACCACAGAGCGCCGGTGCGCCAGAGGCTAAGGCAAAAGACCATGCCGACCAAGCCGGCGGAGAGCACTCCGATCGGAGATTCGCCTGGATTCTTGCTGTGGCCGAGGCCGAAGAGGAAGGACAAGATCACGGCGGAAGTCCAGAAGCCGAACGCTTCGCTGTTGCGCGTATTAGAGGCCCACCGGTAGAAACCAGCGAAACCGCGCGTCAGCGTGTACTGGAGGTAGCCGCGGTTGAGGTACTCCTCGAACAGGCCGGCCAGGAGGAAGCCGAGCAGCCACATTGCCCCGTAACGAAGAATGTCGCTGCCAAAGAGCAGGCGGCCGTCAAAGACGAGCACACCGGTCTTCCAGAGGGTCAGGACGAGAAGGGAAAGGCAGACGACTCCCCAGGCGAGTCCGGCGAAAAAGTGCGCAACCTTACGCCTGCCGCTAAAACCATAGACGGAGTAGGGACGGCGTTCGATCTTCGACATGATCCAGGTGACGAGAAGAATCGCGACGAAGGGGATGGACTCTCCGATGAGCCCTGCCTTGAGGGATATCTCCGACGTGGTCGTCGCTGCGCTTGGGTTATGGGGGTGGATCTTGTGCATGACGAATATCGCCGGGACAAAAAACACCGCCAGTAGGGCAATGAAGACGAGCAGGCTCCAACCGGCCCGGAGGCCGTCTTTGCCGATGAACGTCTCGCGCAAGGCCGAGGGCTGCGTGGGCGGGATTCGTTCGCCGGGCGGCAGCGTTGTGTCGTGATTCGTTGCCTCTGGGTTCAATAGGCCTCCTCGTACTGCTCCAAGAGTGTATACGGAGTCAGAGTGTTGAGACTTCAACTTGCAGCGGGACAAGGGTGTCCGCTTCTCCGCTTACTTGCCGAGGGTTCGCGGGCGAGGGCGCCGCGCCACACAACCTACGGTCGCGTCTTGGCGATTTCCGGGACGGCCGCCTCGCCGGTGCGCTTCGCTTGCTGCGGGGCGAGATGGTACTTGGTCAGTCCTTCTTTCAGGAACTCGAAACTTTCTTCCGGGGAATCGCACATCTTGAACAGTTCGAGGTCCGGCGGTGAGACCATCCCGGCATCGACCATGGCTTCGAAATTGACGATCTTTTTCCAGTAATCGCTGCCATAGATGACAACGACAATTTTCTTGGCCAGTTTCTCCGTCTGCGCCAGGGTGAGGATTTCAAAAAGTTCGTCGAGCGTGCCGAAGCCTCCGGGAAAGATCACCAACCCTTTTGCCAGGTACGCGAACCAGAACTTACGCATGAAAAAGTAATGGAACTCGAAGTTGAGCGAAGGCGAGACGTAGGGGTTCGGATTCTGCTCGAACGGCAGGTTGATATTAAGGCCGATGGTTTTTCCTCCCGCTTCGTGGGCGCCGAGATTCGCCGCTTCCATGATGCCCGGGCCTCCACCGGTGGTGACGACGAAGCGGTGGCGCTTGGCGGGAATATGGGTGGACCATTCGGTCAGCAGGCGGGCCAGCCGGCGCGCGTCCTCGTAGTAGCGGGCCATGTCAACCGCGGCCTCCGCGCGCTTCATATCCTGGGCTTGCCGCGCTTCGGAGAGCTGAGCGCCGTTGTCGCGGACTTCGGTCAGCCGGTTCGAGGCGTTGTCCTGGCTGTGGATGCGGGCGGAGCCGAAGAAGACGACCGTGTCCTGAATCTGTTCGCGGCGGAAGCGCGAGAGCGGCTCGCTATACTCGGACAACAGCCGCAGAATTCTGCCGTCGGGACTGTTGAGAAATGGTTCGTTTCGATACGCGAGCGGAGCAGGCTTGAGTCTTTGATCAGTCATAAATTGAACCACTGTGGCATTGAGACCGTACTGAGATTTGTAATTTGTGATTTGTAATTGGTAGTTTGAACCCGTCCGGTTCGCATGAGCGTCTTGGTTTTGAATTACAAATTACCAATTACCAATTACAAATTACAAATTTGCCCGCAGTTCTTCATTCCTCTTCCCGATATTGAATCGCCTCCCAAAATCCGATCCACACATTGAGCACGCCCAAGCCGGTCGCCACCCCGCGCACGAAGCCGCTGGCTACGACCTCGCGAAACGTGGGATAAGAGAACAGTAGAGGGTTGTCGGACCATTCGGGACGCCAGGGCAGAATTATGAGCATCACCCCAAGCGTCGCGCACAAGAATACGAACAGCAGCACTCCGATGCGGCGAAGCCACACGCGCGCGACCGAAGGCACGGGCCTGGAAACGGCGACTGGGGCCAGTGGAACTGACGCTTCGGCCGGAGATCTGAGTTCCCCGACACTGGTGGAGTCGCTGGCAAGGGGTAGCTTGGGATCGGAAATCATTGCACGCGTCGTTGTGGATAAGGCCGTGGGGCGGGCCCGGGATCGGGTCGCATCCCCAGCGCAAGTTTCGAACCCACTTCGTGCATTCTACGACTTCAGAGCCTGAATGCGCTCGGCCACGTCGCGATAATCAATGTTTGTGCCGTAAACGCCCGTGAAATAGCGCAGTGCCGCCGGCTTGTCCATGGCAGTTTCGCACGCCGAACCCAACTCATAGTTGATGGCAATGCGCGCTTCCTCATCGAGTCCGGGGATGCTAAGCGCCTTTTCATACCAGCGGATGGCGGCTTCCGGGACTCCTTTATCGATGAAGCATTGGGCCAGCCAGGTATAGGTCTGGATAGGCTGCGAAAATGCGTGGCCACGATCGATCGAGGAACAGACTTTCTGCAATTCCGCGATAGCTTCGTCGAGCAAACCCATTTCGCGGAAGGCAACGCCCAGGTTGTAATGCGTTTCCGGATCATCGTCGCCCGCACTGACTTCTTCTTCGAGTTCCTGTTTCAACGCGCCAAACATCTCCGAAAGATCGACGCTATCGGAGGGATGCATGGCCTGGGCTCCGGCTCCCAGCGGACGCACGGCAGCGGGGCTATAGCTCATCGCAGGAACGCTCATGGCAGGAGCGGAGGCGGTTGCGGCGCCTGCCACCGATGCCGCCATCGAAGGCATGGCCGCCGGGGCAGCCGGAATCTCCATTTCAATATGTGCCACGGGCTCCGTTTCCGGTTCCGGCGTTCCGGATGCGGCCGCCGCCGGCCAACCCGGCAACGGCTGGGTGTCGGGTGGCTGGGTGTCGTATGGCTCGATTACCGGTGAATGGGTTGCCCGAAGCTGATCAGCGGGCGCCGGCGCTTGCGGGAATGAATCTCCAAGCGAAGCCTCCAGATCCGCGACCAGCGCGGTCAGTTCACTTGCCTCCGCCGGCACGGCTTCTGCTTGCGCGGGTTCGGCTAGTGCCGGCATATCCGGCGAGGCTTCGAGCTCGGACTCGTGCTGGGTCTCCATTTCAACTTCAAATCCCGCAGGTTCGTCGGCGTTGATCTCGGTGATTTCCGGCTCGGGCTCGGCCGGCGGCTGGCCGGCGGATGCGAGGGCAGCGCGCAACGGATCCAGAATGCGGGCATCGCTGGTCAGGGTTTCGAGCTTCTCGATCCCGGCTCGTGCCTGGTCGGTCATGAAGTGCTCGAGGTAGAAACGGATTTCTTCGACCGTCTCGGCGATCTCGGGACTGCTGGAAGCATCGGCGTCGGCTTCGACCGAGGCCGACCGTGCGGCAGCCGGAGCGTGCTCGTCAACGGAAAGCGAATGCTCCCACTCGGAGGCAACGTCGGAAGAGAGTTCGGAGGGAAGCTCGGAGGAAGGTTCGGAGGACGGCTCCTGCCCCTCTGCGGGCGCGTACACCCCCAATTCCTGGATGGCGAATTCCGGATGCGCGGCAGCGGCAATTTCGTGATCGGCAGCCCCGGGCGCGGCCGTCGGCCAGGGCACGGGTGAACCCGCAGCGGCGGCGCGGGCCGCGGGCGAAGCGCTCGCTGACGGAGCAGCCGCCGATGATGCAGAAGTCGACGCAGCGGCGGCCGCGTTCTGCTCGTAGCGCTCGGCCAATTCTCCATAGCGTACGGCTTCATCAGGGCAGCCGGCATCGTGGTACACGCCTTCCAGGGTGCGGCAGCAGACGGCGGCTTCGGTAAAGCGCTGGAAGCGGGTATGGAGCGCGGCCAGGCGCTGGTTCAGGCGCACGTCGCACGGTGCCTGGGGCAGAACGCTCAGCAGAGGCACGACCGCCTTGTCCGGCAGATTGTAAGAAAGGAACAGGTCGGCATCGGTGACCGCGGAGCGCACCGCGATTGCGATGGGGTCGGGGTAAGACTGATCGATGACCGGAGCGGTTGCTTCCAGCTCCTCCACGATGACCGCCCCTTCTTCGGCAGTGATCCCGATGGCGGACGATGTTCCTGCCATGCGCCCCACCACCTGCTGATAGTTCTGCATGTGCAGCAAGTTCTGGGGCTCGGTGGTGGCCAGCATCTGGTACAGGTCGCGAGCCCGGGTCAGGTTTCCGTCCTTGACCGAGGCGTGAGCCAGAAGCTCGGTGACTTCGTTGATGTGCGTGCTCTCGCCGGCTTTGTTCAGCAACTGCATCAGCGTGTCCAATGCGCCCGAATCGTCGCGCACATGGCTGATCATGGCATGCAGGCTGCCCAGCAGCTTGGTCGAGTCGGTCGCCAGCAGGCGATCGGCGTGCCGGGCGTAAACGTCGAGCGCCTGGTGATTTTGACCGAGGCGGGCGCAACCCTCCGCCAGCAAAAACACCCCCTCGGGATCGTTGTGCACTGTCAGCAGCTTCTCGGCGATCGGAACCGCCTCGGTCAAGGTTCCGATTTGCAGGTACGCCTTCAGCAGGTCGCGCAAGCCGTCGGGATGAGAATCGAGGTCGGAAGCCTCCTCCAGGTACTTGATGGCGTGCTTGGGATCGTCGCTCTCCAGGGCGGCCTTGCCCCGCAGCAGCAGAACGTAACTGTTGCCCGGGTCGAGCGTCAGCATCCTCTTCAGAATGTCTTCGGCGGCGGCGAGTGAACCGCGCGAGCGCAACGATTCCGCCACCGCGCTGAAAATCTCCCACGCCTCTTTCTTTTTTCCGAGCTTGACGTAAACCTCGGCGAGCTTGACCCGCATGGGCACATTTTCCGCGTCCATCTCGAGGATCTTCTGGAACAGCCGCACCGCTTGTTCCAGGTCGCCTACTTTCATGAAGTCTTCGGCGACTTGCAGGTACTGGGCGCGCGCGTCGTTGAACAGCCCCTGCTGAGTGTACAGTTCCGCCAGTTTCAAAGATCCATCCACGCTCGGCTGCAGCTTCGTGATCTTCTTGTACATGGCGATGCCCTTGACCGTGAAGCCCTGTGCCGCATAGGCATCGCCCACCGTCTTGAAGCACTCGATGGCTTTGGCGTTGTCGCCCAGACGCGCGTAGAGATCGCCGATGGTGTTGTTGACGGTTAGATCCTTGGCATCGTGCTTCAGGACCTTTTCATACTCAGCAATGGCGTTCTGCAGCTTGCCCTGCTGGACAAACTTTTCCGCGGCGCTGAGAACCTTCTGTTTGTTGAAACCAAAGCCAAACGCCATAGGGTGCGGACTCCAGCCTTTTTCCCGCCGAACGCCCGCGATTTCCTCGAGCGTTGCCGAACGGGTCCTAACCTCGCCGGGAGATTCCCGGGCGAAACCCCGCAAACCGCGCAACCGGGATCGCGGA
>Ga0181538_10003677_pt1 | contig 14804 bp, 12 predicted proteins | sample PEATcosm2014_Bin_40_FD_119773 | JGI IMG/M metagenome (GOLD analysis project Ga0181538, IMG submission 119773) | Peatland microbial communities from MTU Mesocosm Facility, Houghton, MI, USA - PEATcosm2014_Bin23_30_metaG | ecosystem: Environmental > Terrestrial > Soil > Wetlands > Peat | place...
AACCCATTCCAATGCAAAATCCGGGTTGAAACGGCTTTGCGGCTGCGGGTGCGGAAAACGGTTGAAACCGTTTCCGTTTTCTCCGCGCACGATTCACCCGGCTGAAGCCGGGTGCTAATGAGAGGCGCGCACAAATTGAGATGTTCCCAAATCTCAGGTCAGGGTGCGGACGGTTTCAACCCGCGTGATCAACCATTGGCCGTCGGTTTTCCGCAGGGTGAATTTCATTTCCCTCACAATCGAATCGTGTTCGCCGGAAATGTTTGCTTCGACGGTGAGATCCGCCACGGCGGACTGCTTGTCCGGCGCCACGGTTATGTTGATGTCGGGAAATTTGACCTGCAAGCCGCCGGCCCGCGAACGGCCCATCAGGGCCGCCTGGGTGATTTCTTCACGATCCATGGTGCGCTGGCCGAGTTCGGGCAAATTCACGTTCAACTCGACAGCGGCGGCGAAAAATCCCCCCACGCTGCGCGCGGCGGCCAGTCGTGCCAGGTCGCTTTCATTCGCCGAGGACGAGACGGTGCGGGCCAGTTCCGTGAGACGCCGGCGGATGACTTTTTCCGGGCTGGGAAAAAGCACCATCCACAGCCAGACGCCCAGCGCCGCCAGCACCGCTAGCAACACGATACGGATGATGATTTTCATAGGAGGGCTTTGCCGACGATACGGTCACGCCCGGCTTTGCCAAACACGTGATTTTCCGAAGGCATGGTGCGGTTGTCCCCGACAACGAAATACTCGTCCGGGCCGAGCTTGACCGGCGGACAGTTCCAATCGCAGGGCGCTTTTTCATAAGGTTCATCCAGCACTTCGCTATTGATCAGCACGCGACCGTTCTCAAAGGCGACGGTTTCGCCGGGCAGGCCGATGATGCGTTTCAAATACATCACGTGCGGACCGGCCAGGCGAATGCCAACCACGTCGCCGCGCCGGGGTTCATGCCAGCGGTAGGCCAGCCGGTTCACGAAATTCACCGAACGATCCTGGTAAGTGGGCAGCATGCTGATGCCTTCGATGCGCGCGGGCAACAGGATGAATCTGAAAACAATGAAGCAAGTGACAATCAAAACGGCCACGCGCAGCAATGTTACCTTGGGATTGCGCCCGATCACCAGAATGCGCAGCCAGCTAACCGGCCGTGGCTGATGATTCAATTGTCCGGCTTGGTTTCGCGTGGTCATGTCCTTGAATCTTCAGAGCAGACTGCCATTGGCGCAAGCGCAGACTCTTGCACGGTATTCGCTTGAGCGGAGCGCGGCTGTCTCCAGCCGCAGCATGTTCGACAAACCAAAAACCCGTGGAATTTAGTGCGCTCATTCGACAATCCGGCTGCTGCGGGTGGGACACCCGCGCTCCATTCCACGTTGCCGTTTAAACGCGGAACTCCCAACATTTATGCCGCCCTTGGTCAGCCTTGTCCCCCCGTCCATGCTGTCCACATCCTTGCTGGCAAATGAAAAGGGTTCGAGCGGCAGGGGTTGATCGTGATTCAGAAATTCTTCGCAGACCCGGAAGAAGTCCGATTTCGTTGTGACGCGGCGAATTTGATGCAGGAATTGCCCGCCTGGTTCAACGCCCACACCGAGAAAATTCATGTATTTTTTCATTTTCGCCACCTGCGCCGGTTCGCACACCTCCGGCGAACATGTCGCTTCGTAGAGCGCACGCACGTATTCCAGCACCTCGAATCCGCGAGGGATGAAAACGGCTCCGCCGCGCTGATGCTGGCGGATTTGGCGGAACAGCCAGGGATTGCGAATGGCGCCGCGACCAATCATCAGCCCGCGCGCGCCGGTGATTTTCAGAACTTCGGCCGCGTTCCAGGCGGAATGCACATTGCCATTGGCCAGCACCGGACAGGGCATTTCCGCAACGGCACGCGCGATGCATTCGTAATGCACGGTTCCGCGATACATCTCGCGAACCGTGCGGCCGTGAACAACCAGCATGTCCAGCGAGTGCTTCGCAAAAACCGGCAGCAGTTCATCGAAAACTTCAGGCGAATCGAATCCAATGCGGGTTTTGACCGTGAATTTGATTTTCACCGCGTCCCGCAACGCGCCGAGAATGGCATCCACCCGCTGCGGTTCGCGCAGCAATCCGCCGCCGGCGCATTTGCGGTAAACCACCGGCGCCGGACAGCCCAGATTCAGGTCCACCGCCGCAATCGGATATTGCTGCAACGCGCGCGCTGTGCGCACGAGCGACGGAATGTCGTTGCCGATCATCTGGGCGATGACCGGCTGGCCCGTCGGGTTTTCGGTGACGGATTTAAGAATGCGTTTTCGCAGGGTGGAAGTGGCGTGGACGCGGAAATATTCCGTGACATAAACGTCCGCACCGCCGTAAGCCGCCATCAATTTCCAGAACGGCAAATCCGTCACCTCCTGCATCGGCGCCAGCGCCAGCACCGGCGCCGGATTGGTAAACAGCGCTTCAAATTGTTGGTGACAATCCACAATGCATATTACCTGAATTGCGGATGCTCCCGCAATCTTTCCCAGGTCGCAGACGATAATGGCGCCTGCCGGTAAACCGGCCCGCTCAACGGCTCGGCGCTGTGGGAACATTTCGCGCGCTCCAGCCAGTGGCGATCAAGCGGCTCGTCCAGCAGGTCAATCCGGTTGGCCGCCACGGTGGTTTCCTCCTTCAAGCCCGACGGATGGCCCACGCCCACGAAGAACCCGCCCAGCAGCATCGTCACCCGGGCCATCGTGCTGCGCGTGTACGTGGCCAGCGCGCACGGACGCTGCGAGTCCACCCGGCGGAACAAATCGGCGAACAACGGCACCGTCCACATCGCCGGATTTTTCTTCGGCGAATGCGGGTCGAACAAAATGGCGTGCGGAGCGGATAACGTAGGGCAGGCGTCCCGCCTGCCCGCGCCGGGCGAAAGCGAGGCGGTTCCTGTGGTTTTCTGCTCGCGCTGAAGCGTTCGCTGGGCAGGCGAGACGCCTGCCCTACCTTTCAGCAGCGCCGGAAAATCACCAAGAACCAACCTCCATTCGACCTGAAACAAATTATCGCCGAATTTCACGGAATGGTTTTGAACCAGTTCAGACAGCGCGGATTCGTAGCCGGCGACATAGCCCAGTTCCGCGCCATGTTCGAGCGCGAACGCCGCCGCGTCGGTGGTGAGATCAAAGCTGACGAGGCGCAGAATCTTAGGAGCGGGGAGTTGGAGTTCAAGCTTTAGCTTGTTTGGGAGCACGCTGAAGCGTGAACTCCAACGCTTCGCCAGATATTCTCGAATAATTCGAATCGCCGTGAGCGCATTGGCCGCCGCACCGAGGCCGACATCCCAAATCACAAATTCGCCGGACCCTTCCCGCACGCGCTCTGGCAGGCGCAATTGCCGGGCGTACAACGCCTCGGCTTCCCTGGCCGGCCCGATGACGGGATGAAACGTCTCGGCTTCGGCCAGCGCACGGACGGAACACGCACCGTTGCGCAGATAGACAAGGCAGTAGTTGTTTGGCACGACAGAATCTTGCCGCACCGGCATCAAACGAAAAGCAAAACCGGCAACCCGCGGATGCGGATTGCCGGTGACAAGCAAATGCTGCGTCGTTTAGAGTTGTGTCATCGCCTTGTCCATCGCGGCGAAAAGCTGGCCCATCGTGGCTTCGGTCTCGTCGCCCATGTTCGAGACGCGGAACGTGGTGCCCTTGATTTTTCCGTAGCCGCCGTCAATCAGGAAGCCCTGGTCCTTGACCAGCTTTTGCAGCTTGGGCACGTCCACGGGAGCGCGGCCGCCGGGCTTCGCACCGTTGTTCACACAAGTCAATGTGAGCGATTCGAAGCCGGGGTCCGGGAACAGCGTGAAGCCGTGTTTCTTCGCCCAGTCGCGGGTCATCTGGTTCGTCTTGCGCTGGCGCGCGAAACGTGCATCCAGGCCTTCGGCGAAAATGTCTTCGAGCTTGGAAGCCAGCGCGAAAACGTGGCCGATGCTCGGCGTGCTCGGCGTCATGCTCTGCTCGGCATTCTTCTGGAATTCGACAAAGTCGAAATAATAACCGCGGTCCTTGGCGGTGGCCGCCTTGGCCAGCGCCGCCTTCGAGCAGGTAAAAATCGCCGTGCCGGGCGGCAGGGCGAACGCCTTTTGCGTGCCGGCCAGCAACACATCAATCCCCAGCGCGTCGAATTCAATCTTTGTCGCCGTCATCGAACTGACCGAGTCCACGATGAACATGACGCCGGGATATTTTTTCTTCAGCGCGGCAATATCGGCGACCGGACTCATCACACCGGTCGAAGTTTCGTTGTGAATCACCGTCAGCGCATCGAACTGGCCGGTGGCGAGTTTTTTATCCACGGCCTCGGCGCGGATCGGCGAACCCCACGGCACTTGCAGTGCCTCGGCGTCCTTGCCACAGCGCTTCGACACGTCGAACCATTTGTCCGAGAATGCGCCGTTCATGCAGTTCAGGACTTTTTTGGCGACGAGATTCCGGATCGCGCCTTCCATCACGCCCCAGGCGGACGAGGTGGAGATATAGACCTGCTGCTTCGTATAAAGCAGTTGCTGGAGCTGTGGTTGGATTTTCGCGTACAGGTCTTTGAACCCCTGGCCGCGATGACCGATCATCGGCGAGCGAAATGCCTTCAACGTTTTTTCGCTTACTTCGACCGGTCCCGGTATGTGTAATTTGACGTGTGCCATAAATTATTCGTGAAATTTTTCACAAGGCCGGCAGGATGGCAAGCCATGTTTTGCCAAACCCGGCGCATTATTTGCGTCCGTCGCCCGGCAATGCCTTATTTTTTCACGTACCCATTCGCCCGAAACCACTCGACGGCGTCGGCGAGCGCCTGTCTCGGCGGCGTTTGTGGCAACTGGAACACGCGAATCGCCTTGGCCGGATTGAACCACATTTTGTATCTGGCCATGCGCACGCCCGCCAGCGGCGCCCGGGGCGGCTTGCCCGTGAATAAGGAAATCATTTCGTTCACGTGCGCTGCAGCCAATGCAACCCGGTACGGAATTTTCATCTTCGGCGCGGGAATCCCGGTAATTTCCTCCAGCACGGCCAATGTTTCCCGCATGGTCCAGTTGCCTTCCTCGTTGCCCAGAATGTAGCGTTCGCCCAACTCCCCCTTTTCCGCCGCCAGAATGTGTCCGGCAGCCACGTCGCGGACGTGAACCCAGTTCAATCCGGTGTCGAGATACGCCGGCAATTTACGATTCAGAAAATCCACAATCACCTGCCCGGTCGGCGTCGGTTTCACATCGCGCGGGCCGATGGGCGCGGTGGGATTGACGATGACGATGGGCAGTCCATCGCGCGCCAGCTTGGTGGCCACGCATTCCCCCTGCCATTTGGAGCATTTGTAGTGATTCGATAGTTGTTCGTTGGAAATCGCGTCCAGTTCCGTTGCCGGCACCAACCGGCCATCCACCATTTGGGGCAGGCCGACGCAGCCCACAGTGCTGGTATAAACGATACGCTGGCAGCCGGCCCTGCCCGCAGCCTCAAGAACATTGCGCGTGCCCTCGACGTTCACCGCATACATCGGCTTGTAATCGCGCAACCACAAATGATAGCTCGCCGCAACGTGAAAACACCAATCACAACCTCCCATCTCACGTTTCAACAATTCGCGGTCGAACACGTCGCCGGTCACGCCCTCGAACTCAACTCCGGACAACCCGCGTTTATCACTGTCCGGCCGCAGCAGCGCCTTCACCTGATGTCCGCACGCCACCAATTCGTGGACAAGGTTCGAGCCGATGAAGCCGGAAGCGCCGGTGACAAAAGCCTTCATATTGCCTTGGGAAATGTTGCCATAGTCTTGTAACATTGCACCGGAAGATTCCACAAAAATATTCGCACCCCCTCTTGACTTGAGGTAATGGCTTGGAAAGACTGCCCGCGTCGTATGCCAGTCAAAAGCAGTGCCAGAAAAAAACCGAGCCGCGCCAGCCGGCGCGATCTCGGCATCAAAATCCAGTTCCTGGAGGGGCTGGTCCGCCGTGATCCCGATTACGTGGATGCGCTCCAATTGTTGGGCGACCATTACACGCAACACGGCCGCCACCTCGATGGTCTCAAGGTGGATGAACATCTCGCGCGGCTGGAACCGCGCAACCCGGTGGTCTTTTACAATCTCGCGTGCAGTTGCTCGCTCACCGGGCAATTCGACCGCGCCGCGTCCGCGCTGGAAACGGCGTTGCAACTCGGCTACCGCGACTTCCGCTGGCTGGCCAGGGACCCCGACCTCCACCAACTCCGCCAGCAACCCATTTACCGCGACATCGAGGCAAAAATCCGCAGAATGAAAGTCCAGGTCGGCTGAACACCACCGTATGAACGTCACCGTCCGCGGCCGCACGCAATCTTACCGCACCGTCGCCTTCGACCGCGCGCGCAACGCCGTTCTGCTCGTCGAACAACGGCTGCTGCCGCATGAATTCAAAATTGTCGCCACGAAAAATTTCCGCGAAACCGCAGCCGCCATCCGCGACATGATTGTGCGCGGTGCGCCCGCCATCGCCGCCACCGCCGCTTACGGCCTGGCCCAGGGCGCACTCGCCTTTCGCAGGTGCGACCGGCGAAAATTTTCCCGGCACATCGAAATTGTTTATCAAACTCTCAAGACCGCGCGACCCACGGCGGTGGATCCCGTCAACGCCATGAACGGCGTCCGGGCTGTAATGCGCGCCGGCCGGACCGTTGCCGAGCAGCAATCGCTCGCGCTCGCCGCCGCCGAGGAATTTGCCAGCGAAGACGTACGGCATTGCGAGGCCATCGGGCGGCACGGGGTGAAACTGATCCGCAGCGGCATGAACATTCTTACGCACTGCAATGCCGGCTGGCTGGCGTGCGTGGACATCGGCACCGCCACCGCGCCGATGTATGCCGCGCAGGTGGAGGGCAAAAAATTTCACGTCTTCTGCGACGAAACACGTCCGCGATCACAGGGCGCGACGCTGACCGCGTGGGAACTGGCGCAGCAAAAAGTTTCCCACCAAATCATCGTCGACAACGCCGCCGGACATTTGATGCAACGGGGAGAAATTGACCTGGTCATCGTCGGGAGCGACCATACGCTGGGCCGCACCGGCGAAGTTGCCAACAAAATCGGCACCTACACCAAGGCTGTGTTGGCCAGGCGGCACGGCATCCCATTTTACGTCGCGATTCCGCTTTCGACAATTGACTGGAATTTAAAACGCGGCTTCGACATCCCAATTGAGGAACGGCACGAAAGCGAAGTCCTCGGCGCGTGGGGCGCCATTTGGGATTTCAAATCTCAAATCTCAAATTTGAAATCGGCGCGGCGCGCCTGCGTTCGCGTGGCCAATCCGACGAGTGGCGCGCGGAACCCGGGATTCGACGTAACCCCGCCGGAATTGATTACAGGCATTATCACGCCGGTGGGAATTTTCAAACCAAAGGAACTGTGGCGGCGTCGGTGGGAACTGGGTTTTGGCGGATGAAGCAGGTGTCCGGCGAAACTTGAACTTGCTTCGGTCGGGAATCGAAATTAGTTTTGGTATTTGGTGTGGCGGGGTAGCCAAGTGGTAAGGCAGGGCTCTGCAAAAGCCTCATTCGTCGGTTCGATTCCGACCCTCGCCTCCAGCTTCGATGCTTGTGCATCAACGAGTTGGGAAGAACCAAGTTGCAACTGCCAGCAAAACTGCCAGCAGACGGCGGACTTGGTGAAACTCGGCAACGACTCGCCAAAACTCCACTGAAACTCCGGCAGAACTCGCTGACAGGCAATTTGTCCGCGTCGGATTGTGTAAAGCTTACACAACGCGGAGCCAAGACAGACTTACGCTGCTTCGTAAAAAATATGAAGCAACGATTCCGTCTCTACCGCCGCAATGGCGGGATTTATTACGTCCATGACGATGAAACCGGCAAGCAGGAAAGCCTGCACACCCGCGAGCGCGTTGAAGCCTCCGCGCTGTTCGCCGCCAAAACCCAATCGCACCGGCAGGCGCATCTGAATCTCCGGCTGGCGCGCACTTATCTGGCCGCAACCGATCCGATGGTGTCCAAGCGGACCTGGCAGGTGCCGATGGAAGAGCTGGCCAAAACTAAACGTGGAGCCACCTACGTTCGTTGGCAATGTGCCATCAAGGACAAGGCGTTTAATCTGATTCGCGATCTGCCGATTCTGGAAACCCAGGCCGAACATTTCCTGAAGGTTCTGAATGTCGGCAAGGTCTCAACAAATGTCTTCCTCCGCCGCATTCACAACTTTGCGTTGGACATGGGCTGGTTGCCGTGGCCGGTGGTGGTGAAGCGCCAATGGCCGGCAATTGAGTTCAAAGACAAGCGGGCGATCACTTTGGAAGAGCATTGCCAAATTATCGAGCGCGAGAAAAACCCGGAGCGCAAGGCATTTTACATAATGGCCTGGCACATGGGCGCGTCGCAATCCGATCTGGCATTTCTGGAAGCGGAGAACATTGATTGGGAACATCACGTCATCAGCTTTGAACGCAAGAAAACCGGCTCGATTGCCATCATGCGCTTCGGTGAAGACGTGGCGGAAATTCTCCGGGATTTGCCGGGCAGCGGCCCGCTGTTTCCGTATCTGCGAACCGTCCGCGCCAATGACCGGGCGACGGAGTTCAAGCAGCGGTGCAATGGACTTGGCATCAAGGGTGTCACGTTGCACAGTTACCGTTACGCTTGGGCGGAACGGGCGAAGACCGCCGGTTATCCCGAACGTTTTGCGATGGAAAACCTGGGACATAATAGCAAAGCCGTGCATCGCGCCTACGCCCGCCGGGCGCAGGTGGAACTGCCGTCGTTAAGCGAATATGAGCGGCAGCGGAAGCTCTTTGCCAATGGCGTAGGAATTGAACCAGTGGCGCAAGTCGTCACCGCATAAGGAGGACATCATGCAACCCATGCAAATTAAAGCACTCGAACTGGATCAGTCGGTGTTCAAATTCCTCGATGGAGTCATTGCCGACTATGGCGTCTATATCTTTATGGGGTTGGTGTTTCTCCTGATTCCATTTCTGGCTTGGGTGTTGAGTGGCGGACTTCGACGAAAACAATTGAATGGCAAACCCACACCTCATGTAACGGCGGCCATTGGAGTGCAAATAAAAATTGGACGGCCAACGCCGCCGCCCGAACCGTTTGACCCGTTCCCGCCGTTACGCGACCCGCCATGTTGTGACCACGATGATTATTAAGCCCTGTCGCTACCCACCTGACGCACGCGAAGACGGGCTGGTCCGGCCATTTCGACCAGCCCGCTTTTGTCCATTCTTGCGCCGCCAGTAAGTGCTGATGGCATCCGTCGCCTTTTCAAGCCACTTCTGATTGTCCCGCAACTCCGCCAGCGATTCGGTAGAAAAAAACTTGGGCGTGTTGGCGGGAGGATGGCCGAGCGGTTCCAGCATCCCCGCGCCGGTCAGAATGGAAATCTCATGGGGCTGGAAGCCGAGATACCACGCCGCTTCCAAGGCATTCAGCCGGACGGGAAGCAACGGCAAAGCGAGAAACGTATATTTATCTTCCTTGTTCATGGAAAAAATCTGGCCGGTCAAAATATCCGAGGCCGTCCCCGTCCTCTGGGCGGAAACAGATCCAGAACGGAAACCCGCAGGACGGTGGCGATGCCAAGCATTCGCGTGTCGGTGACCGGTGTTTCGCATAGTTCCCAGCGCGCCACGATGTCACGACTGACATCGTGGCCCGCGTCGCGAAGTTTTCGGGCGAACTGTTGCTGTGTAAATCTCCGCAGCTCGCGCACGAGGCGGATACGTTTTCCAATGATGTTGCCTTGTTTCATACTTTCATTCTCCGAGTGGGTTTGTGTTTGATGGTTTCAGTATTATCGGGCTGCTCAACTTGGACGCTGGCCTCGGTGTTTTCAGCGGCCTCAAGCTGGTTGGGTGCCTGATTCTTGGTGAGGTCAAGTTTCTCCTCGATTTCCGACTGGCGGTTGACCAGTTTGTGATAACGCTCCTCCTTCTCGAAGGGCGAGCCGACCTTGGCTTCCAGTTCGGTTGCGCGCTTTTGTGAATCCTTGATGTCGGATTCCAGCCGCGCGGCGCGTTCTTCAAATCCCTGCACCACCGATTCGAGCGAGCGGATGGTGCCAAGGGCCGTGTCGGTGATGCGGGTGCTGTAACTGTTTTTGCCGCGCAGAATGAGTTCGGCGGTGTTGTTGAAACCGGCACGGATGGATAAATCAAAACCGGCAAAGCGTCCAAGGCGGATGTCCTCACCGAAACGAGTTTTGACCTTCTCCGCCCGCCGTAATAACAATTCCCCGGCGATGCCGCGATTGTCCAGAGTTTGCTTGTCCAGCTCGACGCGAAATTTGTCGCCGGCAGTGTCCTGCCGGAGAGTCAAATCCTCGCGCAAGTTTGCGAGTCGTTCCGTCCAGGTCTGCACCTCCTCGCGGGAATGGCGCAGGCTGGCGCGGATGCGATACTGCTCCTCGGCATGGGCGGAGCGCAGCCGGGTCAGCCGGATCAACTCGGCGTCCACCTGGGCTTTTTCAATGACGAGCGGATTGCCGGACGCTATTGCTTTGATCTCGGCATAGGTCAACGCAGCGGAGTCCATGTCTTCGAGACGGCGAATCGTCATGTCCCCGCTCATCACTTGGGAGATGAACTTCGCCTTCGTCTCCAACGTCTGCCACATATAGGCATCGAACGAACCTTCGGTGACGTAACGGTAAATCTGCACGGTGGAGTTTTTGTTGCCCTGCCGGAGAATACGTCCCTCGCGCTGCTCCACGTCAGCCGGTCGCCACGGCGCGTCCAAATGATGCAGCGCAATCAACCGCTCTTGGACGTTCGTGCCAGAACCCATTTTCTGTGTGCTGCCGAACAGGACACGGACTTTGCCTGCGCGGACGGAACGGAACAACGCCAGCTTCGCATCGTCCGCATCGTAATCCTGAATAAAAGCGATTTCGTTTTCCGGGATGCCCAGGCGTTTCAATTTGTCGGCCATGTCGCAATAAACGGAAAAGCCACGGTCTTGCGGCGTGGACAAATCGCAAAACACAAGCTGCGCCAAACGATCATCCTTCGTCGCCTCCCAAATCTGATGAATTTTTTCCACCGCGAGATTTACTTTGCTCTGCGGATCATCCGGCAAGCCGGGTTTCATCAGCCGCAAATCCAGCGCGGCCTTCCGGCCTTCGGTGGTGATTTTGAGCATGTTATCTTCGCGCGGGTCAACCCGCCCGCGTTTCAGCGCCTCGGCGCGGCGCGAGAGACCTTCGACAAACTCTTTCAGTTCCGCCGATGCCGGCGCATTACGGATTCCTGGTTTTTCACCTTCCAGTTTCGGACGCGCGAGATTGAGCATTTGCGCGGTCTGCACGTCTGCCGTCTGCCGGAAAATCTGCATCAGCTCCGGCACATTGATGAACCGCGCGAAGCGCGTGTTCAGCCGGTAGCCGGCACCGTCCGGCGCAAGCTCCATCGCCGTTACCGGCTCGCCGAAGGTCGCGGCCCATGAATCAAAATGATTCAGGTTGTGCTTTTTCAAATCCTCCGGCTGCATATAGCGTTGCATGGTGAACATCTCGGCCATGCTGTTGGCGATGGGCGTGCCGGTGGCGAAGATGACACCGCCGCCGCCGTTCGCTGACTGGATATGACGAACTTTCAAATACATATCAAAGGCGCGCTCGCTGGCTGTTTGTGGCAGCCCGGCAATGCGGGTCATTTTTGAAATATAAAAAAGATTTTTGAAGTAGTGCGCCTCGTCCACAAACAATCGGTCAATGCCGAGTTCCTCAAACGTCAGCGTGTTGTCTTTTTTATGACTGGCGGCAAGTGCTTCGAGTTTGGCTTCCAATCGTTTTTTGGCCTTTTCGAGTTCCTTCACCAAGCGCCGATTATCGTCGTTGGCATGTTCCCGTTTGATCTTTTCCAATTCCTCCAACTGCTCTTTGAAAAAACGTTCCTGGGTTTCGCGTGACAATGGGATGCGCTCGAAACCGGAGTGCGTGACGATGACGGCATCCCAATTGCCGGTGGCGATGCGGCTGAATAGTTTTTTGCGGTTCTGCGACTCGAAGTCTTCCTTGCCCGCCACGAGGATGTTTGCGCCCGGATACAACATGAGCAACTCGGTCGAAAACTGGCCGAGCATGTGATTGGGCACGGCGAACATGGGCTTGCGCGCCAGCCCCAGCCGCTTCAACTCCATCGCGGCGGCAACCATCGTGTAAGTCTTGCCCGCGCCGACGACATGGCCGAGCAGCGTGTTGGGCGTTTGCAAAATGCGCCACACGCCTGACTTCTGGTGAATGTGAAGTTGAACGGCCGCACTGGCTCCCGGCAAGGTCAGGTGTTCGCCGTTGAACGTGCGGACGCGGGAATGATTGAACGTGTCATTGTAAAGGCGGCAAAGCCGTTCCCGCCGGTCGTCATCCGACCAAATCCATTCCTTGAACCGTTCCTTGATGCGCTCCTGTTTTTCCCGCGCGGCCTCGGTGGACTGCGCGTTGACGATGGGTTTCTTGTCCACATAATCATAAACGGTGGGCGTTTTGAGATTGAGCGTTTCCTCGATGAGTTCGAGGGCGGTATAGCGATTCGTTCCCCAATCGGTCATGTTGGCGGTCGCTCCTTTCGCCTCCCAATTGCCCGTGACGTGCCAAGAGCCGAGCGCGTGGATGTGGCCGACCTCAACACCTGACGGAACGCCGAGCAATCCGTGGACGAAATCTTGCACGTCCGAGGGCGGCAACCAGGACGCGCCCAGCCGCACGTCAATTTCGGTGGCGGGCAAATCCGCTGGTTGCACCGATTTCAACGCCTCGACATTTTCGCGGAAGCGGGCATCGGCGACGCTGGCGGAATCGGCGGCGACAAGTTTCTCGCGGACATTGCCGGAAAGGTATTGGTCTTCGGTTTCCCACTGCTTGGTCTGCGGATGAAGAAAAATCATCCCCTTCAAGTCGGGCAAAAATTCCTCTGCCGGACGGGCCAGCAATGAAGCCATGTGGTTCAAATCCACCCGGCCTTTTTCATTCAGCGAAACGAGCAGCGCTTCCTTGGGCGAACCGACCGATTGAACCGGCTGCTTGTGGTGAATCGTCCGTTCGCGGAAGACGGACGCTTTGACCGCCCGGCTGGTTTCCTCGTCGTAGTTTTCCAGCGAGAGCAGCAGCGGCATATCCGGGTCGCCGTGAAAAGCCCGCTGATTGACCGTGGCATTGATGGGGCCAAAACGGGCAATGAAGCGGTCGTAGGCATGATTTAGTTTTTCGCGGGTCTCAATCACGCGCTCCTCACCACTGCCATCGAGTTGCGAGCGCAGGCAATCCCGCACCGCATCCCGCACGTCAATCAGCCGTCGAATCCGCGAACGGGTCTCGACGGGCATATCATCCAGCGGACACAGGACACCATCTTCGTTCAGGCACAACCGGCCATCCTCGTGAACGCAATAGGCATTGGGTTTGATGTAATCCGGCGCGGGAATCGCCGGATCAAAAACCTTTTCGGCGGCGGATTCGGTTTGGACTTCGTAAATGTTTTGGGGCAGCCGGGCAACCGCCTGTGCCAGTGCCTCGCCCAGGTCCCGGTCGTCCGGCAACAAGACGGGTTCACCGTCCCGATACATTCCCCGTGCGAGCCGCATTTTGCCCAGCATCATTTCAGGATGGGCGGCGAAGTATTCGTTAATGGAAAACTTTTCCTGACGGTCGTTGGTAAAATCTGCCGCTGTTTTCCATGCCGGGCCGTGCGGGGATTCACCAACGCGCAGTTTGCGGAGCATCACGATGTCGGTGGTCACTTCCGTGCCGGCATTTTTCTTGAAAGCCGTGTTGGGCAGACGAATCGCACCAAGGAATTCAGTTTTGTTGGAGAGCGTTTCACGCAGAGTTGAATCCAATTTATCCAGCGTGTGACGCGACGTGACAAACATCAGCAGCCCGCCCGGACGCAACTTGTCGAGCGCGGCGGCAAAAAAATAGTCGTGGATGGGAAACTTGAAATCATTCCAGCGCGGGTCATGGACGGTGTAATCGCCAAACGGCACATTGGAGATGGCGAGGTCGAAAGCATCGTCCAGGAGTTTTGATTTTTCAAACGGCTGCTCGCGGATGTCGGCATCAGGATACAACGCCTTGGCGATGCGCGCGGTCAACGGATCAATTTCAATGCCGGTGATGGCTGAATTTTTCAGCATCGTCTCCGGCATGAGACCGATGAAGTGGCCGATGCCGCAGGCCGGTTCCAAGATGTTGCCGCCCTGAAAACCAAAACGCTGTGCGGCTTCATACATGGAGCGGATGACCACCGGGGCGGTGTAATGGGCGTTGAGGGTGGTGGCGCGGGCGGAACGGTGTTCCTCGTCGGACAAAATTTCCGAAAGCCGGATTCGTTCGTTGTGCCAGCTCGTGCTGTCCACGTCGAACACCTGGGGCATTGCACCCCAGCCGACATATTTGACCAACAAAGCTTTTTCGTCCGGTGAAGCCGGACGATCCTCCGCATCGAGCGCCCGCAAGATTTCGATGGCCTTGAGATTTTGGGAAAATTTCTGCTTGGGTCCGCCTTCACCCAGCCGGTCGGCGTCGGTAATGCGATAATTATTTGGATTCTTTTGCTCCGCGTTTGTTTGCTGGCCGTCATGGTGGCCGACGGCAAAGTCGCCGACGGCTAGGTCTCGGCTGGAAGCAGGATGTAACTCTCCCGCACCATTTCCCATGCCCGGTCGTGGGCCTGCTGCGCGGTCAGACCCTGTTTTCTGAACTGTTGCGTCAGTTCGATCATCTCGTCCTTCGTCTTCTCCTCGGCCTCCAGCAACATCGCGTGCAACTGTCCCTGCGCCTCCAGTGCGCTC
>Ga0181538_10003679_pt1 | contig 14803 bp, 15 predicted proteins | sample PEATcosm2014_Bin_40_FD_119773 | JGI IMG/M metagenome (GOLD analysis project Ga0181538, IMG submission 119773) | Peatland microbial communities from MTU Mesocosm Facility, Houghton, MI, USA - PEATcosm2014_Bin23_30_metaG | ecosystem: Environmental > Terrestrial > Soil > Wetlands > Peat | place...
CCTCGACCACCCCCCTCACCGACGGGGTGGCCACCTGCTCCATCAGCAATGCTCAGGCCAGCTCCTCGTACAGCGTCACGGCCGCCTTCACCGACGGCGACGGCAACTACACCGACTCGAGCGGCAGCGACGGCCCGGTCTCTCCGGCGAAGGCGCACTCGACCGCGCCGACCATCACGAACCTGCCCACGAGCGGGACCTTCGGTGGGGGCTTCACCGCCATCGTCAGCACCGACGGCGACGGCACGACGTCGGTCACGTCGAGTACGCCCGGAGTGTGCACCACCCGCGGCCTGAGTGTCAGTTACGTCGGCGTCGGGACCTGCTCTCTGACCGTCCAGGTGGCGGCTGGGCCCAACTACCTGGGCGGCTCTGCCGCCGCCCCGAGCTTCACCGTGGGGCGGGCCGACCCGTCCAACCCGACCATCACGAACACCCCGTCGCCCGCCAACGAGTTCTTTGGCTTCACGGCGGTCATTTCGACGACCGGAGACGGCAGTACTTCCGTGACGTCCAACACGCCAGCTGTCTGCAGCGTGGGCTCAAACGGGCTCACAGTCACATTTGTGGGCTTCGGCTCTTGCTCGCTGACACCGAGCGTGTCGCAGGGCACGAATTACCTCGGCGGTAGCGGCAGCCCCCAGATCTTCACCGTCAACGAGGCGTCCCACGGCTACTGGCTCGTGGGTTCCGACGGTGGCATCTTCTCGTTCGGGACCGCTGCGTTCCACGGCTCAATGGGGGGCATCCCGCTCCAGCGTCCCGTGGTGGGCATCACACCGACCTCCACCGGGAACGGCTACTGGCTCGTGGCTTCCGACGGCGGCCTCTTCAGCTTTGGCGACTCCACTTACTACGGCTCCCTGCCCGGACTGGGGTTCCATCCGGCGGGTGCCGGGTTGCCGCAAAGTCTCAATGCCCCGATCGTCGGCATGGTGCCCACATCAACGGGCCAGGGCTACTTCATGATCGCCTCTGACGGGGGCGTCTTCGCGTTCGGCGACGCCCGGTTCGAGGGCTCGTGCCCCGGCATCGGGGGGTGCGCCGGTGCTGCCGTGGCCGTCGTGCCGGACCACACCGGGAAGGGCTACTGGTTGGTCACCAACACTGGCGGCGTCTACGCCTTTGGTGACGCCTCCTTCTACGGTGCGCCGCCAGCGTCAAGCGTCTCAGTGGTCGACGCCGTCGCCACTCCCGACGGGCACGGCTATTGGCTGCTCTACGCCAACGGCGTCGTGGACCCCTTCGGCGACGCGGGCAGGTTCGGCAACCCCGCGGGCTACGTCAACGTCTTCAACCCGGCCACGGCCATCTTCCGGACGTCGGACGGCCAGGGTTACTGGGTCGCCGCCGCCCGGGGAGACGTCTTCTCGTACGGTGACGCTCCCTACCTCGGGGGCATGGCGGCGGCCGGCCTCGACGGCCAGATCATCGCCGGCTTCGGGTTCTAGGGTCAGGCGCCCAGTGCCGCCTCCTCGCGCTCGGGGAGCTCGGCGATGACACGGTCGGCGAGGACGCCCATGCTGCAGCGCGCAAAAGCAGAGGCGCGACGGAGGAGATTGCCAGCGTAGGTGGCCAGGTTCACGACGTCGAGCGTGGGGGAGCGGCCGACCAGGGGCACCGGCTCGGTGGCCGGATCCAGCCCGCTGACCTCCAGAATGACCGCGCGCACCTCGAGCAGCATGTCCCGGGCCTCCATCAGTGAGGTCCCGTTGCTCCGGAGCCAGAGAGAGATGCCCAGCTCAAGGGATAGATCTCCGCTGAACGGGTCGACGGGGCCCAGCTCCGCCAGCCCGTCCAGCAGGGCGGGGACGAAGCCTCTGGGAGCGCTCGTGACCATGGCCTCAGTGTGCCGAAAGGCTGTATCAAGGTGGTGGACCGCCTCTGGGCTGGTATTTTGTTGGGCGTGCCGCGCACGATCTGGAAGGGGGCTCTCAGTTTCGGACTGGTGAACATCCCGGTCGGCCTGTACCCGGCCACGTCGGACAAGAGCATCCACTTCAACCAGTTCGAAGAGGGGACGTCGGACCGCATCCGCTACAAGAAGGTCAACGAGCGGACCGGTGACGAGGTACCGCAGGACCGCATCGTGCGCGGGTTCGACCTGGGTGGGGGCGAATACGTGATCCTCAGCGAGGAGGAGCTCGAGAGCGCCGAGCCGAAGAAGTCGCGCCAGGTCGAGATCTCGGACTTCGTCGAGCAGGCCGACATCGACCCCGTGTACTTCCGCTCGAGCTATTACCTGGCTCCCGAGGGCGCCGGAGCCGACAAGGCGTACGCCCTGCTCCGCCAGGCCATGGCCGATGCGGGCAGGGTGGCCATCGCCACCCTGGTCATGCGGAACAAGGAGTACCTCGTCGCCATCAGGCCGGAGGAGGAGGTGCTGGCCCTCCACACGATGTACTTCTCCGACGAGGTCCGCTCACCGGGGCGTGACATCAGTCTGCCGGACACCGAGGACGTCACCGACCGGGAGCTGTCGATGGCGCAGCTCCTGATCGAGTCCATGGAGAGCGACTGGGACCCCGAGCGCTACCACGACACGCACCGGGAGAAGGTCGAGGCCCTCATCGAGGAGAAGCGGAGCGGCCACGAGATCGTGCTCCAGGCCGAGCCTGAGGCTCCCGCCAAGGTCGTGGATCTCATGGAGGCTCTGAACGCGAGCATCGCCGCGGCGGCACGACCCGACGGAAAGAGCACCAAGGGCAAGCAGGCCGCGAAGCGGACCCCGGCGCGCCGGGCCGCCCCGGCCACCAAGAAATCGGCGAAGAAGGCGGCAAAGCAACCGGCTCGACCGAGGACGGTGGCCCGCCGCAGGGCTTCCTGACGGTTCGTGCCGGGCCGGGCCACGACGCCCCGTTGAGCTTCTCCCGGTCCGCACATGTGTTGTGCATATTGGACTCTTCCCGCATGACATCCGTGTCCGTAGTCTGATCTGATTCGTTTTTCCGCGCCCAGACGTCGGATCGTGGTGTGATGCTCCTCGGCGAGCCCTGCTCGGGAAGGGAGTCCATATGGCCATCGCGCATGTACGGGTTCCGCAGGGGAGGATCCCGGAGTGGATGGGCTTCGACGGGCTCGTCCAGCTGATCTCTGTGGACGGGCAGCGGACGGTGGGGTGCCCGTACTGGGAGCTCGTCGCCGACGTCGGAGCCGAGCAGCTGCGTGAGCTGTACACCGACATGGTGGTCGTGCGCCGCCTCGATGCCGAGGCGATGGCGCTGCAGCGGCAGGGCGAGCTGGGTCTGTGGGCCCCGCTCCTGGGTCAGGAGGCGGCACAGGTCGGTTCGGCCCACGCGTTGCAACCGGACGACTTCGTGCTCCCGAGCTATCGCGAGCATGGCGTGGCCTACTGCCGCGGCGTCGACCCCGTGGCCATGCTGCAACTCTGGAGGGGCACCGCGCTCTCCGGTTGGGATCCGGCGGACTTCGGCATTGCGACGCCCGCCATCATCGTCGGGTCACAGGCCCTCCATGCGACCGGCTACGCGTTGGGCATCGCGCTCGATGGCGCGACCTCGGCCGCCGTCGCCTACTTCGGCGACGGCGCGTCCAGCGAGGGCGACGTCGCCGAAGCCTTCGGCTTTGCCGCCAGTTACGCGGTACCGGTCGTCTTCGTGTGCCAGAACAACCAGTGGGCGATCTCGGAGCCCGTGCGTCTGCAGTCGCACGGGTCCATCGCCCAGCGCGGCCAGGGCTACGGCATTCCCGGCATCGCCGTCGACGGCAATGACGTGCTGGCCGTCCTGGCCGCCACGCGGCTCGCCCTTGCCCGGGCCTACGCCGGCGGGGGCCCGACTCTGATTGAGGCGGTCACGTACCGGATGGGACCGCATACGACGTCGGACGACCCCACCCGCTACCGCTCCCACGAAGAGGAGGAGGAGTGGCGGGTGAAGGACCCACTGGCGCGGCTGCGCGCACTGCTCCGGTCCGAGGGTCTCGCCGACGACCCGTTCGACGACGAGACGACCGCGGTGGCCGAGGATGCGGCGGCCCGACTGCGCCGAGGGTGCCTGGCCCTTCCCGATCCTCCACCCGACGCGTTGTTCGAGCACGTCTATGCCGGACCGCATCCCCTGCTCCAAGAGGAACGTGAGGCCTACGAGGACTATCTGTCGACGCTGGAGTCGTGATGGCCACCATGTCGTTGGGGCGGGCGCTGAACGCGGGACTGCGCCAGGCGATGGAGCGTGACGGCAAGGTCGTGCTGTTGGGCGAGGACATCGGGAAGCTCGGTGGCGTGTTCCGGGTCACCGAGGGCCTGCAGCGGGATTTTGGCGACAGGCGCGTCATCGACACTCCTCTCGCCGAGTCCGGTGTCGTCGGTACGGCCGTGGGGTTGGCCATGCGCGGCTACCGGCCGGTGTGCGAAATCCAATTCGACGGGTTCGTCTATCCGGCTTTCGACCAGATCGTCTCACAGGTGGCGAAGCTGCGTCACCGTACCGAGGGTCGGGTGGCGATGCCGCTGACGATCCGGGTGCCCTACGGGGGCGGCATCGGTGCCGTCGAGCACCACTCCGAGTCGCCTGAGGCCTACTTCGCCCACACGGCCGGTTTGCGCGTGGTGACGCCGAGCACTGCGGGCGACGGGCATCTCATGATCCAGCAGGCCATCGCATCCGACGACCCCGTGGTGTTCTTCGAGCCGAAGCGGCGCTACTGGGAGAGAGGCGAGGTCGACGACACCCCGGCGCCCGTGACGCCGTTGCACCAGGCACGGGTGATCGCGGAGGGGACGGACGCGACGGTCGCCGCCTACGGCCCGATGGTCGCCACGGCGCTCGACGCAGCCCGCATCGGAGGCGAGGAGGGCACGTCCATCGAGGTGATCGACCTCCGGTCGCTCTCGCCGGTGGACTTCGACACGATCGAGGCTTCGGTCCGCAAGACAGGTCGACTTGTGGTTGCCCACGAGGCCTCCGTCTTCTGCGGCCTCGGAGCGGAGATCGCGGCCCGGGTGTCGGAGCACTGCTTTTACCATCTCGAGTCCCCGGTGCGCCGGGTCGGCGGCTTTGCGACGCCGTACCCGCCCTCCAGACTGGAGCAGCACTACCTCCCCGACACCGATCGGATTCTCCACGAGGTCGACCGGTGCCTACAGGCATGAGCGCCGTCCGACGCTTTGTCCTGCCCGACCTTGGCGAGGGCCTGACCGAGGCCGAGATCGTGTCCTGGTTGGTCGCGGCAGGCGACGAGGTGGCGCTGAACCAGGCCCTCGTCGAGGTCGAGACCGAGAAGGCCGTGGTGGAACTGCCCAGCCCCTTCGCCGGGACCGTGATCGAGGTGTTGGCCGACGCGGGTGAGACGGTCGCCGTGGGATCCCCACTGATCGCCATCGACACGGACGAGGTGGTCGGCGCGGGCGACGAGATCCCGATGTTGGTCGGCTACGGGCCTACGGATGCGCCCCCCAGCCGGCGCCGGCGCCGCCGCGCCCATCCGGCCCGGAGCCCGGCCGAGCCTCGGCGCGGCGGCTCGCGGCCGCTCGCCGCGCCACCGGTGCGGTTCATGGCACGCCAGAACGGCGTCGACCTGGCCGATGTCACCGGTCACGGCCCGGACGGCATCATCACGCGGGAGGACCTGGCTGCGCACCTGGCAGGAGCGGCATCGCTGGTCCAGACCACGGGGTCAGGACCCGAGCGCGAGTCACGGACTCCCGTCCGCGGCGTCCAGAAGCAAATGGCCGCGGCCATGGTGCAGAGCGTCGCGACGGCGCCGCAGGCCTGCGTCTTCCTCACCGTCGACGCGACGGAGACCGTCGAGCTGGTCGAGCGGCTCCGCGGGAACCGGCACTTCGAGGGTGTGCACGTCACGGTGCTCGCTCTCGTGGCCCGGGCAATGGTGCTGGCGCTGCGCGACCATCCGGCACTCAACTCGTCGTGGGACGACTCCACGGGCGAGGTCGTGACGAAGCACTATGTCAACCTGGGGGTGGCGGTGGCCAGCCCGCTGGGCCTTCTCGTGCCCACCGTCAAGGACGCGCACGAGATGTCATTGCGTGAGCTCGCCACGGCTCTGGCCGAGCTGGCGGGCCGAGCCCGGGCCACACGCTGCACGCCTGCCGATCTCAGCGGCGGGACGATCACCGTCACCAACGTCGGTGTCTTCGGGGTCGACGGGGGGGTGCCGATCCTCAATCCGGGGGAGGCCGCGATCCTGGCCGTCGGCACGGTGCAGCGGCGCCCCTGGGAGTTCGAGGGCGAGGTCGCCCTGCGCGACGCAGTCGTACTGACCCTCTCCTTCGACCATCGTCTGGTCGACGGGCGGGCGGCGTCCCTCTTCCTCCGGGAGGTCGGCGACGTCCTGACCGACCCGGTGAACCTCATCGCCCTGGGCTGAGGGACCCTCAGCGCGCCAGCAAGCGCTGCAGGCCTCCCGGAGGGCAGAACTGCCGCTCCAGGTCCTGGAGCTCCCGAAACGAGCCCCATCGCTTCCTCGCGGTCGGGCGCCGGGGCGCCGAGGGGAGCATGGCGAGCGAGCGCCGCATCGACTCCAGCCCGTACTGGCGCTCCATGGGGTACGAACATACGTTCGCATTCTCGCCCTCGGCAAGGGGAGGTTCTGTCCTCGTGACACCACGGCCCCGGCGGGCCGAACGGCTCCTTGTGGCGACCGAGGGTTTGAACCGGCGGCATCTGGGTATTCCGGGCGGCGCGGGCGAGAGCGGGTCCGCACTGGGAGGTCGCCATGAGGACGGTCCGGGACGTGATGCGTTTCGACATCGAGGTGCTCCGGACCACCGATACGGCAGCCCACGCGGCACGCCTCCTGGCTGCCGGTCACGAGGAGTCCATCCCCCTGTGCCTGTCCGACGGTCGCCTGGCCGGAGTCGTCAGCAATCGCGACATCGTGACGAGGGTGGTGGCCCGGGGACTCGACCCGTGCCGGGTGACCCTGGGCGAATTGGTGCAGCCCGACGACGCCCTGGGGCTCGACGTCGACGCCACCGTGTGCGAGGCCGTGACCGTCATGACCCGCCACCGCCGGGCCCGTCTACCCGTCCTGGAGGGTGACCGTGTCGTCGGCCTGGTCACGCAGCGTGACGCTGCCCGCTCATTGACATTCTGCCCACCCTGGGACGAGACCTGAACGCTGTTGGTGTCAGGCCGCCGGTCGGATGAGAATACGTCCGTGAGCGATCCTGACGACGACGTCCCGGCGACCCACACCGGGGATCTCGCCCGGCGCGTCGCGCGGCGGCGCACCGAGCTGGGCCTGAGCATCGAGGAGGTGGCGTCGAAGGCGGGCATCGATCCCGGCTACCTCCGCTACTTCGAGGAGAGCACCGGCGGGCGCCTCAGCACGGGCACGATGCTCCTCCTGGCGCTCGCACTCGATGCCACACCCGAGGAGCTCTACGGCGGGCGGGTGGACCGGCCCGCGGGACGGGGCCGAGCCGGTCGGCACCCGGAGCTGACGGAGCTGACGTCGGAGCAGTGCGGGGCGCACCTGCGGGCCGGCGGAGTGGGACGGCTCGTCTTCGTGTCACCCCGGGGCACCGTCGCCCACCCGATGAACTTCGCCGTCAGCGAGGGCGACGTGATCGTGAGCACGACGGCGGCGCGAGCCGCCAGCCTTGACGGCAAGCCCCTGGTGAGCTTCCAGATCGATCGCGTCGACGAGTCGATGAGCGAGGGCTGGAGCGTCCTGGTCACCGGGTCCCTACGACTGGTGGACGACCCCCACGAGGCCGCGACGCTGGCCGCGCTGGGGCTGGCACCATGGGCGGGCGGGGAGCGCCACACGCTGATCCGTCTCCACCCCGAGGAGATCACGGGGAGGCTCATCGCGCAGTCGTTGACTCCGTCCTAGGAGGTTCGCGGGAGGCGGGTCATGTGCGCCACAAGGCGCGCGTAGTCGATGAGGTGCCGGTCGCTCAGGGAGTGCTGGCGGACGTGGCGCCGGGCCCGTCGTCCCATCGACGCCCTCCCTGCCGGGTCGGCGAGCAGGGCGGCCAACGCCCAGCCGAACGCATCGAGGTCGCCGGGGTCCGCGAGGAGGATGCCCGCACCCGGGGGGATCTGGCCGACGATGCCGCCCACGGCAGATGCGACGACGGGCCTGGACTTCCACATCGCCTCGGTCACGGTGAGACCGAAACCTTCCTGCAGGCTCTTCTGCACGACGACACTGGCGTGGCGCTGGGCCGCGTTCACCACGACGGCATTGGCGACGGGGTCCTCCATGGGGAGGGTGACCAGGCGGATGGAGTCGCGGGAGCGACGGGGCAGGGACCGCCAGACGTCGAAGCACTCCTCGAGGACCTGGGCGCCCTCGGGGTCGTCGCTCACGCCGGTGACCGCGGGTCCGATCAGCGCGAGGCGCGCGTCGCTCCGCCCGGCCAGGTGCTCGGCGAAGCCGCGTAGCACACCCTGCATGTCCTTCAGGTGGTCCCAGCGCGAAACCTGGACGACCAGGGGGTCGTCGGGCGAGAACGGTCCCGCGCCCCCCATCACGGCCGGGGTGCGGACCGACGCGGCGCCCTCGAGCAACCCGATCCTCGCCAAGAGGTTCCCGACCCGAGCCCGGGACAGCGGGCGGTTCTTGGCGGAGAGCGGGTCGATGGAGGGCTCGATGATCCACACGTCCGCACCCGCGAGCCGGGCCGGCACGAAGGCGGCGTGCGAGAAGACGAAGGTGCGGCAGTGGGCCAGGTGCGGTTGGAGGAAGCTCCACGCCTCTTCGGTGAACGTGTTCGTGCGGTCCGACCCGATGTGGCAGCGCCAGGCGACGTGCACGCCGTAGCCGATGAGATGGTTCGCCAGACCCGCCGTCTGGGGGTCGTGGAGGACGACGATGTCGTCGCGACGGATCCGCCCGTCGATTGCGTCCACGTTGGCGGCGAGGACAGCATGGTAGTGCGCGGCCTCCCGGGGTCCGAGATCCCCGTCGTCGCCGGCCGCGCCGTGAATGCGGTTGTGCAGTCGCTTGGTGATGGCGAAGAATTCGGGATCGGCGTCAATGACCAGCCAGCGCGTGTCGGCGCCGGCATCGTTGGCGTAACCGCAGAGGAGTTTGAGCATCTCCGCCACCCCTCCGCCGTGCGCGGTGGAGCTGATGTTCCAGATCCGGACCCCGTCGAGCGACTGCAACGCGGACCCTGCCGCCTCCCGTAGGGCGGCCTCGCGCTCGGCACCGATGAGGCGACCCAGCCGCTCGAGCGAATGCGCCGGCACCTCCACGTCCCGAGGCTCGGCCACATCGATATCTTGTCAGGGGTGACCCGCTGACGTCAGTCCGTGCCGGCGGTTGCCCGGATGGCCGAGGCCACTGCGTTCGCGTCGTCCGACGTGACGATGAGACGTGCGTACTCGGCTCCCTCCAGCTCGACGACGACCGCCGCGCCCGTGCCGTGAACCGCGGCGAAGTCCCTCCCGAACCCGCCTCGCCGTGTGCCGACGGCGATGACCTCCGGCACACCGGTGCCCGGGGCCCGGATGCCCCGAAGCTCTGGCCAGGCGTCATCGACGACGCGGACCGAGGTGACCGCCGACAGCGGGACGCGGATGTCGCCGTGGAAGCCCTCCGCCTTCTCGAGCGCGTGCATGTGGAGCACCAGGTCGTTGCCCTCGGCTCTCAGGTCCGCCATGGCGATCGAGTCTAGGGACGGCGGTTAGCCTCGGCGCCGATGTGGCCGCCACCGCCCGAGGGAACCTGGGTCGTCGACCTCGACGGCGTGGTGTGGCTCACCGGGCGCCCCGTCCCAGGTGTCGACGAGGCAGTCGCCCGGTTGCGAGGCGCGGGGGTCCGGGTGCTGTTCGCCACCAACAACTCTGCGCCGACGCGGGCCGAATTGCACCGGAGCCTGGCTCGTTGCGGTATCGCCGCGGAGGACGCCGACCTCCTCAGCTCGGCGGACGTGGCCGCCGGCATGGTGCCGATCGGCTCGCGCGCGGTGGTGCTCGCGGCCGACGGCGTGCTCGAAGCCCTGGCGGCCCGTGGTGTCGCGGTCGTGCCCGAGGGGCCGGCCGACGCCGTCGTGGTGGGGCTCACGCGGACGTTCACCTACGACGGCGTGGCCCGCGCCGCCGCTGCGGTGCGGGGCGGGGCGCGCCTCATCGGCACCAACGAGGACCCGACCTTCCCCACGCCCGATGGCCTGGTCCCCGGGGCCGGGGCCATCCTGGCCGCGGTGGCCACGGCCGCTGAGGCCAGTCCGGAGGTGGCGGGCAAACCGCACCGGCCGACCGCCCAGGCGATCGCCGCCACGGTGCCCGACGGGCAGCTGCGCGCCATGGTGGGCGACCGCCCCTCCACCGACGGGGCGCTGGCCTCCCAGCTCGGGATCCCCTTCGCGCTCGTGCTGTCCGGCGTCACCAAGGAGGGGCACGTACCACCCGACGCCCACCCGGCGGTCGTGGCCCCTGACCTGGCCACCCTGGTCCGGCAGGCCCTCGGCGGGGCGTGAATCACTGCTTGCTATCAGCTAGCATTTGAGATACTCTTGTTCAATGGCTAGCAATGAGCGCATTCGCAAGTACCTCGATGCGGGGACCGTCCTCGGGCAGGTCAGCCGTGGTCGGGCCGAGGAGATCGTGCGGGAGTTGGTGAACGCCGGAGACATCCAGCGCAGCCAGGCCCAGGAATGGGTCGACAACCTGGTCGAGCGGAGCCGCAAGACGAGCGAGCAGGTGCTCGAGCTGGTGCGCCACGAGGTGGCCACGCAGTTGGACCGGATCGACGGGAAGTCCCTCGAGGCGATCGCCAATCAGGTCGCAGAGATCTTGAAGAAGTCGGCGGCCGCCGGGCGCACCGCCACCAAGGACGCCACGACGCAGGCCGGCAGGACAGCCAAGGGCGTCACGGCCCAGGCCGGCAAGACCGCCAAGGGCGTGAGCACGCAGGCGAGCAAGACCGCCAAGGGCGTGAGCACGCAGGCGAGCAAGACCGCCAAGGGCGTGAGCACGCAGGCGAGCAAGACCGCCAAGGGCGTGAGCACGCAGGCGAGCAAGACCGCCAAGCGCGCTACTGCTGCCGCCAAGAAGGTCACACCGGCCCGCCGCGGCGCCGGGAAGTCCGACTCCAAGAGGGCCCGGGTCAAGACGTCGGACAAGAAGTCCTCGGCCAAGAAGTCGGACAAGAAGGCCGCCAGCTGAGCGCGGGGGCCCGCCGTCGGCTCGATACCGAGCTCGTGCGACGGGGCCTCTTCCCGACTCGGCAGGAGGCCCAGGCGGCGATCGCCGCCGGCATCGTGCTCGTGTCGGGTGCGGCCGCGGAGAAGGCGGCTCGTCTGGTCGCGGCCGACGAGCCGGTCGTCCTGCTGGGTCCCCCTTCGCCCTTCGTCGGCCGCGGCGGACTGAAGCTCGACGCGGCCCTGACCCGGTTTCCCGTCCCCGTGTCCGGGCGGCGGGCGCTCGATGCCGGAGCGTCGACGGGTGGGTTCACCGACTGCCTGCTCCAGCGCGGCGCCGCCCACGTGTACGCGGTCGACGTGGGCCACGGGCAGCTCCATCCCACGCTTCGCGCGGATCCGCGCGTCACGGTGCTCGAGCGCACCAATGCCCGGACGCTGACCACGGACGACCTGGGGGCTGCCGACCCGGGCTACGAACCCTGCCCACTCGTTGTCACCGACCTCTCGTTCATTTCGCTCCGCAGCGTGATTCCCGCGCTCACGGGGCCGGTCTCGTCTCCCGAGGCCGACCTCGTCCTCCTGGTCAAGCCACAGTTCGAGGCGGGTCGCGCCGCCGTCTCCAGGGGCAGGGGCGTCGTGCGGGACCCGGACGTCTGGCGGGGTGCGCTCGAGGGAGTGGTGTCCGCGCTCCATGACGCCGGAACCGGCATCATGGGGGCGATGGCCTCCCCGCTGACCGGCGCCGCCGGCAACGTCGAATTCCTGCTGCACGCCCGCAAGGGCGTGGCGGGGAGCGATGCGGACGAGTCCGCCGCCCTCCTCTCCGCCGCCCTGTCGGAGGCGGAGGGTCATCAGCCCCCGTCCGACGCGGCCGGCTGAGCCGTCCCGGCCGATGGCGACCGTCACCTTCCTGGTCCATCCGGACCGCGCCGACGCGTTGGCGCTGGCCACCGAGACCGCCACCTGGCTGACCGAGCGGGGGGACGTGGCTCGCATCCTGCGCTTCAGCGGTCCCGACCGCGTCAGCGAGGCGGGTGTCGATGCGGACCTGGGCGCAGTGGACCTCGCCGGCACGACCGTTGCCGTCAGCATGGGCGGGGACGGCACGTTCCTGCGGGTCGTCCGCCTGGCTGCTGCGGCGGACGTGCCGGTCCTCGGTGTCAATTTCGGGCGTCTCGGGTACCTGCCCGACCTCTCGCCCGAACAGGTGCACGACGCCCTGGTCGCGGTGCTCGACGGGACCGCCGCCATCGAGGAGCGCTGTGCCCTCGAGGTGAGCATCTCGGACCGTTCCCCCGGTGGTGACGTCAGGGTCCTGCTGGCACTGAACGAGGTGGTGATCGAGAAGATCGACTTCGGGCACACGGTGCGGCTCGCCACCTGCATCGACGGCGAGGATGCGCTGACCTACTCCGCGGACGGCCTGATCATCGCCACGCCCACCGGCTCCACGGCGTACAACCTCTCAGCCGGCGGCCCGATCCTGGCCCCCACCCTGCGCGCCATGGTCGTGACACCCGTGGCGCCCCACTTCTCGCTGGACCGCAGTCTCGTCCTCACCGACGAGCAGTCGGTCAGGGTCGAGGTCGCGCCCGACCGGACCGGGGCACTGGTCATCGACGGACAGGACATCGGGCGCCTGAAGCCGGGGGCCACGGTCACCTGCACCGTGGCGGCGCGCCCCGTTCGCGTCGTCCGGAACGAACCGCACACCTTCGGCACCGTTCTGCGCTTCCGGCTCCTGGCCCACCGGGACGAGTGAGGGCGACGTGCTGATCGACCTGCACGTACGGGACCTGGGCGTGATCGAGGACCTGACCATTCAGTTCGGCCCCGGCATGACCGCGCTCACCGGGGAGACCGGGGCGGGCAAGACGCTCGTCGTGGAAGCCCTCCAGCTGGTCCTCGGCGGACGAGCCAACCAGGGCATGGTGCGTGGCGGGGCCGTCGAGGCGCTCGTCGAGGCCCGTTTCGTCGTCGGTGACGGCGACGGGGAGCGGGAAGTGGTCCTCGCCCGCTCGGTGCCCGCCGAGGGGCGGTCGAGGGCCTGGGTGGACGGGCGCATGGCACCCTTGGGAGCCCTGGGAGAGGCCGCGGCCGAGCTGGTCGAGATCCACGGGCAACACGAGCACCGGGCCCTGATCGCGGCGGCCGCGCAGCGCGACGTGCTCGATGCCTTCGCCGGAACGGACCTGAGCCGCCTGCGCGCCCTCCGGAGCCAGCTGAGAGCGCTCGACGAAGCCCTGCGGGGCCTCGGGGGGGACGAGCAGCAGCGTGCCCGCGAGGCCGACGTGCTGCGCTACCAGGTGGACGAGATCGCGGCCGCCCACATCGAGGATGCCGAGGAGGAGTTGGCACTGCGCCGCGAGGAGGATCGCCTGGCCGACGCGGCGGCCTACCGTGAGGCGGCGCAAGAGGCGCTCGAGCTCGTTGAGCCGGCCACGGGCGAAGGCGGCGCCCTCGACCTGCTCGGGCGTGCTGCCGCGGCCCTGTCCGGGCGCGAGGCGTTCGACGCCTACCGCGAGCGCGTGGCTGCGGCCTCGGTCGATCTCTCCGACCTGGCGCGCTCCATTCGTGACGAGGTCGATGACTGGGAGGACGATCCCCAGCGCCTGGCAACCGTGCAGGAGCGCCGGCGCCTCCTGGCCGAGCTCCGCCGGAAGTACGGCGAGGACCTCGGTGCCGTGATGGCCTACGCCCGGGAGGGGGCGGCGCGCCTGGCGGCGCTCCACGACGCCGAGGGCGAGGCGGCGCGGTTGCAGGCCGAGCACGAGCTGCGCCGCGCCGAGCTGCGAGAGGCGGAGGCGTCCGTGCGCTCGGTCCGGGCCCGTGCGGCCGGACAGTTCGGCCGGCTGGTCGGCGAACGACTGGCCTCGCTCGCCATGGCGGGCGCCCGCCTGGAGGTCCACGTGGCGCCGGAGGGGACCGGGGAGCCGGTCGAGCTGGCCCTCGGGGCCAACCTCGGCGAACCACTGCAGCCGCTCGCCCGGGCCGCGTCCGGCGGCGAGCTGGCCCGGGCCATGCTCGCCATCCGGCTGGTCGGGTTGGGCGGCCCGCAGACCATGGTCTTCGACGAGGTCGACGCCGGAGTGGGCGGCGCTGCCGCGCTCGCGCTCGGAGAGGCCCTCCATGAGGTGGGTCGGCAACGTCAGGTCCTTGTCGTGACCCACCTGGCCCAGGTGGCATCGCGGGCCGACGCACAGATCAGCGTGGTCAAGGGGGAGTCCCGGGGCCGCACCGTGACGACCGCAGTACCGGTGTCCGGAGAGGAGCGTGTCACCGAGCTGTCACGGATGCTGTCGGGCCATCCCGGCAGCGACGTGGCCCGTGCCCATGCCCGCGAGCTGCTGCAGGTGTCCCATGCGGGGTAGTCCACCGCGCGTTCCGCCGCGTTCGATTATCGTGGTCGGGTGCACCGATCACTTGGAGTGATGCTCGACGTGCCGAAGGCGGCGTGAGCAAGTTCATCTTCGTCACCGGTGGTGTCTCGAGTTCGCTCGGGAAGGGCCTCACGGCCTCCTCGCTCGGCCGGCTCCTCAAGTGCCGGGGACTGCGGGTGACGATGTGCAAGCTCGACCCCTACATCAACGTCGACCCCGGGACGATGAACCCCGGGGAGCACGGTGAGGTCTTCGTCACAGAGGACGGCGGCGAGACCGACCTCGACCTCGGCCACTACGAGCGGTTCATCGACGAGAACCTCTCCAAGCGCTCCAACAC
>Ga0181538_10003681_pt1 | contig 14799 bp, 9 predicted proteins | sample PEATcosm2014_Bin_40_FD_119773 | JGI IMG/M metagenome (GOLD analysis project Ga0181538, IMG submission 119773) | Peatland microbial communities from MTU Mesocosm Facility, Houghton, MI, USA - PEATcosm2014_Bin23_30_metaG | ecosystem: Environmental > Terrestrial > Soil > Wetlands > Peat | place...
AATCTGTTTTAGATAACCGTATGTGAAGTTTATACCACCGAGTTTTTGACGAGTTATATAATCAAAAATATAGCTATTGGCATTGCCTGCGAACAGTAGTGAATTAAGAGCATTGGGTTGACTAATGGAAACAAGTGGACAGCTAGGACCAACAGCAACCTTCGGCAATACACTGAATATTGCGGTCCTGGCATCTGTTGAACGTGCTATATTTCTAAGCCAAGAAGAAAAGTAGTATCCGGATTACCAATTGCGCCATTTACTTCTTTCTCATGTACCCAATACCGTGGCACAGCAAGATAATTCGAATCAATTTTCTGACTAAGTGACAAATATTGCACGTCTACCCCAACATGAGTTGCCCAACGATGATCAAATTGGTGCATCATCTTAGCTTCATATAACGGAAGGTACTTTTCCCCGTCTTTAAGCATTATGTTTCCATTAAGGGTCCACCCATCGGAATCCAATTGGTCCTTATTACGGAAAAGATGAGAGTCATTAGCCATATGGAACATCGTGCTGAAGTTAACGTCCCACGAATTCACCTCTGGAGGTCCATCCTTGATAAGCACAGGAATACGTTGATATATGCGTTCAGTCAGAGTAGCATCCCTCTTCGAGCGGAAAATCGGGCAGGTTTTGGTATTGGGATTAAGAAGCGCAATTTCATCATAAGTTAATTTAAAATGACGTTCTGTATCTTTGAGGTGTTCTGTTTGAAGTGCGAAAAAAACGAAATCGGTTCCAGATTTTGCTGGTCTTGCTGAACCTGTAATCGTAAGGAGGCAGAATTTATAACTTCGGTGTACACCAAGAAAAATGCCATTCCGATTTTCAAAATCGTAGAGACTTATTAGTGAGGCTTTGTTGACCAAATCTTGAAAGAAGAATTTTGTAGTGTCATCAGTGGCTATGCCTGAAGGTACGATGCAACCAACTTTCCCACTAGATGAGATGAGAAGCCTTTTAGTTTCTGCGAAAACTGCATAGGTATTAATGTCTCCACGTCCGCACAGCGGATATCGTCCTGAATTCCGAACTATGTGGCTCTCTCCCTCAGCTTCTCTGCGATCCTCCACAAAAGCAATATATAAGTTCGGGTCCTCATCCTTGAGAGCTTCTATCATTTTTCCCCGCTTGGACGCATTCGGAGCATTGGCAATATCTGGTCTTCGTCCAGCAAACCATTCTTTTTCCTGTAGTTTGATTCGTTCCCAGGGCGGGTTCCCTAAAACAACATCAAATCCACCAGTCCATCCTGCTTCAGGATTGCCCATCTTCTCATCAAGCGATGGAATCTGGAATACATCTGGAAAAGCGGTATGCCAATGAAGAAAAGAATACTGTTCTGACAGACGGTGGATTTCATCTAAAGTAGCTTTAGGTATAGCTTCGGGCTTGGACGATAGGCGACGAAAGATATCGTGAGTGATCGGGGGTGGAGCATCTTTTTCCTTTTTCCATACAAAAGCCGCGCACCATGCATCAGCGATCAACTTGCTTCGTTGATACTCTGAGGAGCTTCTAAGATTTTGATACTTATCTTCTTTCCGCTGAAGTGCGGCTATGGAATCATCGTTCATTGCATTGAGTTCAATAAGGTTGTTGCCTAATTTAACCTGACCAATACCCTTCCAGTACAATGAGTAGAATGTTGATTGCCCAAAACCTTTCTTGGGTGGCCGCTCTTGCTTGTTCCGTTTCTTCAAAGCACTCGCCCACCCTTTGTCATCTCCCTCAATGGGCGTGAATGCTTCATCTGGAATGCCGTCTGAAATCAATTTCGGGGTAGTTCCTAAAAGACTATTTCCGAACTTTATGTGGTGGTCCAAGAATGAAAGGGGCTTGCCTGGCTCCATTGCTTCCATCCACAGACTCACCTTGCAAAGCTCGACAGCCATAGGATTGAGATCGACACCGTAGATACAGCGTCCGACAACATCCCTGAGAGCTTTTCGGACTGAGGCAGGTGAGGGTTCATCATCACCAGTTCTTACAGCAGCAAGGCGTTTTGCAATACGATGTGCCGCTGCCACCAAAAAATGACCACTGCCCGACGCAGGGTCGCAGACCTTGAGGTTCAGTATCGCATCTTCAGGGTTTTCTTTTTTGGCTGCTTCATCGAGCACTGGGTCAAGGGCTGAATCCAGAAGGCAATACACGAGACTCGATGGAGTATAGTAGCTTCCAGTGGTCTTCCGCTCATTTCCACTTGCAGATGAAAGAGAGAATTCCCCTGCTTCGATGTTCAGTTCGGGATGCAACTCAAGAAGCGACTCGTAGACGCTCCCCAATTCTTCGGAGCCGATATGCTTGTAGTCAACGGGTCGGCGGGAATGATCGTAGGTGATGAAGGATAGTGATCTGATTGCATCCAGCAGATCACGGTTTGAGATGCTGCAACCACCGATCTCTTTGATCGAAGCACTTGAAAAGAGAAAGCTGCCAAGCGGTGATAATCCAAGTTCGACGCATTCATTGTCACTTCCAAGTTTATCCATCACCAGCCGCAGCCCTTGGTAAAGGTCTGCATGGCGGGTTCCTGCTTTCTTTTCAGCGAACTTCCTGATTCGGGCCAAGGAATAAAAACGGGAGTAACGCTCCACAACCGCAGGATCAGCTTTGGGGTTCAGCAGGACTCCACGCTCCTCAGCCACAAACAGAAGAATTAAACGGTAAACAAGGCGGAGAATCTGTCTGTAATATTCCTGCTTGTCCAGTTCACCAGTTTTGAGTCGATTCTTTAACTCTGAGTTGGCAGGATGAGAGAGAAACCCGCGACCAAGCGCCTCAATTGCCTTTTCAACGCCAAAACGAAGCTGGTCTAATGCTTTGGTTCCTTCAGCCTGTGCCGATTTGGACCATTTTTCCAGCCAGCAATCTTCGGGTTTATCGGCTTCCAATCGAGATTCATGAGAGAGCAGCCAAAAAATGACGAAATCGGAATAGACTTGACCATCCATCATACCTTCGAGATCGAACTCGATATAGGACTGCTTGGTTAGACTGACGGTATCCCTCAGAATCCGCATTCGAAGCCCATTTGAAACAAATCCCCAAAGGTGTCCGTCCGATCTATTGAGATATTCCTGCATCAAGCCATGAGGACTCATTCGAGCGGCTCCCACGGCACCAGGAACCTTCTTGTCGATACTCAACCGAAATCCCACAAGATGAATCGGTGCAAGGTTCCAAGAATGGGAAATGGGGTAACTCTTGCCATCAATTTCGACAGCTTTGGTGACAAGGAGGCGACCATACCCAAGCTCTTGGAAAAGGGGGAGCAGCCAACGTTCACGAGTCACCCCTGTCCCAAGGTCTTTTTCGGGAAGCTGAGAAATCGCGGTTTTAAATGCACCCCATATTGCTAACAGATGATTCCACGAACGGTTTATGGCTTCATTACGTCTTCCGCTCAGATGGTAATCCGATGGTTCAAGCCCATCGATTCCTCCTTCGGATATTCGTTGAAGGAGGTCTACTGGAAGGATCGAACCTTCTGTGCGGATCGTTGTGAATGTCTCCCTGTGGCGGATTTGCATCGTCTCTCCTCAACTGATCTTGGGCAGGTATATGTAAAGACCAAGCACATCGGGGGGCAGGTGAGGCTCGACCTTGTGCTTTATGCCCTTATGAGATGAAGCCTTTCTGACGCGAGTATGTGCACTGAGAAGCTCGTCGGCTCTCGTTCTTGCACCTTGTTCCAGGTAAGGCTTTATGGCCTCAAACTCTTCAATCGCTCGATTTAGGAAATGTGTTGCCTGGTCGGAAGAAACATTCGCTTCGGGTAAGGCTGTCAGGAGCTTTTCCGCCAACTCGGAATCAATCCATCCCGCATTAGTGGGTAATCCTTTAAATCCAAAAACACAGCAATCCTCAGCAAGGAGAGCTTTTTCCTCGTTTTCTTGTTCGGTAATAATATGGAAGCGGAAGCGGATCAGAAGTAGGGTGGTACGCTTATCGACCAAACTGGTCTTTATCACTCCGCATCTTTTGGCAAGACTCTTTAAAAGGGGATCGAAGGCACCTTCCATCACGAAAGTAGATAGCCCTTCCACCACAGGATGAGTTCGGGTGAGATATAGCTCTCCTTCCTGTATGGGCAGGGAGAACCTGGCTTTGAATTTCTGCTGATTCCCAAGCCCAAGAGCTTCAATGAGCGATCTGGATACTACTTTATCTCCCAAATTGACCGAGAGAGTGCCATTCCCTTCAATGAATCCACCGTGTGCAGAAATCGCTTCCCTGCAAAACCGCTCCACATCAACACCAGAGCCGATTGCATTCTGGACGGCTTCGAGTTCTTCGTGTACTTCCTCAACTTTGATGGAATGCTGAGCAAACATGGTTCTAGACCGTTTTTCACGCTCAACCGTTGCATCCCAAGCCTTGTAGAGATTTTCCTTCTTCGGTTTAACAAAAGCTTCAAAGCCTGGAATCATCAACTGACTTTGATCGGCTGGTTTCCCCTTGAGCAGCAGTCCCTCAAAGATAGCTTCGATCACTTGATCAGTATCGGCTGGAACTGGAACCGATATTCCAAGAGCACTTCTGATTACCTTGTACTTTCGAACGAGAACATCGAGAACGATTCCATCGATCTGATTATCCAACCCATAGTAGGTGACCATTTTCACCTTTGGATGAGGCTGACCGAAACGATCCACTCGGCCTTCTCGCTGCTCATGGCGGGTTGGGTTCCAAGAAAGATCGTAGTGGAGGATCGCATTGAAATGCTCTTGGAGATTTACTCCTTCACTGAGGCAGTCCGTGCAAACCAGAACCCTTTGGGAAGATTTGGAAAGCTCACGCACCCTCTCTTCCCGTTCTTTCGGTGGGAGCAAGCCCGTTACAGCCATGACTTCAACAGTTTTGGGCAGGGTGCTTCGAAGAGCTTGGGCAACGTATTCGGCGGTCTGGATGAACCTGCAAAAAACAATGGGCTGGAACCCATCCTTAATGAAGTCGCTCACGATTTCTGCCGCTTTTTTGAGCTTTGTGTCCTTCCCATTTTGCAGTGCTTCTGCATCCCTTGCCATTCTAAGAAGACGCTGCCGATTTGCATTCTGTTCATCTATTGCGGTATCACAGCCTGGTGCAACGTCCAGCCCTTCACTTGCTTCATCAATAATCAGGTCGAGTACCGCTTTCCTTCCAAGCTCATCTGCTTCTTCGACGGTTTCTGCATCGGCCACAACTGCCCTGTTCCTAAGAGTTGCAGCCGCAGCAGCAGGACTTGATGCCATAGCTCGAAGTAGTGCTAAGGCCGACCACCACTTTACCCGTTGCTGAAAAAGTCCAGTACCCGCCTCTTGAACTGTCTCACGAGCATAATTTATCGCACGACCAAACAGGGCTTTGTATTCAGGCGAGAGTCGATAATTGTCTTCAGATTCCTCACGCACTGGGAAGAAGGTTTTTGAGCCTAAGTAATCTTTGATATCCCCTCTTTTGCGCTGAACGAAATGCTCGGCCAGGCGGCGACGGTGTAGTTCATTTTGTTTTCCGCCCAAGTCCTCTGGAAGGGATGAAAACTCAGGTTTTAGAAGCCCCAAAAGAGATCGGAATGCTTCTTCTTTCCCGCTGTGTGGTGTAGCTGTAACCAAGACCACGTGGCGATTCGCTTGTGCGGCAAGTCCAGAAATTAGCCTGTGGCGCTGATGACGAGCACCCTTTCCTTCACCTGCATAGGCACAAGTATGAGCTTCATCCACGATGACCAGTTCAGGGCAGGTTCGGAAAAATTCCTCGCGCCTTCTGTCCGATTTTATAAAATCCATTGAAACGATGACCATAGGGTAGAGATCGAAGAGGGATTCCCCTACCCGACAGTTCCGCTCAAGTCGGCTCACGGTACTTGGAAGGACCAGTTCAGCTTCAATATGGAACTTATCATATAGTTCCGATTGCCATTGCTCAGCCAGGGGAGGAGGGCATAGCACGGCCATCCGCTGTATCTCACCCCTTTCCAGAAGCTCTTTGGCGATAAGTCCCGCTTCAATTGTCTTTCCGATCCCGACATCGTCCGCGATCAGAACCCGAACTGGATCGAGCTTTAATGCCATAAGTAGGGGAACAAGCTGGTAGGGTCTAGGTTCAACCGCAATTTTGGCAAATGATCGGAATGGTCCAGCACTTGACCGAAATCCCAATCTAACAGCATCTCGAAGCAATCGGCAGGAGAAGTGATCGCCGTGGTCCTTGGGATCGGGAAGACTAAATTGTGCCTGTTCAATGGTTTCAAGACCCGTATGGATTCCCGCTATTTCGTCTTCAGTCCCGCCTAATGGACGGAGGACGAGAAAGTCTTCCTGCGATTCAGGAAGGACAACCCATTCCCTTCCTCTCGCTTTCACCAGTGATCCAACAGCAAAACTCATTTATTCCTCCCGAAAATATCAGGGTACTGAGCGACTTTTTCGTTCCACTCCGCTTGGTGATGGAATCGGATCACGACATATCCCAAATCTTCCATAGACTCAGTTTGTGTCGCATCCCGATTTTGTCGCTCAGGATAGTCGTGATGAGGGCCATCTATGTAGATGGCTGCTTGGTGGCCTTGGTAAAAGAAATCGAGCCGAGTTCCACAAGCCTCCACAAAGAATTGGGCATGGGAAGGAAGGTGGAGATTCTGTTCATCGATGAATGCAAGCCACTTCTTCTCAAGGTCCGATTCGGCAAGCCGTCTAAGGTCTTCCAAGTGCTCCAACCGAGTCTTTTCCTTTGGGGAACTTGAGACTGTCGAGCGGGTAAGTTTCATCACAAAATCGGAGATGCATTTCCTGTCTAAAATGTCATGGTCCCTTTGATTGCCGTAGTTCATCAGGCAGTCATAACAGGCGGCTTCGCAGTCCTCCCGTGCTTTCGGCCCTCGTTTTTGATCTGTTCCAGTGATGGGATCGAAGTGGCAGATTTGAAGGGCCAGTTTCGCAATTTCAGAGATGGCGTTTGGATCATCAATTATTCTTCTCAATACTCCCGCCCCACCTTCCGCAGACTCATAGAAAAGAATCATTTTACGGGCGATGGATGAAGGCAGAGGCTCAGCAGCAAGCTCATTTTCTTCGAGTTGATAATGGACCTGGATGGCATTTTTCAAAGCGGCCTGAAGGGATGCCATAATTTCTTCGCCAAGGTATTCCAGTGGATCAAAGATTAGGCAATTCCTTCGATCTTCCACAAAGGGAATGACACGTTGAATTTTCGGTGACATCTCATCTGTGGGCTGATTCTGTCCATTATCACTGCGCTGGCCCCAATAGCCGCGCTCAGTATCCAAAAGAAAACCACTTTCACCTTTCTTGCGCCTGGTCCACCCCAAATTGACCCGCCAAAGAGTAGCTGCATTTCCGTATGATAGATGGCCCAAGCTCTCCCCATCGTTTTGAATTAAGGCGGTGCGATAGGAAGGTTTTCCGTCCCGTTCTGGAAATCGAAATCCAGTTTTAAGCTCATAGCCGAGTCGGAAGCGTTCTTCCTCATCAGCATTAATTTTTTCACGGCGAACAGTGGTTACGTTTTCGAGCCTGAAGAGTTGGGTAATGGATTGTCCAAGCATGTGTTCACAATGCTCACATAGATCAGGACCATCCCCGTTTGAAATCTGATGCAGGTAGCCACAACCAGGGCAGAGCTTTGCCTTTGAAAGGGAAAGATCATCCCCTTCGGATGGCGGCAGGATGACCTTGTTTACCTGATACCGTGATCCCTCATGATAAACAACCGATTGTGGACCGAATTCGGAAATGGCAAGAAACCGTGGTCGGGTGAGAAACTCTGAGCGACCCTTCTTGCCTTTGCGCCCAGGGATAAAGGCTGAGAGGGGGAGCCGTGGGAAATTATATCCAGGTAAAAACCCTTCACTTGCAAAGTAGCGATAGCTGTAGAAGTCTGACTGGAGAACATTATCAGCCTCATCAGCGAGGAGTTTTAGCTGAGCTTCCGCTTCTCTTCGGAGCCGTTCAGCTTTGTTTTTATCGTCGTAGCTTCTGGAGGCATCCCTTATGACTCTGCTCTGAATTTTTGCTTGGGTGTGGGCCGCTCGATAAAGACTTCTCCACCTGTCACACGCCTTATCAAAATTCAACTCAACTTTGTTCAGAGCATCTTCGAGCCAGCCTGTTCTGAACCAATCGGAGTCATTTAGATCATCGATAAGGCTGGCGAGAACATTTTCGGATCGATGCAAAGCGTTATGCCTTGCCACCAAATCCCTCGTGCTGTCATGAACCGAATCCAGAAGTTGAAGGGCAGGATTATCCCCCGAAAGATCGAGAATGTTCTTTAAGGATTTCCCTAGATCGAGACTCGTTTCAGCCAGCCAGATAGCGTAAACGTGTGCTGAGACAAGGTCTTCATTTGCGAGGTCAAGTCTTGGGGGTGAAACGGCTCCCGCAACCATCTGTTCAGGACGTTTGAAGAAGTATTGATCATGCGAACTCCCCCTGGTGCAGTATGAGAAGACCAAAGCAGGTTGACCACCACGCCCTGCGCGTCCACTCCGTTGAGCATAGTTTGCTGGAGTGGGTGGTATATTCCGCAGATTGACAGCATTCAGATCAGAAATATCAACCCCCAACTCCATCGTGGGGGAACAGAAAAGAAGGGGAAGCTGAGCCTTTCTAAACATTCCTTCCCGCTTTACCCTGTCTTCATATGAGACTTGAGCGGTATGCTCCAATCCCCGAAGCCCCACGAGTTCCTGCGCTCCCAAGGTATAGAACGCAACGAAGAAGGGATTTGTTCGGCCACCAGTTGCAGAAGCAGTGGGGGTATTTAGAGGATCGTGGAATGCTTTCGTTCCATCACCAGCCTTCCACAAAATTGCGTCTGCTGGAACTTGGTAACCAGCTACATCCCCTTTTTCTTTCGGTTCAATGGAAACGCCGACAAGCCCTGCTTTTTGGAGGGTCTTTAGCAGTTCGCCAATGATTCTTTCCCTATCCTCAAGGGTGAATAGTTTATCGTAGTCCTCGAAAGTATTTGACCGAACAAGATATTTCCCAAATTTTCCACGCGGTGAGAGGAAGATATCCCCGCCGTAATCAAATTGTTTCCGCTTAGCTCTTGGGTAGAGCACGGCAGCATATTCTAAAGTTTCACCCTCATCGATTGCCCAAGGTTCAACCAATCTCTGGCTGCTTTGCTGCTGAATCTGCTCCTGCTTTCTCTGGTCGAGATAATCAACCTTTATCGCCAATCCCCGCCTCATAAAATCAAGGAGGACTTTGGCGATTTTCTTGCGGGTTTCTGGTTTTGCAGCAGCCAGTGCTGGATGACAGTCAGCCCAGTCGGGATCGTATTCGCAAAGCTCTTTTAATGATAGATATTCTATTTCGAGCAACCCGCACTGCTCAAGGTTGGGGAGGTTGACACGCCAGCCTCTTTTCAAGTCGCGATAGAGGCGGTAACCAAGAACGTTTCTGAGGGCTTTATTCGTTTCTTCCTTTGCGTGGTATCGAACGGTTGGATCGCTTGCAAATAGTTCTATCGGAAGATTGAGGGCATCAAAGACCTTTTGGACCAGTTCATCGTGTTGAAGCCCAGTTCCCGCACCCTGACACGCTCTAAACAGGGCGGACCTCAGTAGCCCCACCTCCACAAAATCGTTAAAGTGTCCTGCCTGAAGGGACGCATCCTGCCGATTGTCTGTGAAGCTGAGGAGCTTTTTGGCTTCCTTTTCAAGTTTGGGTTCTTTTTCAAGATTTCTAATTATGGAAAGAGCCAGAATGGTTGTGGAGGAACTTCTACCACCTGCACCCAGTGTGGTGAGCCTGGCAAAATCGCTTCCTTTGAAACCGTATGAGACTCCGCAATTTAGACAGAAATGGAATGGAAACGAGATGAAGTAAAATTCTTTTCCATCCTTTGCCTCCATGCCATTCGGGCCGATCCAGTGTGGTATAGGGAGGTCATCTCTTCGACTTTTCTTTACTCGAAATTTTCCCTTTGCGTCTTCAAGCCAGTCTTCAGGTACTCTTGTGAGGACTGCTTCTGGATCGCTGGTCCAAGGGTTGGTCGAACTGAAGTGAAGATATCCGATTTGGTCAGAACCTTTAGCGTCCCGATCCATCATATCTCGTGGCGCAAATTTGGTTGCCTTCGATCCTTCATCCAGGGTCTTTCTCACACAATAGTATTCCTGGCCGCATTCCCTGCAAAAAACGAGTGGGAAAAGAACTCTGTCTCTTTCCCCTGGAACAAACTGCTGACCTTGAACCGTGATATATCGGTCCTCTTCGGATTCTACGGTTGCGTAAACTGTATCGCCACGGCTGATGAATTGATGGAGGCGGAATGCAAAAACAGTGAAGCCAGTTTCAGGATCAGGTTCACAGTTGTATCCCGCAAGAAGTCCTTCCTGAATTGCTTCGGCACAACGATCAACATCAACTCCAGTCAGCTTGCCGAGTTTTACCGCTGCTCCTTGCTCTCCGTGAATGCTTTGTGGTTGACACCGAACAAGACGCTTTCCGCTTGGCTCAGTAGTTACCCCAAAGGTGGATTCAGTCCAGATTGAGAGGGGATCATGGATGAAATCCTGATACGTCTTAGGCGGTTTCTTGGAAGGGTCCGCAATTCTTTGAGATAATTTTTCTCGAAAAACAGGATCATTCAGATCGACGTCGGGAGTAATCCGTCTGAGTGTTTCACCAATTACGTGCTTAGGCTTTACTTCGGCCCCAAAAATCTTGGTTGCGACACGGGCCACTTCCGTCCGCTGACCTTCAAAGGGTCCAGAGCCAGCCAGAGTAGCGGAAGTGCCGACATGTTGTAAGTCCTTGGCCTCAAGTCGGTCACGGATACGGCGGACTAGCAGGGCAACGTCAGCACCTTGTCTACCCCTATAGGTATGCAATTCATCGAGAACCAAGAATTTGAGTCCCTTGGCAGCCTGGATCAGACCTTTTTCGTGGGGACGAGTGAGGATCAACTCCATCATTACGTAGTTGGTGAGAAGGATGTCTGGAGGGTTGGTTACGATTTCGTTCCTTTCCTCCATTCTTTCCTGACCTGTGTATCTCCTGAATTTTACTGGTTCTTGCCCCTTGGGATAGCCGTGGCAAAGAAACTTCTCAAGCTCTCCAAACTGACTGTTCGCCAGGGCATTCATAGGATAGACGATGATGGCTTGAATTCCCTTCCCGCTGCCGTTCTGAATAACGTGATTCACTATGGGGATGATGTAAGAAAGGCTCTTGCCAGACCCAGTGCCCGTGGTAAGGATGTAGTTATTTCCACCGTTGGCAATTCGGATAGCTTCCGATTGATGCGTATAGAGATTGATCGGCTCACCAACGCCCTTATCTTTCCCCTTGCGGAATATCCTCAAGCACTCTTTGTGAAGCAGACCGTCTTGCACCAGTTGTTCAATGTTCTCACCAGGCTCAAAGAAGGGGTTCAACTGAATCAGCGGGCGGGGATAGAGGAGCCCGCCATCAAGCTCCTCCTCTACTCGCTTCGAGATGATCGGGTCCTGAATGTTAATGAAGCTCCTGATATAATCGGAGTAATCGCCGACCAACTGATCACGGATTCTGAAAACGTCCATAATGGTTGCACCTCCCACGGTCGGTGGTGATCATATTTGGGGATTCCTAGATTTAGGTTGCATGCTCTCAAAAATCGGAAGCATTGTGAAGGAAAATCAAGCACTCTGGAACTTGAATGGTAAAACCGGGTTGCACCTTGTTCAACTGAGTCAGGTTAGGGCATTGAAGACGGTCAGAACCAGTGATTATGGTCTCATAATTTCGTTCTTGTCTCTAACCGTTATGAATCACGGCAAAAACCTACCACTTTACTGTCTAGATGTCCATCAGTAGGGAGCCAATCCTTCGGCGTGTCTCCCTACTGAAGTCTACACCAGCATTGACTTTGGAATGGGACTCGTCACCTTTGAGCGCCTTAAACCGGGTATCCTGAAAAGCCGTATTTCGATATGAATTAGTTCCAGACAATGGCTGAGCGGTGCCAGATTTTGGTTTGCATTGCGCGGTGGATTGGGAGGAGTTGGACGTGACGCGGACATTGACAGCGCAACATTAAGCACCAAGAACCCAACCTTCCTGTTGAAAGCACCTTTGAAATTGTTGGGCAGTTAACCCATGAGGTCGATCAAAAAACTGGCCCAGTTGGCCAGCATCATCGAGCGATTCTGCCCATTGACATAGTGCTCGAACTTGGGCTTGGTCCCGAATGAGCGATGGATCGGCGGTGAGCAGTTGCTTTGTCTGTCCAGAAACAACTCCCGGCCAAATCTCAGCGTGTAGCACAAATGCGCCTCGTGTTGGAGCAGGGCTCGCCGTAAACCCGGTCTCAAAAGGCCACACCCGACTGCACCGGCTTAAGTGCGCATGATGCCTGACAGTATACACATGGGGAATCCCTATCAACGCTTGACTCCCAACGCTGCCCGCTCCGTACAGTTTCCAGGTTTCCTGTGTACCTCGTAACCTCTGTTCTGCCAAGCGAAGCCGTCCCAAAGATACCCCGTTCGAAGCAGAAAAAGGAAATCCAGGTGAGCAACTTTGGAGGCTTGAAAATGTAGTTTTCACCGGACATCCCCAGAACGGACCCCGACGACCATTTCCGGCGATGCCATTCAATGTAGAGGCGACAGCAAACCGATTATTTGTATTATCGGCACAGTCCACGACTCTATTCGCCAGCTCAGTCCAGATTTCCAACCATTCGTTAGGACCTGATGGAAAGCCCAGTGAATGGCAAAATCCCGCCGGATAACCATAAGGGAAGTCAAACCCCACAAGAACCCTGCGTCCCATCGCCACATGATTCAAAAGGAGAGACAAAAGACGGGAGATACAGTCATTTCTCGTTCGATGGTACGTCTCTTCCTGACAATGATGGCGAACAAGCTGGCCCATCCACACTGCATCAGCAGACGGATTGTGAGGCGTAGCCCGATTGGCCGCGCTCCAGTCAATGAAGATGTACGCATCGAACAGTGGCAAGAACGGGCTCCCGATTTTAGAGAGATCACAATGTACCATGAACGCGCATTAAGTGACACGAGGAGTGTGGACTTGGTGTGGATTTCATACCGGGAACCTCTCCGAAGGTCTTAATGGCGAATGCACCCAGCGTAGCAATAGCCGGGACCGTGCTGTAAACAAAACTCAGTAGACTAACACGTAAGCGCTACCTTAAATTCGCATGTAAGGTTATCTATTGGTAATTACAGGTGATTGGGTACTTACGATCAGCTAATTGGTTGAAAATCAATACAGGTGAATAAATGGTGAAAGTTATGGAAAAAACCTGAATACGAATTTCAGTTTCATGCCGGAAACCTCCTCTATGATGGAGGCCATGTGGGAGGACTCCGTTATAGAGTATCCTCCAAGGGGGGGCGAGCAGGTCAAGGTGAAAGGTGTAGGTTTGACCCCATTCTTTTTCAAGGTGAAAGGTGTAGGTTTGACCCCATTCTTTTTCATGACTTCGAAATGAATTCAGGGCCTCTGCGGTATCGCGGTCAGAAACTCCGCAACGGTCTGAACGATGATGGAAAAAGTTGCATCCGGACGGTTCATAAAAGGTCCGAAGTGACGCAGATCTCCGGTGAGGAAATGAGTGGCGCGGCAACTCACCGCCGCCTGGAAAATAATGGCGTCTTTAGTTGGAAGCCCATCGGGAAAAGGGGCGGAAAGGTCCGCCGTGAATAAAGTGATTCCGCGCATCATGGCAGCAAGAAGAGGCAGGGAATCGGGATGCTTGGCGGTGACATTACGCTCGGCTTCCATTAGGGCCGCATCGCTGGTGAATAGCAAAAAATGCCCGGCAGCGCCGAGTTCGATGACGAAGGCCGCCTTCCCACCGGGATTGTGGGCGGCGGTGAAAATCACATTGGCGTCGAGGAAGACCCGCATTACTGCCGCGCCGCAAGGTGTCGCAGAACAGTTTGGCGTTCGGCGTCATCAAGGCGGTCAGCTTCATCCCACGCCAACACCTGCTCGTCCGTATACATCTCGACCTCAAGCACCATGGCGGGCTTAAGAACCAGTTCGTTGCCCCGTTCTTCCAGGATAATTGCGCCGCCGTTCTTGATGCCGAACCGCTTGCGCAAGTTCGCAGGCAGGGTCAACTGCCCTCGATGGGATACAATAAGAGTTTGCCTCAATGCTATTATCTCCTTTTTCCAATGGCTAAGCATAGTGGAAATTCAGAAATTCGTCAATACCGTATTTCTGACCATGGAGGCGGAAACGAGGCGTTCGATTGTCTGTTTTTGTGCAATTACATGTCCAGTAGCATCGAGATCCTGGCGCGAGTACTTCTCCATGCAAGGTTGTGAATTGTGCTCAATACCTTAAAACCCCCCTGCCCCTGGCTGATACCGGAAACGCCGCCGTGGAAGGCGGCGCTACCGTGGGGAGATGAAAGAATCTCCGGAATGCGTATGATTGAAGTTAAGTCTAAGTTAATGATTTATTTTTGGGACTCCGCCAGGACGGATTCACCGTGAGGCGTCAAGGGCCACAATAGACAGCCCTGGATTTACATAGCTGCAAATCCTTGCCTTTTCTTCCTTTGTCTGCACGAATACAAATCCTGGAAACACGGGTTGCGGGTCAACGGGTTGCGAGTGGCGCGTACAGCCTGGCGCAACGGCACTATCGAATTGCCCAGCGCCGGACCGAAGGTTGGGAGTAAAAGAATCCGTAACCCGTAACTCGTGACTCACGACCTGCTGACTCCTGACAGATATTTTATCGAGGGCAAGGTCACCTCGGACACGCCACTCGCGCTCGTGTCTCCAGGAGGCGGAACGGCTCA
>Ga0181538_10003687_pt1 | contig 14781 bp, 8 predicted proteins | sample PEATcosm2014_Bin_40_FD_119773 | JGI IMG/M metagenome (GOLD analysis project Ga0181538, IMG submission 119773) | Peatland microbial communities from MTU Mesocosm Facility, Houghton, MI, USA - PEATcosm2014_Bin23_30_metaG | ecosystem: Environmental > Terrestrial > Soil > Wetlands > Peat | place...
GCTCGGGCCGGTATGGGTAAATAAGCAAGCGCTGTGCCAGCCCGTGCAGCGAGTTTGCAACTTGTTGAATAAAATGAATTACTTCGAGAATTCCGTTGTCCGGCTTAACATAGGGCCGTCGTGTTCTGGCGCCATCGCCGGCAATCCGCGTCACAGACTGACAAATATTGTCAGTACCGAGGTCGGCGCGGCGCTCGAGGAATTTAGGCGACTTCGTCGACTTCTTCATGGTAGCCGTCGTCGGCGTTGATCTTCCAGATCTGCGCCTTGCCGCGACCGCCATCGAGCATGGCGGTGACCGCGCTGTTCGCAGCCAACATCGAGTGATCCTGATTGTTGTACCGGTGCATGCCGTTGCGGCCGACCGGATATAAATTTGAAAACCGGTCCAAGTAGGCCCGCACCTTGCCGAATCGGCTGTATTCGCCAAAGTAAGCCGGATACGCCTTCGGTACACGCACCAAAGTGCCGTCCAGAACGTCGTTTCGATCGATCATGCCTATTTTCTCGAGTTCGCCGGCCGCGCGGTCGATGAATTGTCCGTCATCCATCGACCACAGTTCGTCGCCCTCGCGGCAAAAGTACTCGAGCCCCAACCAAATCATTGCCGGATCCGCGACCATCGCCGGACTCCAGTTATTGAATACTTGAAGCCGTCCGATTTTTACGTCGGGCTCTTGGATATAAATCCAGTTATCCGGCGGCATCCCGTTACCTTGAACCCGGCTGCGTGCAGCGCCTACCCCAAGCATCTTGCGTACCAGCAATCCGACCGTCATGAAGTCCCGGTAGGGAAGCCGCGCCGCAATGCGGTTCACCTCGTCATCGGCCGGATCGAGCATGGCGGTCAACTCGCTCACGGGCACCGTCGATAGCAGAAAATCGCAGGGGACTCGCCGCACCTCGCCCGTGACCTCGTCGCGGGCATGGACCGCGGTGACGCGAAAGCCGTCGCGTTCGGTGCCGACGACTCGATGTCGCAGGTGGATCTGGCCGCCGTGCTGCGCGACCCGGCGAGCGACTGCCTCCCACAATTGGCCGGGTCCGTGCTTCGGATACAGGAATCGCTCGATGAGGCTCGTTTCGGTGCGTCTCTGCGCGGTATCCGCCCGCGAACGAAACGGCACCGCGAGTGCGTGCGCAATCGCCTTGCGTACCGACAAGCCTTTGATGCGCTGAGCGCCCCATTCGGCGGAGATCTCGGCGCAGGGCACACCCCAGACCTTTTCGGTGTAGGCCTCGAAAAACGTCTGGTAGAGCCGGAGGCCAAATCGATTGACGAGAAAATCTTCGAGCGTTTTCTCGGGATAGCGGCGTCGCAGTTGTGCCCGGCCGTAGCTTGCGCCCACGCGCAGTGTCTCTGCGAGCCCCATATTCAGAAGCGTGTTTGCGTTCAATTTGAGGGGATAATCGAAAAAGCGGCGCCGATGATAAATGCGCGAGAGCCGTTGGCGAAGCAACATCACTTCGTCGGACGACGCCGCCGCGATTTTGTTCGGCTCGAAATCTCGCGATTGTCCTTGGTAGCGCAGCTGTAGCCGATCGTCGTCCCTCGATCCGGTCGGCGTGCACGCAGCCACCGGCAGTATCTCTTGCCACCATCGCATGACCCAGTCGGACTTCGAGAAGAATCGGTGGCCGCCAAGATCCATGCGGTTGCCGCGATAATTGATCGTCTTGGATATTCCGCCGACTTGTCCGTCCGCTTCGAATACCATGGGCATGATGTTGGAACGACGCAGCAACTCGAGCGCAGCCGTCAATCCCGCGGGCCCAGCTCCGGCAATCACCGCAATTTTCCGGTGATCATTCACGGCAGTGATCTGCGCGCGGCAGTGTCATGAAGTGCCCGATGCGGCACGCACCTTGCGGCAATCGTAAAGGTTCGAGCCTTGCCACTCGCCGGCCTGTTGGTGTCGGACGGGGTCGAATCCCAGTTCCTCGCGCGAAATCACAAAGCCCAATTGGGGATCTGTGCAAACGCGGACGAGGTTTTGCGAAGTCAGAACGCGGAACGTCGAAACGCTCGCCGGATCCTTGGCCGCGCGAATCTCCGCATTGTTGGTCAAGACTTGCCAGCTCGGCTTCATGATGGGCAGCAGAACCTCCGAGCGACGCCGCACCTCGACTGCGGTCGCCCGCGAGAAAACGACGCCCGCAGATTGGCTCAGCGTCAGATAGTTCGGCCTTTCCAAAGTAAACCAGACGAACGACCCGGAATTGCGCGCATCCGCGACGAGTACGGTGCTGCCCGGCGGAATTGCCTGGACCCAGTCGGTGAAGTCGGCGCTTTCTATGCTGGATCCTTGGTAGCTCGACGGCGGGACGGAATGGGGGAATATCGCGGCGCACGCAACGAGCAGGGCGGAGGCGGCGATTACCAATGCGAGCAAGGATTTTAAATTGCAAACCCAGCATACCGCAACGCACGCGACGAGGAAACCGACGGTTCTGTTCTCCATGAGGCGTTTGACGAACTGCAGAGTCCACGGCTCACTACCGGCAGCCGTTTTTGTGGCCAGCACGAGCGGCCATTGCTGCACGAGCAGCCATGTGAGAATACCGATCAGTGCCGCAACGAAAACGACTGGCCAAAGGGGGCGCAGCCTCTCGCCGATCGAGTCTCTCGAGAGCCAGATGAGCAGCGCCAAGCAGACCGACAGCAGCGCGGCTGCGCCGGAGAAATCCCAAGCCGCCACGAGCAACAGGCTGCAGGCAGCTCCACATTCATGCTGACTGCACATGCGAACGGCGGTCGGAGCGAGCAATAGGATGGCGAGAATTTCCGCAATCCAGATCCACCGCCACGCTTGGCCTTGAATCAAGATGGCGAGCGGTCCGATCGCACTCGCGATCACTGCCACCGCGATGCCGGCGCCGGCAACCAGTAGCGCGCTGAGGCAGAGCTTGGGTAGTTGCGAGTCCTGCGATAGCGCGTCTCGAAAAACCACCGCGGTCAACGTCAAACAGAGCAACGGGCGGGTATTGAGTTCCCAATCGTGCTTTGTCCAGAGGTCCAAGAATAGAAACTGTGAACGCTCGCGCACGATCGCCAGCCATTGAAGGTCGAGTATCGGCAGCGCGCTGCCGAGCGCCGGTACAACGGTCGCGGTGGCGGCAATGCACGCGATTGCGGCAATGGCGCCAATGGCCAGAATCACGGTGACCCGGGTCGGCAACCCAATGCAGATCAGCAGCAGCACGCCAGGCAAGGCCATCAAGGGATGCACGAGCAGAGTCGCGCTCGCAATCGCAAGCCCAAGCCGCCGGTAGCCGCCGAAATGACAGGCGAGCGCGCTGACAACTAAGGCTTCGGCAAATGAGCGCGCCGACAAGAAGTCCTCTGCGGTGTGAAACACACCGCTGCCGCCGTAGCTTCCCGGCACGATGATCAGCAGTGCGAGCGCGAGCGCCGCCGCTGCGGGGTTTGCAAATCGCCGCACGAGCAGCCACGCGGCCGCAAGCCCACATACCCGACACAGAATCATCAGCAACAGCGCTGCAGGCGCCAGACCCATCGATCGGATCACCGCGGCGTAGAGCGGCGTCAGGACGGTATAGTGATCCTGAGAGACATTCTGTAGATAAAGATCCTTGCCGAGACTGGGGTGGATTCTCGCAAGTGCCTGAATAGCGTAGAGTTGCGCGTCGTTGGTGATTCCGCCATAGCGGTGCGTCAAGAGCCAGATTGCCGCCAATATCAGACCGATAGCGGTGGCGGTCGCGCCTCGATTTGGAAGCTCACTGCGCTGTTGGTTTGTAACGGTGGCCAGGACCGTTTGCGAAAGTCGTCTGGTCGCGTATAGCGCCGCTACTCGGTGATCGGCTTGCCACATACCTTTGCGCTCGGGGATCGAGAGCGGAGCAGCATATTGCATTATCGTTGACGTAGGGACCAAAGATTGACTACTGATCTTCTCGAGCAGATGCCGCCGCAGGGAAACGCATCGAGCCCGCTATTGTCGATCATCACGGTCTGCCTGAATGCCGCCGCGACCATCGGGGACACGCTGGCCTCGGTCTCGATGCAAGATGCCGATTTTGTCGTCGAACATCTCTGCATCGACGGCGGCTCGAGCGACGCGACGCGGGAGATCATCGATCGCTGGGCGGGCCGTTCGCGGCGAATCAAAAGAATTTACGAGCTTGACGATGGGATATTTGACGCGATGAACAAGGGCCTACGCGCGGCGAGCGGGGAGTACGTCCTGTTCCTCAATGCCGATGATTTTTTGGTTTCGCCACGGACGCTTGCCGCGGCGATGCAGGGCATAGTCCCTGGCGCCCCCGGCAATCCCGACCTGGTCGTCGGCGATGCCGTCATGGGCAGTTTGGAAAAGCGCGGCTTTTGGAGACATCGCCGCGTCCCAAGGCACCTTGGGCGAATCCGAGGCATCGGACTATATCCAGTGCACCAGGGACAGTTCGCGAAGCGCCGGCTGCTCGAGGCGGTCGGTGCATTTGATGCGCGCCGACGCTTGGCGTCGGATCTCATTCACTATTACGAGATGGAAATGAATTGTCGGCCCTCGATTCGCCGTCTCGGCGCCGATGTCGCGTTCATGCAGTCCGGCGGTGCAGCTAATGCCGGCCCCATGGCGATCATTCGCGGCAGCGCCGAGATTTTCCGGCATCTCTCTGCGAAGCGCGGGTTCTTGCGTGCATGCGCGATGCTCTCGATCAAGACGATGCAATCGGTGGGCGAGATTCGCTACGGCTGCTGCCCCCACAAACGTTGGTTCATCGGATAGGACACATGTTCGTCAAACTCCTGCTCATTCTCGTATCGATCAATACGATCGCAAGTCAGCTCCTCGTCAAGAAGGGCGTAACGCAATTGGGCGGAATTCGCGCTTTCGCCGATCTGCCGCGGTTTGCGATTCTGGCGGCTACGTCGCCGTGGATTCTGCTGTCGGTTTGCCTGCAAATCGTGGGATATCTGGCTTGGTTCGTGGTGGTCACACGGGAAAAATTGGGCGTCGCCGTGGCATTCACCGGCGCAAGCTTTTACGTTTTGATGGCGCTGTCCGCCTGGTATTTCTACGACGAAACGCTGTCGGCATTGCAGTGCGTCGGAATCGGGCTGATCGTGCTCGGTGTCGTCTGCATGGCGATACCATCGCGTTGACGATGCAATCGGCGCGGCTGAGTCGCTCGCCCCCAAACCCGCGACCCATGCCGTGCCCCCCGGGCAAACCAAGTCAACCCTTAGGCGAACCGGCAGGGCGCGCGACCGATTCGAGGAAGTCCTGGAACGGACCCATCGCGGACTGATCGTCGAATAATACCGAACTGCGCTGCTGAATCTCGTGCCGAATGTGCGCCTGGTAGTGGCGATCGGTTACTAACCTGACGACGAGATCCACATACTCAGCCTCTGTTTGAACAATCAACTCTTGCAAATCCATGCGCCGCAAAACTCCGCTTGCCAGACGCCCGCGCAAGAACCGCCCTTCCCGCGTAACCACTGGCAGGCCGCATTCGATCGCTTGCACTGCCGTGTTGTAGCCGGAAAAGCCAATGGTATCGAGCAACACATCGGCGCGCCTGAGCAGGCAGTGGAACTCGTTGAGGTTCAGCCACCGAACGAACCGCACGTGGTCCATCACGTTGAGGCCGGCCGCCTCAAATTCCTTGCTGATCCTGACTTGTAGAAGGTTCGCGAGGGCCGCCCCGGAGGGGCGGAAGAATACCAGCTGCGCGTCCGGGGCCTTTCGCGCGATGTCGACAATTAGGTGGTCGTTCGCGGGTTGGTACTTGAACGGAGAGCCCGGACAGATCAGGACGGGCCTTTCGAAATCAATATTCATCGCGGCAAAACCAGGATCGACGCTTGTGCGCGCCAACGGCTGTATGCGGTTGCCAAGATGGGGCAGGAGTACGAGCTGCTCGGAATAGTGATCCTGCGCATGCGCGGGTTCGAAACAGTCTGCGGACACGTAGTAGTCAAGTGTCGGCAAGCCGGAAGTATCTGGATGACCCCACGTATTGATCTGAACCGGCGCCAACCGCAGGCTGGCCAGCTTGAGAGCCATCGGATCGAGCCCGACTGCCGGATATAGCAGAATTTCACAATTCTGCTCGCGCATCGCGGTGACCCACTGTGAGAGCGTCCTCGGGCCGCCCACAAAGACATCCGACTTCGCACGCGCGCAAGCTGTCTCTGCATCGGCCCGATCTGCCAACGAGAACACGACGAGTTCAAACCGTTCGGGATCGAACGACTGGAACCAGCCCTTGATCAGAGCCATCCAAACCGAATGCAGCCAAATATCTGCAGAGACGACACCCAGCCGGACCCGCTTTTCCATCGGTCTCCTGGACGCAGGCGATTTCTGGCGGTCGAGCCAGCGCTGCATCGCCAAAGCACACACCCGTCCATACTGCTTCAGGAGTGCCAGGTTGTTTTCCTCCTGATAGGCCAGAAAAAAAGGCTGCAGCTCACCGACAAAGAACTCGCCGTCCGCTTCGCTCTTGACCCACCAGTCTTCGAACCTGGCAAGCTCAACTCCGAATCCGGAGCGGTCCCGAGTATCGTCGGCGCCCTTCGCGGAAAAGGCGGGCGCCCACACCATTACGCGCGCCCAGCGCGCCCTTACATTGCCGGGATCGAGCTCGATAGCCCTGTCGAAGCTCGCCATGGCGCGATCGAGCTGAGCCCTGTGCCAATAACTGAACCCTAGGCTGCAATGATAGTCGGAGACTTTCGGCTCGAGTGCCACTGCCTTTTCGAGATTCGCCTGGGCAAGCGCAAGGCTTTCATCAGAGTTGCCGTCGACACCGTAATAGGCTTCCCCAAGGCGGTAGTACGATGCGCCCGAGTTGGGATTCAGCGATATCGCGCGCTTGAATAGCTCGAGCGCCTCGGCATACCTCGCCCTTCGATTGAGCAGCACACCGAGCTCGTGGTAAGGAGCAAAATTATCCGGGGTAAGTTCAATCTCCCTTCGGTACGAGGCCTCAGCCTGATCGAATTGCTCAGTGTCGAGCAAGAGCCGCGACAGGCTCCGCTGAGCTGTGATCAATGCGGGGTTTAGAGTCAACGCCCGCATGCAGCTTGCGATCGCCAAGCCTTTCTCGTTCGCGTGCAGATGTAGGTTGCTACGATAAAAGTGCAGCTCGGCCGAATTGGGCAAGATCGCCAGGCTTTTTTCGCAGAGCGTCGTGGCCTCGGGAAACCGGCCCGCCCTGAATAATGCGGTGATCAACTGGCGGCGCGCAATTTCGAAGTCGGGGCGCAAGTCGATCGCCTGTTGCAGGTGCGAAATCTCCGCGTCTCTCGGCCCGGTGGTCTCGAGGATGCTGCCTAGTAGGTAGTGACTGTCAGCGTCTTCGGCGGCAACACGTACGGCACGTTCGAGAACTTCACGCGCTTCATCAGTACGGCCTTGCTCTCTGAGTACAAAACCCAACAAAACGAGGGCGGCAGGATAGTGCGCGTCGGATTCCATCACTTGCCGATAGATGCGCTCGGCCTCGGCGTATCGGCCTGCCTTTAGATGCTCATCGCCCTGCTCCTTGACGGTCTGGGGCCGGCGGACTTCTCGTGCAACAGGATCCGCAATGGGGGTCGCCGCGCCAGGTGCCTTAGCGGCGATTTTCCTTTTAATCCAGGTCAACATTTGCGGGGGTCAGGATACCGCGCTCCCTCCCAGCACACAACAAGCCGGGTTCGACAACTGCGCCATTCGGCGAAGAAGAGCGAGCGGCGCCAAGCTTGCACCAACTATCGGAGCCGATACATTTGTAACAATGGATTTTGCGCGCGTATGTGTTGGATGACGTTCTCGAGAACGCATATCCGCATTTTTTGGCAACTGACCAACTCTTGCGCGATGCTGGGCGTGATCGTCCGGCGCCCCGCACGTATTTTTTCGTTATCGTGAAGTAATTCCTGTGCTTGCGCCGAGCTCTCATAACTCAGCAGCGCGCGCGTTACTCGGACTCGACGAGTAACGCGCGAATCTGCGGCTCAATCAATCCGGTGATTGAGCCGATTATTTCATTCCCCGGGATGCTCCACGGGGTCTCGCCGCATAAAGAGGAAATCGGCCTGGATCGGCCGTTTTGATGCGCCCGTCGAGAGATTCGCGACGCCGATCAATTCGAAGCCCTTGGACAGCAAGTAGGCGACGACTTCGCCAGCCAGCGCCTGCCCGACATAGAGTTCGATGAAGGAGGCCTCCACATAGACATACTTGAAGCGGGACAGCAGGGGTTCGCATGCTTTGAGCGCGACGAATTCGAATCCCTGAACATCGATCTTCAGCAGCGCCGTACCGGTGATTTCCGCCTCGCCGAGGCAGTCGGCGAGTCGCGCGGTCGCGACGGTCTCCCGACCCGATTCTTCCGTGAACGGAAAATGTTCGTTCTGTGCGGCAGCGATCGGCAGCAGCGACGACGATCCATCCCAGCGCGAAACGTGCATCGAGGCGGTCCCCGACTCGCTCGCTATGGCGACATTGAAGAGGCGCGCGTCTGCGTCCTTGTTGAAGACCCGGCGGTAAACCGCTGCAGGAATTTGCTGCGGCTCAAACGAAAAGATCCGCGCCTTCGGGAACAGCCTTCGGGCACACAATGCGAATTGGCCGCGATTCGCTCCGATATCGACGATGGTCTCCACAGTCAACCCACCCAGCACGTGATCGTGTTCGGTCGATGCCGCGACGCGCGTGCGCAGAAAAGTTCTGCGATACGCGGGTATCCAGAAAGTGCGCAACAGTTTTACGAGGATATGCATTATCGCGACGGCACATCAGAACAGCAGACCGATCCGCGCGGCAGGCATCAGCAACGGTGATTGGTCGGTTTCTGAATCCAGAATGTGTACATTCCGATGAACGTGTCCGGGTTGTCCTGCTCGTAGAGCGCCCAATTGTGCAAATTGGTGCCGGACGGATCATCGGCGAAGCGTACGGCGTATCGATTGAACACCTCAGGTTCCAACTCGAAGCCAATGAAGTGGAGCCCGGCTTCGACAAGAAACGAGGCGATCTGAGCCAGCGTGAGGCGATGCTCCTGGACGTGAAATAGCAAGTCGCGACATTCACTCGTCGAATAGAAGTCGGGGAGTTGGGTCAGATTGTGCAATTCGGCGCCCGGGTTGCTGACGGCGGAGTCCTGGCGGAATCGGCGAATGTCGTCGGCTGTGCTTGCAAACCCGCGGGCGGCGATGAAGGCACGTCCCTTGACCACGCTCCTGCGCGCAGTTTCGCTGTAGAAACCCAAGCGCATGAAACCGCCGGGCCGCAATCGAGTCAGCAGGGTTCGCCACCCGGCAAAGGGGTCGGCCAGATGATGCAGCACCCCAATGGACTCGACGAGGTCGAACGTGCGTTCAAGGTCGCCGAGCTTGAGAATGTCGGCTTGGCCGTACTCGATGTTCGTCATGCCCAGCTCCCGCGTCTTTCGTTTGGCATAACTGATGCTGCTCAGGCTCAGGTCTATCGCCAGAACACGAATGCCGCGGAATCGCTGGCCGGTGATCAGCGAATGCCTGCCGGTGCCGCACCCGGCGATCAGCGCCTCCGGCGCGCTGTCATCCCGCATCGGTGTAAACCGCCCGAACGGCAGCGAGCCCCGCAATTCGTCATTGAAGCGCAGTGTCTGCTCTAGTATCGGCACTTTCACCCAGCGCGGGTAAGGATTTTGCTCATACAGATCGCGCACCTCCTCGGAGACGCCGCTCGTGATCGGTGTCAGGCGTTCAATGCCTGCGCGCAGCGCCTGCTCTTCGAGCGGTTCGCGAATCTGTTGGCGCAACACCGCATCGAGCGGCCCGGACTCCTCGGCAACCAGAAGCCGGCTTGCATCGGGCAACGTATAAAGCGGGAAATAGGCGGCAACGGCCAGCAAGAGCAACGGCGGCACCGCCGCGTTGGCGTCGAGCAGCGCCAGTAATTTCGTGCGGCAGGCCGCAGCCGCGAGCTTTTCCCGCTCGTCGCAATCGAAGATATACTCGTTGACGAAGCACTGCCTGGCGAGTGCGGCATAGAACGGCAGCGCCGCGAAGTCTGCAGAATCCGCCACTCGATTGCTCGACGCGGTTTCAAGCAAGGCATGGCGTGCGCAAGTCAGAAACCGCTCGAGTTCGATCGTGGTCACAGGCGCCGTTTCGAGCGATCCCTGGAGCAAGGCGTCCGCCGCAAGCGCGGCAAGGCCGTTCGCACCGAACAGCATCGCCTTCGGTAAGCGTGCGGGCCATGACCCGTTGGCGAGGCGCACGCAACTGGCTATCCTCGGGTTGAGCATGACCAGTTGGAATGCCGGCGGGCACAGCTGATGCGGGAGTGCCCAAGCATCGGCGATGGCCGTCGTTAGAGCGGCGCGCAGCCGGGGGTCGTCCTTGGTAATTCTTACTCTAGTGATGCAGCCGGCAAAGGCCACTTTGGTCGTCCATGCTGGCGCATGATCGAGCAGGGGTACCATGAGCTGCAACGCTTCCGCGGATTTGCCGAGCGCCAACAGAGTCATCGCCAAGTCGTAGAGAATTGCTTGTGATTCCGGCTCAAGCGAGAAAGCGCGGCGAAAACTTGCTTCCGCTGCGTCGAACTGCTGCAAATTGCTCAACACGACGCCTAGGGTATGGTGAGTTTGAGCAAAATCCGGATTGATATCAATGGCCTGGCGCAGGCTGGAAGCGGCATCGTTGAGCCGCGGGTTTGGGCGCACGCGCAGCAATGCGGTGGCGAGGTCGCAATGAGCCTGATGCATCGTTGGCTCAATTCGGGCTGCCTGTCTGAACGACTCGATCGATTCGTCGATTCGACCAAGGCTAAGCAGCGCTACGCCGAGATGGTAGTGCGCGACGGCGTAGTCAGGCCGAATACCGATTGCCCGGCGCATGCAAATGACGGCCTCGTCATGCCGGCCCTGGGTCATCGCAAGCAGTCCCAGATTCAGATGGACTTCGGTGTAACCTGGATTAATCGCCAGCGCACGCTCGTAGCTCTGCGCGGCTTCGGCGGCGCGACCCAGGCTGTCGAGTGTGTTTCCCAAGGCCACGAATGCATCTGCAAAATCAGGCCTGATGCCGATGGCTGTCTGGTAGTGGGGCACAGCACGCTCGAACTCACCGGCGCGGGTAAGGAGGTTGCCCAAGTTGAAGTGGGCTCCGGCATGCCGGGGGTCGCAGGCGATGGCGAGTTCGTAGGCACTGCGCGCCGCGTCGATCTCGCCGCGCGCAAGCAGAATGTTGCCGCGATTCAGGTGTGCTCGCGCGCATTGCGGGTCAGCCCGAACCGCAGCCTCATAGCGCGCCAGGGCCTCAGGAAATCGCCCCTGTTCCTCGAGCGCATTGCCCTCATCGATCGCCGCGATTGCCGGGCTCACGCCAGCGGTTCCGAGATTTGCCATGTTTTGCCTGTCGGGGATCGTCTCGTCCGTTGCGGCCTCGCGCCCGGCCGATCCAGACGCGGTAGTCTTCAGCAGCGATGACAATAGCATGCCGGTTTCTGCGGTGCAGGTATCCGGTTGCGTGCGCGCAGCGAACCCCTTGATCGCCGGCATCCACCAGCGGTGCCTTTATCTAAGGAACGGAGGCCCGCCGCTGCCCCGTAAGCTTGACGCAAGTCGCATAAATATTGTGATCACTTTCACCGAATCGCAACAAGTAATTTTTCATAACGTCGGCGGCCCTGCGTTTAGGTATAGTTCTTCGCGGTGGTTCGGGCACGGCGAACGGCGCCGTAGTGACATGCTGGGTGCGATCGGGGCGAAGAGGGCTCTTCGTCCGAGGAGGCGGATGATGTTCCAATGGTTTAAGGCGCACGAAGCGAGCGAAATTGGCAATTCGCTGGCCGACCAATTTGTGGCGCAAACCGCGGGCTCATCGACGGACCCCGACAAGCCCGTGCAGGAGCTTTTGCGACACGCCGACGGGGACACCCGCACCTCACGACTGAACATGTTCAAGCGAGCCAAACTTGCGAACGCCTTCAAGTGGCGATTGCTCGAAAAAGGCATTGAAAAGAATATTGCCGACGAGGTCACGCACAAGCTGGTGCTGCACCTATCGCTGCGCGGTTCTGACAACGCGCAGAATACCGGCGCAATCGCCGTACCGGCGACGCCGGCCGCGCCTGCGAGCCCCAAGGAGTTGCTGGCCCGAGGCAACGAGTGCTTCGAACAGGGTGCCTATGCCCAAGCCGCGGCCATCTACCGCGAATTGGTGGGCCGCCATCCGCGACATGCCATGGGCTACCGCAATCTTGGCGCAGCGATGTTCAAACTGGGTCGCTATACCGAGTCCGAGGCGTCGCTGCGCAAAGCCGTCGAATTGGATCCGAACAATTATGAATCCTACGGTACGCTCGGGACGTTGTTGCGATTGATCGGACGAACCGCGGAATCCGAAGCGATGCTGCGCCGCGCGCTCAAATTGAATCCGAAGTATGCGGACGCACGCGCGAGTCTCGGCGAGACGCTGCTGCAGCTTGGCCGCGTGCGCGATGCCAAGGCCCGCTTCGAGAAGGTTCTCAAGAGCGCGCCGCGTCACGTCCAGGCTTTGCTCGGAACGGCGCAAGTCGCGCAGATGGAGGGACGATTCGAGGAGGCCGCGGCGATTTATGGCCGCGTGCTTGCGATCCACCCCAAATTGCCTCAGGCCTGGGCGGCGCTGGTCGGCCTATCGAAGATGACCGCGGCGGACAGCGACTGGCTGAAGACCGCGGAGGAGATTGTGGCCGGTGGTATCCCGCCAGATGAAGAGTCCACATTGCGCTTTGCCATGGGTAAGTATCTCGATGACGTCAAGGAATACTCGCGCGCCTTCGAGAACTTCAAACGAGCCAATGACTTACAGAAGGCCGCCGCCCCGGCCTATTTGCCAGATGTGCGCACGGGCTTCATCGATTCGATAATTCGCGGCAACACACGCGAGGCGATCGCGCAGGCGGTCGGCGGTTCGGCTTCGGTGAAGCCGGTTTTTGTCGTCGGCATGGCGCGCTCGGGCACTTCGCTCACCGAGCAAATCGTCGCTTCACACCCTGCGGTGCGCGGCGCGGGCGAGTTGTTGTTCTGGACCGACGCGGCGCGCGAGCATGAAGAGGCGATCGAACGAGGCGTCCTCGATGAGGCGACGCGGAAAAAACTGGCGGAAGACTACCTGCATGTCCTCGCGGACCGAGCGCCGGGAGCCGAGCGCGTCATCGATAAGGCGCCTTTCAACAGCGATTTTCTGGGCGTGATCCACACGGTGTTTCCGAAGGCTCGCATCATCTATATGCAGCGCGACCCCATCGACACCTGTCTGTCTTGTTATTTCCAGCCATTTTCGGCTGCAATCAATTTCAATAGGGACCTCGCGAACATTGCGCACTACTACCGCGAACATCAGCGTCTCATGGCACACTGGCGTGCCGTGCTGCCCGCGGGAACGATACTCGATGTGCCGTACGAAGAACTCGTTGCCGACCCGAACCTGTGGATACACAAGATCCTCGAGTTCCTGGGTCTCGAGTGGAATGATCGGTGCTTGGACTTCAACAAGACCCAGCGGCTGGTCGCGACCGCGAGCTACTGGCAGGTGCGCCAGAGGGTTTATAAAACTTCCGTTGCGCGATGGCGGCACTATGAGAAGTTCATCGGGCCCCTGCTACAGCTGAAAGCCTGAGACCGGAATTTGGAGCGGCAACGGCCCGCTGAAGTCGAGCTTCCATTGACGCATAGCGATCGCCCTTGGAGCGTTTACCTCGGGATGGCGCTGTGCATCCTATGCATTGCCTATTTCTCCGCACTCGACTGCGGGCTGCTTTCGAGCGCAAGTTTCACCCCGATGTTTCGTTTGCTGCTGCGGTCCTACGACGCCGATACGGCCTGGATCGGTGGCGCCGTGTGCCTGCTCGCCTTGTCGTGGAAGCATTCGGCTCCGGTGCTCAAGCTCGTCGATGTTCTGGCCGCGCACCGCGGTTGGGTCGCGCTCACCTGCGTTTTGCTGACTACGCTCGGCTCGATCGTCGTCTACCACGGCTATGCCTTGAGCATGGACGAATATGCTGCGGTTTTTCAGTCGAAACTGTTCGCTTCCGGGCGGATTCATGCGCAGCTGCCGGCCTCGCTCGTCGATTGGTTCGTGGTGTCCGGGTTCAACGGCTCGTTTCTCTTTGCTTCGCGGGAGACGGGCGGCGTCATGGAGGGATACTGGCCCGGATTTGCGTTGTTGCTGTCGCCGTTTCAATGGCTCGGCGTGCCGGGGCTTTGCAACGCGCTGCTCGCCGGCGGGGCCGTTTATTTGATCTACCGCGTGACTCTGGAGATCACCGCGGATCCGCGGACCGCGGGCTGGGCCATGCTGTTTACTCTGGCTTCCGGCGTTTTCTGGGCGAATGCCATTTCGTTTTATTCGATGCAAGCCCACCTGACCGCAAACCTGCTGTTCGCCTGGCTGCTATTGCGGCCCACGCCGATGCGGGCGCTGTCGGCGGGAATCGTGGGTTCCGTCGCGCTCGCATTGCATAACCCATTCCCTCACGTGTTGTTCGCCACGCCATGGCTGCTTGCGATGGCGATCGACAAGGCGCAGCGACGCATGCTCGTCCCGCTCGCATTAGGATATCTGCCCTTGAGTCTGGTCTTGGGCGTGGGCTGGCCGATGCTCAGAGCGTCCATCGCGCCGATCGGTGACGGCTACTCCCCGCAGATCCATTCCCTGACGCAGGTTTTCGTGTGGCCGGATGCCGCGCTGATCGATATGCGGATCGCATCCCTCGCGAAAATGTGGGTGTGGGCCATGCCCGCCTTATTCGTGCTGGCGGTGATTGGGCGTCTGCGTTACGCCGGTGA
>Ga0181538_10003691_pt1 | contig 14770 bp, 21 predicted proteins | sample PEATcosm2014_Bin_40_FD_119773 | JGI IMG/M metagenome (GOLD analysis project Ga0181538, IMG submission 119773) | Peatland microbial communities from MTU Mesocosm Facility, Houghton, MI, USA - PEATcosm2014_Bin23_30_metaG | ecosystem: Environmental > Terrestrial > Soil > Wetlands > Peat | place...
AACCTATTGATTTTATTCCTCCTACACCTTTAAGCTCAAAGCAGTAAATCATACATCTTTATAAATGGAGAAAAATATGAAAACCTTAAAACACTCTGCAATAGTGGCATTGATTTGCGGCGGATCAGCGGCATTTGCAGATCCATCCGCGAGCGTCGAATTTAAGAACTTAAAATCAGCGGTTGCGAAAGAAATTCACAGCATCGCAAGCGATATTCAAACCATTCTCGTATCTAATGCCAAGGGCCAATATAACACGCGAGACCTCCGCCTTGCCGCACTCGCTCGATTGCATGCTTTAAGAACAACAAACAGCAATACCACTAATAAAATACAAAGAATGCTTGATATCATAGACGAGGCGTTTCCCGCAGATTGGTACGTCAATAATCAAAAAAAAGAAATCGATCTGATGAACAAACAACTTAAAGATCTTAGCGATCTCTCAGCAGAAATAACTCAGTTGGAAGACAAAATTAGAGCGCAGAGTCCAAAAAAATAATCATGTTTTAGGCGCATCCGAAAAAGGATTCGCTTTTTTTATTCTATTCGCTTTGTAACGATTTTTTATTGACTTTTATAGCCCCAATTTTTTTATGCTGATAAACAATAATATTAAGCTTCATCTAAAAGGAACAAAAATATGAAGATACTTAAAGTAATAATCTTCGTTGCTCTCTTGGGATATGGAACGACGGTACTGGCAATGCAAAAAGAATTAGGCATCAACATTAATTTAACTCATAAATTGAACCGTGAAGAAGTTGATAAAATAAAAGCCCGCGCTGAGACGGAAAATCTTGATGATCTTAAAAACGATATAAAAAAACTTAACGACCATGGTAATAATAAAGCTGCTGGTCATATGCAAGTCGTGTATGATCGAAGAAAGGAAAAACAAGCATCGGAAGAAAAACGCAAACGAGAACAAGAAGAAGCTGTAAGAAAAAAACAAGAAGAAGAAGATGCTGCAAGAAGAAAACAACAAGAAGACCTAGCAAAGTCAGCAAATAGCAATGCTTTTATCGTTTCTTTTAACAATCAAGCTGAGAGCAGCTGGGTCTCGGGCATCACAGTTGAGCAAGTCGATGAATCAGGCAAATTGCCACAGACCCGATTAAATCCTGGCATTACAACAGTCACATTAGTAGAGGGTGCGCACTATAAATTCTCGGCTCAAAGCCTTTCGCCTCGAGTAAATGTAGTGAAAATTAACCCAGCGGGTTTTATCGCATATAAAGCAACGACGGTATATACGCTCGTACAAGCACAACACCCCGCTCTTGGGATACTTGTTCGGTGGGAAGTTTCGGCTGCAGAACAAAAACACAGCGAAGAGCAAGCAAAACTAGCAGAACAAAATCGCCAACACGAAGAAGAGATTGCACGACAAAAGCAAAAACAAGACGAAGAAGCTGCAGAGCAAAAACTTCAACAAGATCTAGTAAATGCAAAAACTGCAGGAATTCCTGCTTTCGTCGCTTCGATTTATGTACCTAATATCCCTAATGCCTTTGTAAATATCACCATAGAACAAGTCGATGAAACTGGAAAATTACCAAAAACCACATTAAGAGCCGGCACTACTACGAAACTTATGTTCATAGATGGCGCAAAATATACCTTCTGGGGACAAATACAGCCCAAGTCTGACAAGTATTATATACGGGCACAAAATCTAGAATTCTTACCCGCAAGTATTACCGCATCAAAAGACAATACACACTATGACCTAGCTGGGAATGGTGTAAAAATGCGTGTCCTTTCTGAAAACTATTCGCCTGCAGACTTGGCTCAAATTGCAGCACAAAAGGAAGAAGAAGAAAAACAGAATCAAGCTAAAGAGGCAGAAGCAGCGGAATGGCGTAAAAACAACTTTACTGGAGACGCCTTCTAAATTCATTTAATTCCCCTACGAATATTGCCCTTAATAAAGAAGCGCATCCCTCAAAAGATGCGCTTCTTTATGCTCTTTACCCCCTTGCAAGGCTGGGCCAGGTCCAGTCCCCTACGCCCATTAAAAGCCCTATGGAGCTGAATTTTAGATCACCTTGCGCATCAAATCTAGGCTCTAGGAGCCACCATATAAAATAAAAAACCTAAAATCATTGAATTTAAAAGGCTTTTTTCGGTATGCTGGTAAGTGTAAGACATTAATCATTCTTCATTAAGGAGTAAAACTATGAAGAATCTAAAAGTAATGGCTTTCGTGTCGTTATTTGCGTTAAGTATTGGAGCAATGCAAAATAGCCCTTTGAAGTCAATGGCGGAGCTGGAGCAAGAAAAGCAGTCATATGAGGAGATAGCGCAACAGAAAGATAATCCAGCGGCAGCAGTAAATGCAAAATATCAGCTTGCTAAAATATATTTGAAGGATGCGTTTCGGTCTAACGATGACACAAAAGCAAACGTAAATTATATGAAGGCAAAACAATTATTGGAAGAAGTAGTGCAGCTTCAAGACGATATTCTATTTGCAGCAGCAAATGCCAACATATCGCTTGGAATTATGTATGAAAATGGACACGGTACACAAAGGAATGTGGAGAAAGCAAAGAAATTAAATGGAAGAGGAGGAATGCTACTTGATGCATATAACCTGCAACAATAGATACTCCCTTAAAAAAGCTCAATCATGTTTTAGGCGCATCCGAAAAAGAATGCGCCTCTTTTTTTACTTGTTCTGCGATGTTTTCAAATGATCTTCAAGATGTTCTTCCATCATTTTTTCAAGAAGCTGCCATGCATCACCAGCGCAAATATCAAAGGTATGTTCGCATGAAAGCGGTTCACCAAATTGCACCGTACATTCTATGAGTTGATCCGGATTCAATTTCCCATCACAACGCTTGCTATAATCACGCGTATACTCTCGAATCGCAATCAATATCACGCTCTGGGCATCATGAATGCTGTATTGATTGGCATGCATAGTATGTTCCCACGGCGCCATATCTTTATAGTTGCGATCTTTTTTCTTATCAAACATCGTACATACATATTGTTTGGCAATGACCGTGCAATCATAAGGGACAGTGCGAACGTAATATGGGTTTATTTGCTCCCACATCTTGCGCTGAGATGCTTGATGCCGCTTATGAAAATCCGGCTCTTGCTTCATATAGTCATTTTGATATTTAGCCATTCTGAGCGATTGAGCTATGATTTTTACCCGATCTGGCGTTTTGGCCGCTTGCGCAATAGCAGGCACGTCTTGTTGGAGAATGGCAAGAGCCTTATCCGATACCTCGCCAATCTCGCTTACTGCCTCCATCTTTTTTAAGGTGACATTCACCATTTCAGCTATTTTTTTTCTATCTATATCGTTTTCTTTTTTCGTGGTATCCATGGCATAACTCACGCAAGTACATGCCATACCCACGATCAACAGATATACGTACATCATTCTTATACGAATCATCGATTGAAATACCTTATTTACTATTAATACAATGAGAGTGAATTATTGTATCACAAAATGCTATAAAACCGTAATTATAGGTCTGCCGGATTGGCTATTTTCTTAAATACTTCACCCTTGACCGGATGAGGGCGCACGCAGAACGCACCATCGGTGATGTTTGAGCCAAGGCATTTTTCTAAATTGTGTTCACGGAAATATTCTGGTTTAGTGCTATAAGCCTCTTGATAACCAAGCTTTTTGAGCATTTCAACCACGTGGTTAATATGCGTTCCACCTGCAACGGCAAGTACGCGTTCTTTATCCGCAGCCGCTTGTACATAATGCACCATCAATACATTCAGTAGATCGCTATCAAAGGTCAGTAAATATTTGAGCGTTTTGAGTCGATTTTCATGCGTCGTATGTCTGCTTACATAGTCCGCCATCGATATATTTTTATACTGCTCCATTTTGAGCCGTTCTATGTGCACCGCAAGATCCCGCAGATGCTCGGCATACCATTTTGAAAGAGTACTGCCATCGTTGTACTGCTTGATGTGATCAGCCGTTGATTGGACCTCCTGCATAATATCGCTCACCCGCACCCCTTTGAGTGAAGGAATCGATGATAAATCGGCCTTCAAATTATGGAGCAATGGCCCAAGGGCAATCACTCGGCAATAGCGATATTCTACGTTCTCCACGTCTAGACGATGATCCTTACAGGTCTGGGCCAATCCGCCCAAAATACCCCCGCGGGAATTGAGAAAAAAGCGACCGCATGACTTACGGCCACAATTATTTTCCGTACTTAAGTCTTCAACGATAACCTTGGTTTCATGACGGGGCATCTGCCTCAAGAGCTGCCGAATAGCCTCAGTTTGAGCCGGCGTAGCATTATGCTGCTTATCATGAAAGTCGCTGAGTCCAATGAAATAATGGTACCGTTTACGCGCAGAATCCCACTTTTTAAGCACCTTTACTTCGTAAATAAAGGCATGAGTTCCGCCGCTCACCAGCCCACATATGCCGAGCATCATCGCTCGAATGGCCCCATTCATACTGTCCCTTCCCCATCTCTTTCAGTCCCGTTTACACCCTCATTATAGTACAATCAGAAAACTGGTGGCAATGGTTTGTGGGTCAAAATGTTTCAGCCTGTGTGAATTTGGGGCGTAACTGAAAGGCGATTTTAAACAAAAACGCGTAAGATAAAGGATTTTTAAGAATTTTAGGTTGCGAACGCGCGGAAAGGGGAAAGGAATACCCAGGCTTCGCTAATACTTCGAAGTAATACCTCAGGAAGTATTTTGCTTCGCCGGGTTATTCTACTCGCTTATATCCATCCACAAGAACATGGTTCCCTACGAGATAGAATAAAGAAACCCCCATCCAGACAGAACGTCATAGATAGGGGAAATGGAGGTTATCAAACATAAAGTTCAGTAATGAGTGTACACAAAGTCTGTTAAAAAGCAATAATCTTATTCTACTTCGGGAATGTCATCCTTTTTACGCTGCAGGTTTATGCGAGTAGAATAACCCCATGCGTCGCTCTTCGAGCTATGCAGGGCACGGCCGGCGTTCCTGCCCCATCTATTCTCACTTGCCCACGGTCTTAAGCGAAGAGGCCGTGCTAAAAATGTCTTGATAGGCTGAAATCATGGCGTCCAAATTGAACCGTTCCCGCACCGTCTGCTGCGCATTATATCCCAAGGAAATCCGCTTGGCCTCATCAAAGATGATCTGGGTAATCGCATCAGCCAAATGGCGCATGTTGCCAGCCGGAACGACTATCCCGTCAATGCCGGAGGTCAGTACGCTATGATGTTTGGAAACGTTAGTCACGATGCAGGGCAATGAAAAGCTCATCGCCTCCAAGAGGGCAATCGAGATTCCCTCTCGATCAGATGATTGAACGAAGCAATCAAATATTGAGTAATAATATTGCGCGTCCTCACCAATCACGAAAGCCACATACTGCTCAACGCCCAAACTTTGGGCCTTTGCACGCAGATACTGCTCTTGCGTACCGGTGCCTAAAAGCACTAATCGCGCGAGCGGATAATTGTTATTCACGAGCGCGAAACTCTCAAGCAATAAATCGTACCGTTTATTGGCTTCAAATTTTCCGACCGAACCAATCACAAAATGTTCATCTGAGAGCCCAAGATCGTAACGACTCTTTTGAAATTGCATGCCGCGCGAAAGCACTTCATCAGCATTGACGCCATTGCGTATTACTTGAATGCGTTCTGCAGGAATCCAGCTATTGCGTGCGCGCAAGGTCTGCGCTGCTTCGTCTGAAACCACAACAATCTTTTGTGCAAACATTGCCGTGAAACGATCTAGAAAATTGGCGATTGCGCCTTCTTTGTCTGCGGTATTATGAATTGCTGAAATAACCGGAATGCCCAACATACGGCCAATGATTCTGCCGTATATATTACCCGCCCAAAGCAATGCGTGAATGCAGCTTGGGTGTAATTTTTTAATGAGACGGAATAAGCGCACGAAAAACACCGGATCATATAACCACATTAATCCCTTGACTTGATGAAGGGTAATCCCTTTAACGCGTAAGCGTTCGCTATACGGCCCATCATTAAAGTAAATGACGTGATGATTAAATTGAGCGGGATCAAGATGGTCAATGATACTGCAGAGTACACTCTCTGCGCCGCCTGTCTTGAGACTTGATATGAGATGAACGAGTCTGGGGCTATCTTTTTTCATAATGTTCATGACTGGATATGTTCAGCCTTAATTTTTTTCTTATCTACTTTGCCAGTGGCAGTCGTCGGTAAATCGCGCGTGACAATGGTAAAGCTACGCGGAACTTTATACGGCGCAAGATCACGCATACATAATGCTTTGAGCTCACGTTCGATATTATCACTCATTTCGCGAACCTGAACGTATGCAATCGGCACTTCGCCGCCTTGTTCATCGTTTATGCCAATCACTGCTGCGCGGATTACACTCGGATGCCCCATGATGACGTTTTCAACTTCTTGCGGATAAATATTGAATCCTTTATTGATGATCAAATCTTTTGAACGGCCCGTGATAACGATACGGCCTCTTTCATCAAGATATCCTAAATCGCCCGATGCAAACCAACCATCTTTCAATGCAGCTTCCGTCAATTCTGGCGAATTATAATAACCCATCATGACGTTATCGCCAGCAAACCAAAATTCACCAATCTGGCCTTGCGGCAACACGGTGCCATGCCCATCACGCACTTCCACTTGCACACCATAACATGGTCTGCCAACGTTACTGGTTGGAACTGTTTCATCATCAAGATCAACGCTGATCACAGGACTTGTTTCAGTCATCCCATAGCCACTGCAAATTCTGCGGCGATATAAGAGCGAAAATCCTGAACGAATTTTATCGGGCAATGCATCACCGCCAGAAATAAATAACCGCACCGTTTCGAGTGGTGCAGTTTTGAGTAAACACATCAAGCCAAATAATGCTGGCACGCCTAAGAAAATGGTTGGCTTATGTTTCAAACCTTCCAAAATGGCGCGGCGCTCTATCTGTGGCACAATAATGACGGTATATAATCTGAAAAGGCTCGCCCAAACGCAGGCATTTTGCGCAAAACTATGAAAGAGTGGCAACACACCAAAAACTCGTTCATGCGTACCCGGTTCGTAACGGGTTAACGTTTGCAACACGTTGCTCATCATATTGCGTGAACTTAACATCACGCCTTTTGGCAATCCGGTAGTTCCCGAAGTGTAAAGCAATGCAGCCAATTCATCTGGCTTGCATTCAATAATCGTTTCATCCACTGATTCGTCTTGCGCTGGCACTCGCATATCTGCGTCCGTCACAATCGGAATATTAAGCGGTGGCATATTTTTAATGCGTTCAAGTAAGGCAGTTCCTGCAACCATGAGTGTTGGCTGCGCATCCTTCATAATGTGTGCTAATTCCCGCTCACCCAAGAAAGTGTTCAGCGGAGCAACTACGGCACCCGCATGTAAAATAGCAAAGTAACCGATATAAAATTCAATTGAGTTTTCAAAAAATAAAAGGACGCGATCGCGCGGTTTTACACCCTTTGTTTTCAAAAGAGCGCTCAATGCGCAGGCACGTCTATAAAGATCACGATAAGTAATGATGGTATCACGGCAAATGAGTGCGGTTCTTTCGGGAGCAATACGTGAGGCACGCTCGAGTAATCTACCGATATACATGAAGTCACCGCCGGTCATCATATCCCGGCTATATCGCTCATAAAGAGCTTTTTCGTGACGCGTTTGAGAATCTATGTTTTGCATATGTTTTTTTGAGTTTTACCTTTAAAAGATGGGGACATCTCATGCATCTTAAGGTATACTACTGGAGGAAATAATCAAGCGGTTTAAGCCATTAGATCGATCAAATCTATCATGAAAGAATCCATGAAAATCCCGTCACACGGCCTGCTTATTACCCTAGAGGGCATCGATGGCTCAGGCAAAAGTACCCTGGCCCAAACTCTGCGTGACGCCCTTATCCAACGTACCATTCCCGTCCTGCTGACCCGTGAGCCGGGTGGCAGTGAGCTGGGCAAACGGCTGCGATCCATGCTGCAAGAACGCAGCGTTGCGCTGTGCCCCAAGGCTGAATTCCTCCTTTTTGCCGCAGACCGCGCCCAGCACTTTCATGACGTGATTATTCCCAATCTTGCAAAAGGCATGGTGGTTATTTCAGACCGCATGGCTGATTCATCCCTGGTTTATCAAGGCTTTGGCCGCGGCCTCGAATTACCGTTTATCGAAACGGTTAATGCGTGGGCCATGAATGGCATCAAGCCAAATCTGACGCTTTATCTTAAGATCTCGTCTGCGCAGGCGCGCGAACGGCTTGCATTACGAGCCCCCCATTTAACGGCGTTTGAGAAAGATGTTGATGATTTGCGGGAGCGTTTAGTCCATGGATTTGAAACGATCTTTGCACATCGTGATAACGTCATTACCCTTGATGCGCTGCAGTCGGTAGAACACCTTACTCACCAAGCCGTTGATGCGCTTATTCCTCTTTTGAGATCATGATCATGAATACACCTCATCTTTATCCCCTACAACTATGGTTTGGATATCATCACGAACTGCTCGAACAGGCGCAAACTTTTTTACAAAGCGTTTTTTGCCGTAATCAATGCGGCATTTGCCATACCTGCCAAAATATCCGGCAACAGCAACACCATGCGATCATGTGGCTCACGCCGGAAAAAAATTATACCATCGCGCAGCTGCAACCCATTTTCGAAACAATCTCGCTGCAACTTTCTCCCGATGAGCAATTCTTTTTCGTAATCGAACATGCTGATGCGCTCACGCCTACCTGCGCAAACAGTCTTTTGAAAGCGATGGAGGAACCGCCGACCGGTTATCATTTCTTACTCCTTGCCCAACGGCAAGATGATATTTTGCCAACCATTCGCTCACGCGCAGTGATCAGCTCATTTTATAAGCAGGATGACATTCCAGAAGAACATCCGCTCTTGGCATATTTCAGCGGCATCAAACCGCAAAACCCGCGTGATTTCTTGCAAGATCTTGATCGTTCATCAATCTCGGAACGTGAAAGTGTTGAGCTCACTGATCATCTGCTCGGATTATGGATGCGATCGCTCAATGATGGTTTGCGTAAGAGAAATCGCAAAACCATTCTGAAATCAAAAAAAATGGTGCGTATTTTTAAAGACGCACTCTTAACACCGCCGATGCCCGGCAGTTCAAAACTGTTTTGGAAGAATTTATTCTTACGTGTGCAATAAACATCATCTTTGTGGAAATACTCATTAAATCTTAATCACCGTTATGATTTACAACATCTCTTTTTCCTGCCCAAAAATCGTTATACGATTGCGCGGGCTCAGGTAATGGACCACAAAAACCCTCGCCTTCAAGATAAAGTCTCTCAAGAGTTTTTAATGAGGGTTGCCGCGCGCAACCTTCTTCTGCTTTAGCCTCTATACATTTTTCTAGTTCTTCATCAGATTTTTTTTGCTCTTCGGCAGAACATTTCCAAAATTTACCTCGTAATAATCGTTTGGCTCTTGTCATTTTATCTTGCGCGGGATCCATCCCCCATGCAGAATGCATTGTTCCTGCGAGTAGTGAGCAGATTATTATCATTTTTTTCTTCATTACGTCTCCTTATTTGCTTTGCAGCCTAATCTAGATTCCCTTTACCTTCATCGCGTCTATTATCCAGATACAATTTAATCGCAACATTAATCTCTTGCGCAAGATAACCAGCCTGCAGGCCCAATGACATTTGTTCATATGCTTCTGAACGGGTCACCAATCCATCTCTCGATACTTTTGATGCGGCTTCTTTCCACGCTGCAATTTTTGGTGTGATCTGCTGAGCCTCTGGACTCACATAAAACCCATCGGGGGTCCGTTCAAAAGCTTGGATTAATGATTGCAAGCCCTGATTGGGATTGGTAACGTAAATCCCCCCGTTACTTGCACGTAGATCTGTATCAGTCACTGGCTCTTTATCATTTTTTTCCTCTTCCATCCCCCATGCATGTTGCATCGATCCTGCGAGTAATGCACATGCTACCATTATTGTATACTTCATCACCGTCTCCTATTGTTTGGCATCTTTATTATTCGCTGCTTCTTTATTTTTGAGATATTGCTCAAGAGCATCTTCAAGCTGTTGAGCCAGTTCCCCCGCTTGCGCTAAACGCCGCGGACCTTCCGCTAACGATGCCTTTGCTGCATCTTGTTTAAAGGCCAGTACCTGTGGAATAATTGTTAAAAATTCTGCTCGCATGTTGGCTTGCCGCATTATAGGGACACCTGCTTGCGTACACTTTGTCTGCGCCCTCATTAATGCAGCGTACCCATTAATTGCCGGTAGATGCTGATTGGGCTGTTCCATTGCCCATGTATGGTGCATCGTTCCTGCGAGTAATGTGCACATTATTATTGTTTTATAGTTCATGATATCCCTGTTTACTATGCTTGTTTTGATATGCTTCCAACGCAGCTTGAAACTCTATCATTAACCCGTCCACGGCCTGACTTACCAAAGTCATATCCGGATTGTTAGATTTTTTCAGATTCTTACGAAACATTGCAATGCTCAGCATTACGTCTTGAAACTCCTCAGATGCGCAAACAGCGCTATGCTCTGATACCATTGTATTTAACATATCTAAAGGCGCTTTTTCGCCAATCCCCCATGCATTCTGCATTGTTCCTGCGAGTACCGCACACATCATCATTCTTTTATAGGTCATTTATTTCATTTCGTGTTGCGATAAACTCGACTAACTATGCTCCGAACTTCCTTAATTTCTTCCTTAAGATCGTAGAGACTAATTTCTTGCTCATGATTGTAGGAATAGGTCTTCGAATATTGCGTCATATTCACAACTTTATTCTCTACCGTTTCTATTTTTTGCTCCACATTAGTCATTCTATCGTTCAACTGCTTGCTCATATTTTCAACATTCAGATTCAATGCCTCTATCGCAGCAGCTAATCGAGCTATCTCGCTCACTTCTTGTCTTGGCACTGAACTATTATTGTTATTTACAGCTGGCACCCTTGCATTATCATTCAAATGTGGCAGCAGATTATTACTATTGCTCGGGCGAATTGAATTCGATGGGCTCATCAACGGTGCGCTTGGACTGTATTGCACGTTATTATTCATACTAATTGATTGTGAAGGGGTCATTAATGGTGCACTCGGACTGTATTGCACCGGGTTGTGCGGATTAATTAGCTCGTATCCCGGCCCCCTATGCATCCCCCATGATTGTTGCATCGATCCTGCGAATACTGCGCACATTATTATTGTTTTATTGTTCATAATTACTCTTTCTTATCATTGTTTTTGTTTGCTTGATATTTGGTAAGTGCAGCTTCAAGTTCCTGTGCTAGACAGTCTGCTTGGAGAGTGTGTTTTACTATTTCCTCGCGAGTCATCTGATCAAACTTACCTTGCACTTTCATAAAAGCATTAAATTTTGGTGCCACTTCTTTAAACTCTTGAACCTTAGTCCATCTATGGCATTCTTTATCGCATTTAGTTTTCGCTGCAATGAGAGCGTCCAGCGCATCACTTGCGTTACATGCATTTACCCAGCTATCATCCTCATCCATCGCCCACGCATTTTGCATCGATATACCGATTACTGCGCACATTATTATTGTTTTACAAGTCATAATTGTTCCTTAAAAAAAACCAATGCTTTAATAAGCCCATCCGTGATCAGTATTAGATTGAGGTGGCCCGTCTTGATCGCCTTTGTTATTCCGATTAATATGTGCTGTTTTGCGCAATAATGCATCTACATCGTGCGTCATTGTTTGCTGTGCATTATGTACCCCATTTAATTTCTTGCCCTGCTGCGCAACGATAACTTCCAATGCATCTATTTTAGAAAGCAAGCGAGCGATTGTAATATTCTGTTGCCGCACTTGCTCAGCAATAGTTTGATTATCATCCTTGTCCATCCCCCATGCATTTTGCATCGACCACAAAATGCTCAAGGCCATGATCTTATAACGCATATTTATTTTCCTTTTCAAAATTAAATCCAGATCTCATCATCTCTTTGAACATCTATGGAGCCTCCTTCAAATATAATCGGTGGGTTCTGCGTTTCGTTTCCCATGGAGCTACCCTCAAAGATAATCTCTGGGCTTTCCGTTTCGCTCTTATATGAAAACTCAAAACCTGGCTTCTTATCTTGATCAGCGTTTTTCCTCAAGCCTAAACACTCGCAGAGCATAATACTTTTAAGATATTGCTTTAATTTAGAATCTTTTGACTCCGGTTGTTGAACGCCAAGAGGGGTAACTTGCTTATTCTCCATTCCCCATGCATTTTGCATAGACCCTGCGAATAAAACGCACATTATTATTGTTTTATAAGTCATGATTTTCTCTTTTCTTTAAATATTATCTTGCGATGTTCTTATGTTGATCTGCCAAGAGCCGCGCGATCTTCTCTCGTACATGCCCTTGCCTGTATTCTGCAAGTGCTGCATCCATTCTCTGTGCTATGCCCTCTGCCTGAGAAAGATGTGCGATTATATGGCCAATACCCTGTCCGCGCAATGTCTTGAATCCCGTCCTAAACTTTATGTACTCCATCGATACATTCTTAAAAATTCCTCCCTGGTCTTCGCATAATGGAATACCTTCTTGCTTGTATGCGTTAACCGATCTCTTTAAAACTGCACACCCTTCTTCTGGTCTCTTGAGGGGATCTCTCCAATCTGTATCTAAAATAATATTGCATTCGCTTTCAGAAAACCCCCATGAATGTTGCATTGATCCTGCAAGCAGTGCGCAGATTATTATTGTTTTATAGTTCATGATTGTTCCTTCAATTCATTATGCGCTTTCACCATTTTATTGATCATAATTGCTTCAGCAAGCAGCTCGTTTTGAATCAATGTTTCCATCTTCTTATTCATCTCCAATGCTGTGGCTAATCGGGCATCATTACTGACCTCTTTATTATTATTGTTATCGTTTGGCGGGCAAGATCTATCCATCCCTCGTGCATGTTGCATTGATCCTGCAAGCAATGCGCAGATTATTATTGTTTTATAGTTCATGATTATTCCTTCTAAAAAACCGGCCGTATGTACGACCGGTATAATTACGTTTTTATTTTATATTGATTAAAACGACGTCTATTTAATGCTGTCTACTAAGGCATCAGTTAATGTTTGAGGTTCGACTTCACGTCAGCAACGGCTCTGTGAGTATTATCAACTTTGGACTTAACAGCCTCAATTTCTTTCTTAAGATCGTAGAGACTAATGTAATCTGAATTTTTCGTCATCCCTCCAACTTTCTTCTCCACTGTGTCTATTTTTTTCTCCATCTTGGTCATTCTATCATTCACCTCCTTGTGCATCGTTTCAACATTCAGACTCAATGCTTTTATCAAAACAACTAATTCAGCAATATCACTGACCTCTTGTCTTGGTGCTGAACTATTATTGTTATTTGAAGATGATGGCGGATTATTACTATTGCTCGGACGAATTGAATTCGATGGGCTCATCAACGGTGCGCTTGGACTGTTTTGCCCCGGGTTGCGCGGATTAATTGGCTCGTATCCCCCCGCCCTATACATCCCCCATGCTTGTTGCATTGATCCTGCAAGTAATACACCCACCAACATTGTTTTAAACTTCATGCTTGTTCCTTTCGCTGAACATTGTATGCATATATTTTTTATCGTGTTATCTCACGATAAGGATGTATTATACATTTAGGTGTTGTATAATACGAGTAAATATTAAAGTCGATAATCACGTAAAGTAGCGCATGGCACAACCAATCAAAGAACTGCTGAGTACCGTATTTGATCAGCCAGATAATTGGAAGATAGATCTATTGCGTAATTGGGATTCCATAATCGGCAATCTCAATACCAAAGTGTATCTTGAACGCATCACTGATGATACGCTCGTACTCGGCGTTACTGATTCATGTTGGTTGCAAGAGTTATATATGCTTTCACACGTGATTTTACAAGTAATTAACGAAAAACTGGATCGCCCGCGCATCAAACAGTTACGCTTTAAAAAAGTTGGTATAAGGCCGGTAAAAAAACAGACCTGTACCAAACCAACAATACGTGCCCGCACCAAACGTCCGTTGACTGCAAAAGAAAAAGGTGCGCTCGCTCACATCAAAGATCCGCAATTGCAGCAAGCGCTCGAAGATTTTTTAATCCGTTGTTATCAGGAGCAAGACCCTTCGTCAGGCTCAGGGTGATCGGGAAATAAGGAAATAATGTATGAATTATAAAACAACAATAATCAGCGCATTACTCGCCGGAACAGTGTGTTATATCAGCGCTTACACAAAAGATGACACCGATACCTATCACAATTTCATGCTCACCACTTATCATCAATTAGATGGCAAACTTGATAAAGCGCAGAAAGGCTATCAGCGTCTGCTGCTTTCTCCCGATACACCGGTGCACGTCTACAAAGGATATTTGCCCTATCTTGTAGCCGCCAAAGATTATCGTCAGATTCTTGTCCTCATGCCGCGTATACAAGAACATTTTGAAAATGATCCCGACATTCAGCTCATTTTCGGTTTAGCGCTTGAAGCATCTGGTCAGCAAGATGAAGCCGATAAGTTATACATCAAGCTGAGCCGCCAGTTTAAAACCCATCCGGAAATCATCTATCAAGCGGTGAATAGTTATCGCAGAAATAAAGAGCGTATGAATGCAATTCAACTGATTGATGATTTATTAAATAATTCATCACGCAAACCAAACAATTTCATCTTCTACTTTATGCAGGCGCAGCTTTATACCGAATTAAGTGATGCAAAAAACGCACGCAGC
>Ga0181538_10003692_pt1 | contig 14769 bp, 3 predicted proteins | sample PEATcosm2014_Bin_40_FD_119773 | JGI IMG/M metagenome (GOLD analysis project Ga0181538, IMG submission 119773) | Peatland microbial communities from MTU Mesocosm Facility, Houghton, MI, USA - PEATcosm2014_Bin23_30_metaG | ecosystem: Environmental > Terrestrial > Soil > Wetlands > Peat | place...
GTTTGCACGCCGTTCGGATAAGTGTAGCCGGAAAGATTCCCCACCGCATCGTAACCGTAGTTTGTTACTCCCGAGGTGCTGCCCTGCGCCACCACCCGGTTATCGGTCACTGTCGAGAGCCGGTTCAGCGCGTCGTAGGTGTAAGTGAGCGAGGCCCCGTTGGTGTTCGACGAGGCGATTGTTGCCACGTCTCCAGCGTTGTCGTAGCTATAGCTGAGCGTCCCGAACGGCGTCTGCTTCGAGGTCAGGCGGTTGCGCGTGTCGTAACCATAGGTGGTCGCGCCCGATACATCGCTCATCGTCTGCCGCAGGCCGTTTGGCGTATAGGTGAAGCTCACGGTCGGCGCGTTGAAGCTCGGGTCTGGCGTCTTCGAGAGCAGACGGTTCGACGTGTCGTAGGCGTAGGTCGTCGTCTTGCCGTTGAAGTCGCTCTTCGACTTTAGATTTCCAGCGGCATCGTAGACGTAGCTTTCGGATTGTCCGGCGGGCAGTTTGCGGCCCACGCGACGTCCATTCTGGTCGTAGCTGTAGGTGGTGGCGTGATGGTTGGCATCGGTCTGGGAGATGCGGTTGCCGACTTCGTCGTAGCCGTAGGTAGTGACGAGGTTGAGGCCGCCGGCTACGGCGTCTTGCGTGACGGAAGTCAGGCGGCCGAGGGCGTCGTAGCCGTAGGCGGTGATTTTGCCTGCCTGGTCGGTCTTCGAGATGACGCGGCCGAGCGCGTCGTAGGCCGTCGATGAGGTCGTTTGATCGGGATAAATGACCGCAATCTGGCGATTGAGGGCGTCGTACTGATATTGCGTGATGTTCTGGTTGGCGTCTTTGACGGAGAGCTGGTTGCCGGCGGCATCGTAGGTGAACGCGGTGACGTGGGTGAGCGCGTCGGTGATGGAGGTGCGGCGTCCGGCATCGTCATAGCCGTAGGCGGTGGAGTGGCCGTTGGCGTCGGTGGTGGAGGCGACGCGTCCGGCGACATCGTAGGCCGTCTGGGTGAAGCTCTGGTCGGCGTAGGTGGTCTTCGTCAGGCGGTTGTCGCCGTCGTAAGCGTAGGTAGTCGTGTTTCCGGCGCGGTCGGTCGAGGTCAGGCGGTTGTTGTTGGCGTCGTAGGTTGTGGACGCGGTCGTCGTGTCGGGATACGTCGTGGTCAAGAGGTTGCCATCGGCGTCGTAGGCGTAGCTGGTGGTGCGGTTGAGCTGGTCGATGGTCGCGCTCTGCTTGCCGATGGAGTTGTACTGCACCTGCGTGGTCGAGCCGTCGGGATACGTCGTCTTGGTAACGCGGTTGTTGCCGTCGTAGGCGTAGCCGGTGGTCAGCGTTTGCGGACTGCCGTTGACGGTACGGGTGACGGTCTGGCTCAGCTTGTTGCCGTTGCCGTCGTAGGTGTAGGTGGAGACGTGGCTGAGCGCGTCGGTCTGCTGCGTGAGGTTGCCCGAGCCATCGTACTGGAACTGGGTGACGTTGTTGGCGGCGTCGGTAACGGAATTGGGAAGTCCGTTGGCGGCATAAACGGTGGTTGTCGTTTTGCCGTTGGCGTCGGTTGTGCTTAACAAGTTGCCATTGGCATCGTAGATGTTGGTGGTCGTGTGCTGCTGCGGATCGGTAACGGTGAGCACCTGGTTGCGCGAGTTGTAGGTGTAGGTCGTGGTATTGCCCAGCGGATCGACCTGAGTCAGCTGATTGCCGTTCCCGTCGTACGTGTAAGTCGTCGTCTTGTGGAGCGGGTTGGTCTCGGTGAGTTTGTTGTCGAACGCGTCGTAGGTGTAGGACGTCGCGTTGCCGAGCGGGTCGGTCATGCTGAGGATGTTGCCGTCGGCATCGTAGGCGTAGGTGGTGGTGTTGCCGAGGCGGTCCTGCACTTGCTCGATCTGTCCGGCGATGTTCTGCGTGTAATTAATGGTCTTGCCGTTGGCGTCGGTGGTCGAGAGGAGGCGTCCACTGGCATCGTAGGTGCTACGAATCGCAGGCGTGCCGCGCGGATCATTGATGTTCAGCAGGTAGTGGTTGCCGTCGTAGCCGAAGGTGGTCGTGTTTTGGGCGCGGTCGGTGACACTCGCAAGATCCCCGGCGCCGCTGTAGCTGTAGGTGACATACGCGCCGGTGGGGTCGGCGATCTGCGTGATGCGGCCTTGCCCGTCCCGCGTGAAGGCGACACTCTTGCCGGCGGAGGAAACGACTCCACTGGCGTTGATGGTGAGCGTGTTGCCGTTGAGATCCGTGACCTGCGTGACGCCGAGCGTCTGATCGATGGTGTAGGTATACCCGTCGGCGGTGGTTAGCAGGAACTGCGTCGGGTCATAAGGATTGCCGTTGTAGTCGAGCAGATTGACCGGGCCTGGAATGGCGCCATCGGTCAGCACTGCGCCGCCGTCCGCCGGAGCAAGCGTGGCGCCGGACGTGTTCGAAGAAGTCGGCACCTGCACGAACGTCATGTTGGTGGCGTTGAGCGGGGCAAACGACTGGCAGGTCTGCGCGGTCGACGCCGCGAAGCGATAGACGCGACCATCGGGGAAAGTCGCAGCCACAGTGTGGTTGCGAGCCGGTTGCAGACAATACTGATCGGCGAGGCCACCCCAGGAAACTTCTTCGTCCCAGGTAAGGCCAAGCGGGCCGCCGTTCTTCTGTATGCGAACGTTGGCGATGGACAAGCGCCAGCCGTCGCCGAAGTCTCCCTGAGTGCGGTCGCGCGAGTCGTAGGTGCGGGTAACGGTGATCGGCAAGCCCGGCAGAGGCACACTGAGATCCTGGAAAGCGATCGAGAATGCTCCCAGCTTCATGTTACGTCCGACTTCGACCGTGACGGCTGCGGACCCGGTCTGGCCGTAGCCGTCGGTAGCGACCAGTTGAATGGTGTACTCACCGTTCAGCAACAGCGTCGGATCGAATTGAGCCAGATTTCCTGAAGCCGCGCCGGAGCCAGATGCAATCGTGGTCCACTGCTGAGCCTGCGGATTGAGCTCGTTGGTAGCCGCATATTGCAGGACCCAATTACCATTGCTGACCGTGCCCGTGACTGCGGTGGGAGCGGTGACCTCGGCGTCGTCGGCGGGAGCGGTGATGCTTACAGTTGGCGGAGCGCCCGGTGAAGACGAAACCGTGATCGTTGCTTGGGAGGTCGTCTGCAACAGCGTGTCACTAGCGGTGAGCGCCACAATGTAAGTTCCCGCGGTGCTGAAGATCGCCTGAGTCGAAGTTGCGTTGGGGTTGGTGAAGGTGATCGGCGCCGGTCCGCTGACTTGGGACCACTGCTGCGTTACGACCGCACCAGGCGTGGTGTCTTGGATTGTGGCGATCAGTTCGGCAGTGTTCGCCGGAAGTATGAGCGCGGCCGGGTTGGCGGCAATCGACACTACCGGCGGCTGGTTTGTCCCAGGCGACTGGACGACGATCGTTGCGCTGGAACTGGAGCTGCCTTGCTGGTCGGAAGCCGCCAATTGCACCACGTAGGTGCCCACAGCGCTGAAAGCTGCCTGGGTCGAGAGAGCGGCGGGGTTGCTGAATACAACCGCCGCCCCCGGCCCGCTGACCAAAGACCATTGCTGCGTTACGGGCATGCTGTCCTGGACCGTGCCGGTTAAGTTGACGAGATTCGATGGCAGCTGCAGGCTGCTGGGGCTGGCGCTTACAAATACCACGGGCCCGACACTTCCTGGTGGCAAAATAACTACACTTACGGTTGCGCTGCCGACCAGCTGCGGCGTGGAGGCTGAGAGTTGCAACAAGTAGGCCCCGGCAGCACTGAAGCTGGCCTGAGTAACTAGCGCATTCGGATTGCTGAAGGTCGCGGTTGCGGGGCCGCTGAGTTGTGTCCATTGGGGAGATACAGCGCCCTGAGATCCGGTGACGCTGCCATTCAAGGTCACAGCGTTCGCGGGCAGCTGAATCGTCTGGTTCGCTCCCGCGCTCACTACCAACTGACTGCCTGTCCCATTCACCGTGACCGCGACATCACTGCTGCTCGATTGTTGAGCATTGGTCGCCGTCAGCTGCAGCACGTAAACACCGGCCATGTTGAAATTCGCCGTCGTGACCGGCGATGCAGGGTTGGCAAAGCTGACCAACCCCGGACCGCTTACCTCGCTCCACGCGATCGTAAGTGGCCCACCGGCTGGGTTGTTGACAGAGCCGGATAGCGCCGCTTGCGTTGTGGGCAGGGTGATGGTCTGGCTCGGCCCGGCATTAACCACTGGAGGCTGTGAGATGTTGCCTTTGCATTGCCCCAACGTTCCTGACGCATACAACTCCACGACTTCCGCGTGCGAAAGCGCCCGGTTGAATAGCTGGACCTCATCGATTCCGCCCGAGAACCGGTAAGTGCTTCCCGGTCTCTCTCCGATATACAGTGGGAACGTAGTTTGCGGTGTGAAGGATCCTAAGTTGTAGGAGGCCGCACTCACACCATTGACGTAGAGCTGGCCTTCTCCACTAACCGGGTCATAGGTTAGGGCCACGTGGCTCCATTGAAGCGGCTGAAGCACGCCTGGACCTGAGCCGAAAATGTGCGACGTCCCTCCGGTATCTACCACGTTGGCATACAGCACTCCTGGTGCGGAGTATCCCGTGTTGTAGCCGTTCTGGGCGACAAGGTTTGTCCACAAATGGGGGCCGAGAGGACCGTTGGCTCCGTTCGCCCCGCCGCCGTTGAACTCCAGAATAGGACGTATCTGTGGGTTGCTGGGCGGGTCATTGGGCGGGAACACCCATGCGTCCATGGTGAGGCCCTGGCTTTCCAAGGCAGGCGGATTCTGGATCACCACATCAGCGTCTGTCCCATTCAATTGGAAGCTTTCGCCCACTTCTCCCGGACCGTAAGTCAACCCGCCTTCAACGGCGCCATTGTTCCCGGAAATCAGATCGTTAGCGTTGCCGTCTCCCGGCCACCAGCCCACCAGTCCCGAAGGCGCACTCGTACAGGCCGGCGGCACAACATGAACGACAACATCGCTGGAGCTCAAGTACTGTGTATCGCTGGCAGACAGGCGGAGAACATAGTCCCCAATCAGGCTGAACGACGCAGTCGTAACCGGAGACGTTGACGGCAGAATAGTTAGAAACAATCCGGTGCTGTCGCTGTCATAGTTGTCGTCCGTGCCAAAGCCCACCGTAAAGTCCAGGGTATCTCCGGCATTCACGGTCTGCACAAAACCGAATGGAACTCCCGGACCCTGGCCGTTCGGCAAAGCCGCACCCGTGACTTCCCCACTCATAATCTGCGTGGAAGTGTTCAGCAAAACGGCAACATCGGTGGTTGTGCCCTGTAAGTCCTCTGCAAAGAATCGCCCCTGCACGAGAAAGGTGCCGCTATTGGGCGCTGTCCAGCGCAGCACGCTGTTCTGTCCAGACGGGCCGGGATGCATGACAATCGCCCCGGCCGCATCGAGCACAGTGCCCGATTGGTAGTCCACACCCAGGTTATTGAAGCCCAGCACAGGAAAACCTCCTGCGGGGCCAAACCAGAGTGGATAAGGGGTTGACTGGTTCGCCGCGTCGGGAGTGAAGGTAGCTCCGCGGTACGGCTCCCATCCATAAGTCCACATGCCGCTCGGATTCGAAGTCGCCGAAAAAGCTGCGCCTGGATCGTAGCTGGGAGTACTAAACGTTACGTCTCCCGGTACATCTCCTGGCCCCGAGACTCTGCTCCAGAAGCTGTAGAGCTGTCCGTTAGGCAAGCCGTCGTCCGTGGCGGTTCCATTCAGCGTGACAGTGTTCGCAGGCAGCGTTATCGTCTGGGACGGACCGGCATTGACCACCGGCGGCTGATTTGAGGTGCTGTTCCACTGTAGTGGTAGCTCATTGGAAATTGCGCTGAATCCATCAATCACTGCTGTGGCCTGGACGCGGTCGTCTCCCGGCTGGGCTCCCGTGTATTGAAAATGGGCTATGCCAGAGTTGTCAGTCTGTGCCACCAGGGTCTGCGCGTTGGGGCCAAGGACGTTCAGTTGTACAGACACGCCCGCCGCGGGCGCTCCAGTAACTCCCAGAGCCTGGACCTGGATCGGCTGCTGTCCGGCTGCAATGGTGGGAACGTTCGGCGTTAGCGCCAGGCTTACCATCGGCGGCAATGCTATTAGAGAGCCTTCTGGGCCCGTCACATGGCCTGCTGGGGCCGCAGTTCCAACCACAAACGCGGACCAGAATGGATCGATAAAATAGTCCCACTCGTAGGCATAGATGCCTGCGGCAGGAAAATTTACCACTATGTTATAGGTGCCGTGACTTACGAGGTTGAATCCCGCTAGGGCAGGATAACCCTGCACTCCAGTGGTACTGAGATATATGTTCCCCGGACCCGACACTAGAGTCGCGCCCTGAATGCCCACCAAAAATCCGTCGTCGCTGAAGACGGTGAACGTGTAGTTGCCCGGAGCGGCAACGACGAAGCTACCCAGATAGGCCACCTGAAAAGTGTTGTATTGTTGATTACCCGTAGAAACTGTTCCGTAAACGTTGCCGTTGTTGTCGATCTCGGCGATAGTTCCAGTCCACTGGTCGTTAACATCTACCGTCAAGTCAGTATTTGGTTGGGTCGTGCCGCCAATCCCGGCATCAGAATTATATGCAACGTAATCGCTCGCATTAAAAGCCAGGTTGGGGTAATCCCGCACGCCCAATGGCTGTTCGCCCGGAGAAAGGCCGAAAGAAACAGTGTTCGATACCGGGGAGTAGACGGCGGGGGGAAAATAGACCGAATGGACTGAGGTCGTAGAAATCGGGTTGAGCGGGCGCACCCAATTCACCGCAACCGTATTCGAAACTAGTTTGCTTCCGTTGACGGAAAAACTCGCGACAACAAGATCAGGTCCCGCGCTATTGCCGACATAGCTGAAGTTGGCCACACCAGTGGCGTTGGTGATGGCAGAACCGTAAGTTGCATTGGCCCCCACAACTGTAAATTGCACGGTCGTGCCGCTCAACGGGACGTTATTGGCATCGGTGGCCAAAGCCTGCAGAGGGGATGATTCTCCCACCAACTGTGCGGATGGTCCCGAGAGCGTGATCACTCCCGGCGGAGGCGCAACCGACACCTTGACCGTAGCCGTTGTGGTGTACTGCGAGTTACTCGCAGTCAAGCTAAGGATATAATCGCCGGCCACTGTGAAAGTGGCTTGTGTTGCAGGAGCCTGGGAACTGCTGAACTGGACAGGCCCGGGACCGCTGACCACAGCCCACTGCACGGTCACCGGTACCCCGTAGTCGCTTGCTGTGCCATTGAGAGCGGCACTATTGGGAAGAGTAATCGTCTGGTCCGGTCCTGCGTTTACGACTGGTGGCTGGAGCTGCGACGCCACCGTGACGGTAACATTGGCACTACCCGTAAGCTGCAGGGAGTCCTCGGCCGTGAGGCGCAGAATGTAACTACCCTGAAGGCTAAAGCTCGCGGTGGTTGCCGGCGCTCCCGGATTGACGAACGAGACGGTTCCTGGACCGGTGACCTGGCTCCAGGTCAGGGTTAGTGGGCTACCTTGAGGATCGCTGGCCGTTCCGCTTAACGCAACTGAATTGATCGGGAGCACGATGGTCTGGTTCGGACCGGCATTCACGACGGGAGGTTGTTTGCCTTGAATCGTCGTAATAGTGACCGTACTGGTCGCGCTAAGTCCTCTTTCTATTCCCGTGAGCTGAAGCACGTAGGTGCCGGCGGTTTTGAAATTCGCCGAGGTCGTCGGCGAGGCCGGATTCACAAATGTCATGGGCGGTCCGCTCAACTGAGTCCACAACGCAGTTACCGTCCCTGGAGGATTGTTCGCCGACGTAACGCTGCCTTGTAACGGCAAAAGGTTTGGATAAGGAACCGTCTGGTTCGGTCCGGCACTGACCAGCGGAGGGTTGTTCACCGAAGGATTTACGATGACAGTTGTTGTGGAACTGGATGACAGCTGCGACACGCTGGCCGTCAATTGCAAAACGTAGGTTCCAGCACCGGGGACCGTCGCTGTGGTTACCGCCTGATTGGGTGTGCCAAAGGATACGCCCGAGGGCCCGCTGACTTCAGTCCAGCTGATTGTCAGCGATAATCCCTCGTCCGTGGCGGTTCCGCTCAGCGTGACACTGTTCGTAGGCAGCGTGATCGTCTGGTTCGGTCCGGCGTTGACCACCGGAGGTTGCGCTACCGCGGTGATCGTCGTCGTAACCGGCTGGCTATTGAGATAGCCATCGTTCACGATCAATTGTGCGACGTACACCCCAGGCACATTGGTCACGAACGTCGGGTTGACGATTGTCGTGCTTGAAAGTACAGCCGTTCCTCCGCTGGGCTGCGTGAGTATCGCCCATTTATAAGTCAGTGGATCGCCGTCGGAATCGCTCGACCCCGCGCCCGACAATTGCACCGTTGCCCCAGCTGTTACATTTTGGTTTGGCCCGGCATTGGCAACCGGCGCAGTATCGATCGTGGAGATCGTTACGGTCACCGGCAAACTGTTCAGGAAACCGTCGCTCACTATCAACTGGGCAATGTAATTTCCCGGAACATCCGCCGTGAAATACGGTGTCGCGGAGGTCGCTTGGGACAAGACAGCTGCGCTGCTCGGCGGCTTACTCAGCAACGACCACTGGTATGTCAGCGGCTGGTTATCGGAGTCGGTCGAGGCACTGCCGTTCAAATCCACGATCGACCCAACGTTGACGGTTTGCGCAGGCCCTGGATTTGCCACTGGCGGCACGTCGCCACTGGTGATTGTGACGGTAGCCGGCGTGCTGTTGAAGTTTCCGTCATTCACAATCAACTGCACGACGTAAGTGCCCAGCACATCGGCCTCAAACGTCGGCTTGACGGCGTTCGGATTCGACAATGCCGCTTTGCTTCCAGCCGGCATTGTCAAGAATGACCACGAATAGGTTAGCGGGTTGCCATCTATGTCGGTTGAGCCGCTGCCGTCTAACTGCACCGTACCTGTTACGGTGATGGTCTGGTTCGGTCCCGCGTTCGCCACAGGCGGGGAGTTTACTGTGCTAATCGTCACCGTCGACGGCGCGCTGTTGGAAAACCCATCGTTGACGATGAGCTGCGCGACATAGTTCCCCTTCAAATCCACGAAGAACGTAGGATTTACGATCGTCGCGTTCGACAGCACCGCTTTGCTGCCGGTCGGTATCGAGATAAGCGACCACGAATAGGTCAGTGGATCGCCATCCACGTCGGTCGACTGGCTACCATTCAATTGGACAGTCGTCTGCAGGGGAACCGACTGATTCGGTCCAGCATTGGCGACCGGTGGCGCGTTTAGCGTTGTGATCACAACGGTTGACGGCGCACTGCTAAAGACTCCGTTGTTTACGACCAGCTGCACGGTGTACGTACCGACCTTGTCAACCACAAACGTTGGCGTCGGGGTCGTTGCTCCCGTCAGTGTCGCGTTGCTTCCCGATGGCACCGATACAAACGACCACTGGTACGTAATCGACAGACCGGCTGGGTCGTAAGATCCCGTCCCGTTCAATAGCACCGTCGCTTCTTCGTACACCGTTTGAGGCGGACCAGCATTGGCCACGGGCGGCAGATTTTGGCTTGTTATGACGACGGTTGATGGGGCACTGTTGTTGTGACCGTTGTTGACGACAAGCTGTACTTTGTAGCTTCCAGTCTTGTCGGCCACAAATGTCGGCTCCGAGGCGGTCGCACTGCTAAAGCTTGCAGTGCTGCCAGCAGGCGTCGATACGAATGACCAGTGGTAGGTTAGGGGCTCCCCGGCAGGATCTGACGAACCCGTTCCGTTCAGTTGAACGGTTGTTGCAACATAAACCGTTTGTGGCGGACCGGCATTGGCGATCGGAGTGGGACTGTTAACCACAACGCTCTGCGTCACCTGTGCCGCTGCCGCGTAGTTCGTGTTGCCCGTCTGGTTCGCGGCCACCACCACCGTGCCCACACCCGTAATCGTCAGCGTGCTGCCGCTCACCGTTCCCGGCCCGGAGACGACACTGAATGTAACCGGCAGCCCAGAACTGGCCGTTGCCGTCAACGTGATCGGCGAGACTCCATAGGTCACCGGCGTGGTTGGCGGTGTGAAGCTGATCGTCTGCGACGCCTTGTTAACCACAATGCTCTGCGTCACCTGCGCCGCTGCCGCGTAGTACGTGTTGCCCGCCTGGTTCGCGGCCACTACCACGGTGCCCACACCCGTGACCGTTAGCGTGCTGCCGCTCACCGTGCCCGGCCCGGAGACGATGCTGAACGTAACCGGCAGCCCGGAGCTGGCCGTTGCCGTCAACGTGATCGGCGAGACTCCATAGGTCACCGGCGAGGTTGGCGGTGTGAAGCTAATCGTCTGCGACGCCTTCGGCATCAGGGTTACTGTGGATGAAGCCGATGCGGTTGTGCTCGCCTGACTGGTCGCAGTAACGGTCACGGTCTGCTGCGTCGCAATCGTTGCCGGAGCCGTGTATAGGCCCGACGAGCTGATCGTGCCTGTTCCGGCCGGACTGATCGTCCAGGTCACGGCTGTGTTGCTGGTGTTGGTAACGGTGGCAGTGAACTGCTGCGTCTGCCCTCCGTAGAGAGTTGCAGCGGCGGGCGTCACGCTTACTGCCACAGGAGGCTGGAGCGGTGAAGTGCCGGAGCACGCGTTTCCGAACGCCGCTGCACCAGTCAGCGTGATGGTGTCGGCAACGACGATCAGGCAATTGCTCCCAGCCTCCGCCCCCGAAAACGTCAGCGCGGTCGTTGGAAAGTACAGAACGCCCGACAACGAAGAGGCCGACGAACCAGTGGCCGTATTAGCGGCTTTCCCAGTGCCGATTGACCGATCCTGATAAAAGAGTATGCCGTAATAAGACCCGCTGGTGGGAGCCGACAGGGTCGCGACAACCGAACCGCTGATCGACAGTGGTCCATAACTGTAACCAAGCCCCTGCGTCAGAAAGAACGTGACGCCACTTCCCTTAAGAATGCTCGCCCCCGTCACATTCAATCCACCGCCCATGAGAATGTAGGTTCCCGGATTGAAGGTTACGATCGAAGCGCCGCTGATTGTGATGCCGTTGCAGTATGTGCCCGGACTCAATGTTGTCGATCCGGTAGTTACTTTAACGTTAGTATAAGTACACGCACTGCTGACCGGTGGAACTAGAAACCCCAATGGGTCCGGCTGGTAAGCCGAGCCGGTCGACGGCTTCGGCGAAAACGTCACCGCTCCCGAAGTGGAATATCCTCCAACTACGTCGAAATACTTGGCCGTAAAGCTTCCACTGCCGGAGAATTTCAACGCTGTGCTGCTCGATGAATCCACCACCACCCCGCAACTGGGTGCGTTGATGATAACCGCGCCATTGATATACAGGGCATTCGCCGCCGTCTGATCCAACGCATAAATGCACTGGTCGTAAGCTGGCGTCGAGGCCAGCGCTTGATGCGGATGAATTAGGAAGGCGATCAAGAAGGCGAATAGCATCTTCGCAAGGTGGCGGATGTTCATGCTGGGTCTCCAGATCTTGGCACTAGAACTTGTATTGGAAAAGCTCGCCGAGCGTCGGCGCACTTGGTGCTAGAGCCGTGCGGATGGAAGCGATTACGCACCGCGCTATTGCGAGACAATAAAGGGCAAGTATCTGGATAGGCTGCGGTTAGTGGAATTCATCGTTGACCCCTTTTCTTCCTCTTGATTTCTAAGCCATCCGAGCCGGACAAATTGGAGTCCCCGCAGCGCTTGTCACGCAAGAAAAAGGGGCGCATCCGCGGGCAATTCCTCGGACCGACGACATCGGCCTCGAATGAACTGTCCGCGCAGTCGCCCCCTCAGACTAACGGCACGAACAATAAGAAGCACCGTAACTCAAAGGCATCACTTCAGCAACAAGAAAATGCCCTAATCACACATATCAGTGATGTCAATCACATGTTAGGCAGCTCGGTCGCGCTAATTGTGACTGTTTTCACGGACTTGCTAGACAGTTCTAGCTACACGCATAAGTCTCCATTCCGACGGAGAAACTCAACACTATGAATGCTGTGTAAATTGGCGTTAGGGGAAACTTCCGTCTCTAACGAGCGCGAGCCCATGTCGAGGGAGTAAGTGCAGGAAGGCGTTGGATGGAAAGATCGGCGAGGCCGGGAAGGATTGCCGTCAAATAGTCGCGCACGGAGAGCCTCAATCGTCTGCAGCTTTCCACAACCGAAAGAATCGCAGCGACCTTAGGTCCCGCCTGTGGGCTACCGATGTGCAACCAGTTCTTCCGACCGATAGCCACGGGACGCATCGAATTCTCCGCCAGGTTAGTGCTTAGCTCCAGTTCAGGATATTCCAGGAATCGGATTAGTTTCTTCCAAAGCGTAAGCGCATAGTGACAGGCCTTGCTGAGTGCGCTGGATGGTAACGCGACGGACTGCGCTGTTTCGATCTTATTACGAATATCAGCGAGGAGAGGCGCGGCTCTTTCCTGACGCAGAGCATGACGCCCGGTGAAACTAAGCATTCTGCGGCGCGCTTCCGCGTCGACGGCAAACAGTTCGTCCATCCGCGCCACAATGGGAGTTGCCACCGGGTCTCGGGGATTTAACTGCACCGCCTCGAAAAACTGCCTTCTCGCATGCGCCCAACATGCGGCATGTACCATTCTCGGCCCACCGATTTGCTCATATGCCGAATATCCGTCTGTTTGCAGAATGCCTTCGAGCTGTCCCAGAAACCGCTTCGGTCCATCGCGTCCGCGACCCAAGCGGAAATCGAACGCTACGCTTCCTCCGGGGCGACTGTATTGCCAGAGGTACGCTTGGTGATTCTTTCCCCGGCCTTCGCGTGTCTGCACATCGACGGGGGTTTCATCCGCCTGAATGTAACTTCCGCTGATCAATTCTCGTTTCATCGCAGCGACCATGGGGATCAGCAATTCGCCGACTTTGAGGACCCAGCCGTCCAGCGTTGCGCGGCTGATTTCCAAGCCGAGGTCCCTTTCCAGAATCATGCTCTGCCGATGCAGGGGCGTGTGATTGCAATACTTGCCGACGATCGTCTCGATAACGATCCGGTCGCTCGCCAAGCACTTCTCGATGATCCGTGGTGGCAACGGCGCCGAAACCACGCCAAGTTCCTCACACGACCGGCAAGCCCGCTTCTCTCGTTTCGTGACCAGTACGAAGTACTTCGCCGGTTCCACGTCCAGTTGGGAACTCTCCTCGTAGCCGATCACCACTGTTTCTTTTCCGCAGCGTTTGCATACGCGCTGATCTAATGCGCAGGGCAGGATCCGTTCCACGCGAGGAAGATTCGCCGGCAACTCCTGGCGACCCGGATGCTTGACGAATTTCTTGGTCGAGCGATGCACTGGCTCGGGTTTACTCTCGGCCTCCATGATCACTTCACCGACGACAGGCTCAAGTTCGAATAATTGCATTTGCGCCTGCGAAAGTTTTTCTCCGCCCGCTCCATACTTCTCGATCCGCATCAGCCGCAGCCGTTCTTCCAGCACCCGAATCCTCAGCTCCGCGTATTGCAGCTGGCTCTTCAGTCGAGCGATAAGTTCCAGATCGGCTGGTGCTGAAGGAATGGGAGGCGCACTCACAATGGGTTATTGATTTACCAGAGTCGCTCGAATCGTTCAACTCAGGCGGCAGCATGTCCCTCTGGCGGGGCCTTCTGGTACCACCGCTTGTGCTTGGTTTTGGTCAGATCGATCCCACCTAACAATAGCGAAAGCTCTTCGTGACTCAGGATGACCTTGCCCTGCGCATCACCGGTTTGCGGCCAGGTGAAACGCCCTTTCTCCAACCTCTTGGCACAGACCCAGAGTCCACTTCCGTCCCAGACGAGGACCTTCAGCCGATTGCGGTGGCGGTTGCAGAACAAGAACAGGTGCCCGCTCAGAGGCTCGCACGATAATCGATCCCGAACCAGACCGTACAGCCCTTCGAACCCTTTGCGCATATCGGTGACCCCAGCGGCCAGATAGATCCGTGTAGCTGGGCCCAGTCCAAACACGGCTTACGCTCGCTCCAGGATGCCCACCAAGCGTTCGAACGTGCTCGTATCAAAATCAGGATGTACCTCGATCCGGCGCCCGCCCGGCAGCACCACGGCCAGCCCACAACTCGGTTCTTGCCGCATCGGTGATTTCCTGGTCGCCAACTCCACCGGCACCAAACGACCGACCGAGGAAATTGGCTTACGCCTTCTCTTCCAACGCAGTTTCTTTAGATGGCGATCCAGAGTGCTGAAGCTCAAACCTCGACTCTGGCAAAACTCGCTGCGCCGCATGCCGCTGCTCACAAACTCGGCCACCAACTGCTGAACTTCCGCACGGGTACGTCGCTTGGGCGCTGACAACTCCGTTTTTGCAGTCATCCGGACACTTCAACACAGACCCCGCCTTCCGAACAGGTGTGTTGGTCAGACGCTTACCTTCAAAAAGGAACTTATGCCCGACAAGCCACAGCAGAAGCAGCGCACAAATCGAGTCTTCAAGAGCCTGCATAAGCCGCTCACCTATTTGGGCGTCGAACGCACCCTGTTCTACTTCGTTTGTGTTGGCGCAGTGGGGGCCTTCAATCTCTTCAATTCCATCCTTGCAGGTATCGCTGTTTTCATTGGCGGTTTCTCTTTCGGCCATTGGGTAACGAATAGCGATCCGGCGTTTCTCCGCATCCTCGCAAAGTCCGAACGGTACAAGCTGCGCTATGACGCCGCGAAGCAACAAGTTCCTCGCGTGGAGGTCGTGTGATGCTGCGTCTCGACAAGGTCATCAAGCCGTGGAAAGAGAGCGCGGCGCTGAACGACCACATCAACCTCTACGGCTTCTGGAATGAGACCGCCTTCCTTACCAAGAGCGGCGATCTAGGCA
>Ga0181538_10003699_pt1 | contig 14745 bp, 13 predicted proteins | sample PEATcosm2014_Bin_40_FD_119773 | JGI IMG/M metagenome (GOLD analysis project Ga0181538, IMG submission 119773) | Peatland microbial communities from MTU Mesocosm Facility, Houghton, MI, USA - PEATcosm2014_Bin23_30_metaG | ecosystem: Environmental > Terrestrial > Soil > Wetlands > Peat | place...
CGTTCCTTCCCGACGCCCTGGCGAGCAAGGTTCGAGAGGTGCTGGACGCGGGCGCGCGGCAGGGCAGGGAATAGGCGCCAACCGGTCGGCGTTTGGATGGAGGCATACAACCATGAAATATGCGGTCTTGATCCTGGCGCTGGCCGGCGGCCTGGCCGGCGGCATCTTGTTTCACCTGAATAACCTTGCCAGCGTGCTCTACGTGTCGCGCGTGGTGTCCAACAGCAGGATTTACGGCAGCCTCGGACTGGTGCCGGTGTTTATGATCGGCCTGTATTGCTCTTGGCTGATCCTGCTGTTCGGCGCGCAGGTCGCCTATGCGTATCAGAACCGGGCGACCTATTTTGAAGAAAAGCAGGTCGAGAACATCAACCAGCGGGCGCGTGAGTTCGTTGGGCTGCGCTTGATGACCTGCATTGGGCAGCGTTTTGTGCGGGGGGAGCTGCCGCCCAGCGCGGTGGAAATCGGCGAAGCGCTGGCAGTGCCCACCCGGCTCGTCCAGCAAATCATGGAGACCCTGGGCGCCGCCCGGCTGGTGACCGAAGCCGCCGGGGCCGAACCCACCTACCTGCCAGCGCGTCCGCTGGAGAACATCACTTGCCATGACATCCTGCTGGCCCTGCGCGCCAGCGAAGGTCAGGAGCTGGAGACGCGGGACGAACCGACGCGCATCGAGGTGTACGGCGAGTTCCACCGCATCGAGGAAGCGGAGCGGCAGGCAGCATCCTCTGTGACGATGCTCGCCTTGGTCAACCGCGCCCAAGGGCAGAAGCAAATCCAAGACTGATTGTCTCAGCGGGCCTTCGACCTCTCAATTGCAACCTCTCGGCCTTCGGAGACCCGAAAGCCATGGACACGGTCAGCAAGCTCTGCCTCTTAAGGCCGGAATGGCCTTGCCGAGCAGCCCTAAGAGCCCGTAAGGTGCCTTGTGAAATGCGCAGAAACAATGTGGGTTTTTGCCAATGGGCCAAGTTGCTTGATCAATCAAGCGAGTAACCGTACCCACGGTTAACCTGTGTCACTCCATCGATTCTCTAGAGCTACCTCCTATGATTATCGGCGTACCAAAAGAGATAAAAGACCAGGAATACCGGGTGGCCTTGTTGCCCTCGGCAGCCTATCAGCTCATCAAACGTGGCCATCAGGTGCTGGTCGAGCGGAACGCCGGCGCCGGCGCGGGCTATCCTGACGAGGATTACGAGCAGGCTGGCGCGACGATGGTGAGCGACCACGCGGCGGCGTACGAAAAGGCCGACCTGGTGATGAAGGTCAAGGAGCCGCTGCCGTCGGAATACCCGCTGCTCCGGCCGGGGCAAATCCTATTCACCTACCTCCACCTTGCCGCGAGCCGCCCGCTGACGGATGCGCTGCTGAAATCGCGCATCATCGGCCTGGCTTACGAGACGATTGAGGTCAATCGCCGGCTGCCCTTGCTGGAGCCGATGAGCGAAATCGCCGGGCGCATGTCGATACTGGTGGGTGGCTATTTTCTGGCCAAGCACAACGGCGGCAGCGGCGTGTTGCTGGGCGGCGTGCCGGGCGTATTGCCGGGCAAGGTCGTCGTGCTGGGCGGCGGCTCTTCCGGCATCAACGCCGCGCGCATGGCCCAGGGCATGGGAGCCGATGTGACGATCCTGGAGGTGGACCTGGAGCGGATGCGGTTCCTCGACATCACGCTCCACACGGCCCACACGCTTTACTCGAATGAGGCGCATTTGTTGGAGCTGCTGCCAGCGGTGGATTTGCTCGTCGGCGCGGTGTTGGTGCCGGGAGCCAAGGCGCCCCGGCTGATTCGCCGCGACATGCTGCGGCGCATGCGGCCAGGCAGCGTGCTGGTGGATATTGCAATCGACCAGGGCGGCTGCGCCGAAACGTCACGCCCCACGACGCACGACCATCCAGTGTTCGTGGAGGAAGGCATCACCCACTATTGCGTCGCCAACATGCCGGGCGCATACGCGCGCACGGCCACTCAGGCCTTGACGAACGTCACCTACCGTTACCTGGAGTTGGTGGCGGATCATGGGCTGGCCGAAGCCTGCCAGCAGATGCCGGCGCTGGTGAGCGGACTCAACATTATGGATGGCAAAATCACCAACAAGGCCGTTGCCGGGGCGCATGGGCTGGCCTATGTTCCGCCAGCATTTTGAGGGGCGATGACGCCGTGTGCCAAACGCCCCTGGATAGTCGGCCCGGCGAGCACCCGAAGAATCAAATGAAAGCCCCGATACCAGATAACGAAGTGGAGAGACTGGCGGCCTTAAGGGAATACCGCATCCTGGATACCGCGGCGGAGCAGGCTTACGATGATATAACCGCGCTGGCGGCATACCTTTGTGACGTGCCCATCGCGATGATCTCGCTGGTCGACGAATCCAGGCAGTGGTTCAAATCACGGCTGGGCTTGAATGAGCAAGAGACGCCGCGGGACGTGGCGTTTTGCGCCCACGCGATTCTCCAGTCGGAACCCCTGATCGTGCGGGATGCGCTCAAAGATACGCGGTTTTCCGATAGCGCCCTGGTCACCCGCTCCCCGCATATCCGGTTTTATGCCGGGTTTCCGCTGGCCACCCCGGAAGGCTTTGCCCTGGGCACGCTGTGCGCCATCGACCGCAAGCCGCGGCGGCTTTCCCCCGAGCAAAAGCGCGCCATGCAGGCCCTGTCCCGGCAGGTCATGGCGCTGCTGGAGTTGCGGCACGTTTCGGCACGCATGGCGGAGGCGCTGGACAAGGTCAAGACGCTGCAAGGCCTCCTGCCCATTTGCGCTTGGTGCAAGCGCATTCGCGACGACCAGGGCTACTGGAGCCAGGTCGAGGCTTACGTCCACACGCACACCGGAGCCGACTTCACGCACGGCATTTGCCCCGACTGCCTCGTGAAGATGAGTCCGAAAACGCAGCCGGCGGAGTGAGGCGGAGCGGCGGATTGATAGATTAGTGGATAGTTGGGTTGTTGGAAACCTGCCGCCCCATCAATCCATTGCGGCAACCCCGCAGGTTTCCTCAGCCGGGCTTTCCATTCGCCAAACACCCGATGGACTTTCCGCGGTTGGGCACCATCTGGATGGCCTGGTCGTCGTAGTATCGGATCAGGTCATAATCTTTCTGGTTGGTGACTTCCAGGCGTTCCAGCCCATACTTTACGGCCCAGGCCTGGATAATCGGGATGCTCTCCGGCTCACACGCCCTGGCGGAGAAGATCTTCACCGTGACGCCTGCCGCGAGGAGGCTCTTCACCATCTCGATCATCTCGGGAATCGGCTCTCCCAGCGGGCAGCGCGGCAGGAAGTGTCCCTCCGCATCGTCCCGAGCTAAAGTGCCGTCCAAGTCAACGCCGATCCAATGGTGTTGCTCGACAAAGACCGGCTCGGCGCCGGGATCCAGAGCGACCCAAGCGCCCGGTTTGCCGTTCTCGTCGGTTGCTTTCTCGATCTGCAGTGGGCCCATGAATACACTCTGAATTGCGGCCATTTGAAGTCCACCACAATGTGGCGCTCGAACCCAAAGCAGCTTTGACGCTCGTTGCATAACAGTCCAAACTGGGGCATGAAAACCCTCTTACCTGCTGAGCTGTCCCATCGCGTGGAGCGTATGCTGATCCGCCCTGACGCGACGCGGCGGGACATCGAGCAGCTTTGCGCCGAGGCACGCGCGGAGGGCTCGCACTGTGTCTGCGTCAATGGTTCGCACGTCGAACTCGCTTTCGCTTTGCTCGAAGACAGCGAGGTTAAGGTCACAGGAATGATCGCTTTCCCGCTCGGGGCCGCGGACACAGACGCCAAGCGGTACGAAACTGAAGTGGCCATCGACCACGGCGCGCAGGAAATTGAGATGGTGCTTAACATCGGCCGGCTGAAAGACGGCGATCACCGCTATGTGCTGCGCGAACTGCGTGACATTGCGGAGGCTGCCGACGAGCGGCCCGTCAAGGTCATCCTGGAAACCGGGTTGCTGACCCCGGAAGAAGTGTGCCGCGCGTGCGAATTGGCGCTCGATTCGGGCGTGCATTGCGTCTGCACCGGCACCGGGCTGAGGGCCGCTGCGACCGTCGAAGACGTCAGGAGCCTGCGGGCGGCTGTGGGCGAGAAGTTCGGGGTTAAAGCCTCCGGCCTCAGCGACGCGCAAACTGCCCTGGCGCTGTTGGAAGCCGGCGCCAGCCGTCTCGGTGCTGCCGAAGGCGTGATCGGGCCCTTGCCGCTGCCCAAATAGGGATGCGGAGTCTCTCTTCCTGCTGTATCACGCAGCCAAGAGGTGGCACTCGGCGGGAAACCGCGCTAGGTTTCAATATGTTCATCACGGGATTGGGGACGGCGGTGCCGCCGCAACGGTACGCGCAGGGGGCCGGCTGGGAGGCATTTCTACAATCGACCCTTGCTCACCAGCTCCAGCCTCGCTCCCGTGCGATACTGAAGAAGGTGCTCAACGGCAGCAGCGGCATCGCCACACGTCACCTTGCTCTGGAGAATCTGGGCCAGGCCTTTGAGCTGACGCCCGACGTATTGCAGGCGCGCTTTACGAGGAACGCCCCGCTGCTCGCCACGCAGGCGGCGGAACGTGCCCTCGCCCAGGTCGGCATCCAGGCGGACGAAGTGGATGCCCTCGTCATCAGCACCTGCACGGGTTACTTGTGCCCGGGCCTGACGAGCTATGTCAGCGAACGGCTCGGCTGCCGGCCCGATGTGCTGGCCCTCGATCTCGTCGGCCAGGGCTGTGTCGCCGCCCTGCCGAATCTCTGCGCGAGCGAAGCCCTGCTGACCGCGGGCCGCTGCCAGCACGTGCTGTCTATCTGCGTCGAAGTGTGCAGCGCCGCGCTCTACTTTGACGACGACCCGGGCGTGCTCATCAGCGCCTGCCTCTTTGGCGATGGCGCGGGCGCGGCGGTGCTCGCGAACTCCCCGGACGGGAGGCGGCCCGTGAAATGGACGGCCAGCGGTTCACTGCTGCAACCGAAGAGCCGGGACCTGCTGCGCTTCGAACATAAGGATGGCATGCTCCGAAACATCTTGTCGCCACAAGTGCCCGCGGTCGCCGCGCAGCATGCGGCAGCGGTTCTCGACCAGGCGCTGGCGCGGGCCGGCGTGCAGCGGTCGCAAATGACGGGCTGGGTGATGCATCCCGGCGGGCGGGATGTGTTGCTGGCGCTGAGCGAGCGGCTGGGTTTGAGCGAGCACGACCTGCGCTGGAGCGCCGCTGTGCTGCGCGAGTTCGGCAATCTCAGCAGCGCGTCGGTTTACTTCGTCCTCCAAGCCGCGCTGGGAGATTCAGCGCCCGGTGGCTATTGGTGGATGTCAGCTTTTGGCGCCGGGTTTAGTTGTCACGGGGCGTTGCTGGAGGTGGAGTGAGGGCTGAAACGTGAAACGTGATGCGCGAAAGGTGATGCGTGATGCGCGCAGGGACGCTCAGCTACGCTTCACGTTTCACGTTTTACGTTTCAGAACAGTGGAACGCTGCGTAGAAACGGAATTGCTGGATGAACTGCCGGCGACTGATCCCCGCGCCGCGCGGTCGCGCAAGGATTTGCTGCGAGTAAATGCCTGGATGGGCAACGGCGAGATCATGGTCCAGGAACTGCGCTCCTCCTGCAACGGACGTGCGGCTAGGCGCTTGGTGGACCTGGGCGCCGGGGATGGGAGATTGCTGCTGCTCGTGGCGCGGCAACTGCACCCCGATTGGCAGGGCACACACGCGGTGCTGCTTGACCGTCGGAATGCGGTTTCGTCGAAGACTTACAAAGCCTTCGAAGCCTTGAACTGGCGCACAGAAACGCGGGAAGCGGATGTTCTAGATTGGCTGGCACGGTCGGCCATCACAACCTACGACGTGCTGACTGCAAACCTATTCCTGCATCACTTCCGTGAAGCGCAACTGGCGGAGCTGCTGCGGGCCGCAGCGGCATCGGCGAAGGTACTTATAGCCGTCGAACCCCGCCGCTCGGGGCGATCCTTGTTCGTCAGCCGCTGGCTTTGGCTCATCGGCTGCGGCCACGTGACGCGGCATGACGCGGTGGTGAGCGTCCGGGCCGGATTCAACGGACACGAGTTGTCACGACTGTGGCCGGCTAACGGAAACTGGGCGTTGCAGGAGCAGCCTGCGGGTTGGTGCAGTCATCTGTTCGTGGCGCGGCGGAGAGAGTAAGTGATGCCGGTGCTAAAGCCTATCACCATCGTTGGCGGCGGCCTGGCGGGACTGACGCTGGGCATCGGGCTCCGTCAGCGGGGGATACCGGTCACGGTGTGGGAGGCGGGCCATTATCCACGCCACCGCGTCTGCGGCGAGTTCATCAGCGGTCGCGGGAATGACGTCCTGGCGCGGCTGGGCTTACTCGACTCGTTCTTTGAGGCGGGAGCCGAGCTCGGCAGCACCGCCGCATTCTTTCTGGGCCGATTTGGGTCACCGGTGCAGTCCCTGCCTGCGCCTGCGCTGTGCCTGTCGCGCTTCGCCCTGGACGCGCTCCTGGCCCGGCATTTGCGGCAGGCAGGCGGGGAGTTGCGCGAGGATGCCCGTTGGCGGGAAGAAGATTATGGCGAAGGCGTCGTTCGCGCCAACGGCCGGCGCCTGCAGCCGCGCGAAGACGGCTGCCAGTGGTTCGGCCTCAAGGTCCACGCCCACAACGTGCTGCTGGCGGCGGATCTCGAAATGCACGGCTCGCAAACTGGCTATGTCGGCTTTTGCCGCTTGGGAGGCGGCGTAGTCAACGTCTGCGGCCTGTTCCGCCGCACTCCCGGCAAACCGGATTTGGCGCAAACCTGGCGTGACCTTCTGCACGGCCAACCGGGCACGCCTTTGTGGGAGTGCCTCGCCGGCGCAGCTTTTGACCAGGGCTCGTTCTGTTCCGTCGCCGGGTTCTCACTCAAGCCGCGTTATGCCGTGTCACGCAGCGAGTGCTGTGTCGGTGATGCGCTGACGATGATTCCCCCGGTGACTGGCAATGGCATGTCGATGGCGTTCGAGTCCGCCGAGCTGGCCACCGGGCCGTTGGCCGCCTACAGCCGGGGCGAGAGTTCGTGGAGCGAGGCGCGGCAAAGTGCGGCTGAAGCCTGCGACCACGCCTTTGCGCGGCGACTGGCTTGGGCGCGGTGGTTGCAGTGGATGATGTTCACGCCGCTGCTGCGGGGCTGGCCTGGCTCAGCGGCGCTGCATTCGGACTTGCTCTGGCGGACCCTGTTCGCGCGCACACGATAACGCCCTCACCAGGGCTGGCGGGTAAGGAGCATCCTCAGCGCGCCGCGCGGTGGTTTGAGAAAGCCCTGGCTCTACAGGTTCTAACTTCTGCATGCCTCCGACGTCACTTGGGCGGGAGCTTCTCGTTGATGTCGGCAATCGCGCGCAGCACGGTTGCCTTATCCTCGGCTGACAGCAACGAGTCGTACAGCAAGGCCAGGCGGTATTCGTCTCGGGCCGCCTCCAGTTTGCCTTGCTTGCCCAGTACCCACGCCAGCACGAAATGGCTGGGCCCGTGTTTCGGGTTCATTTCGAGCGACTTGCGCAAGTCCGTCGCCGCGCCATCCAAATCGTCGGACCTGGCCGCAATCAATCCCCGGCACGTCAAGGTGTCCCATCGTCCCGGCTCAAGCCCCTCCGCGACCTTCAATGCCTGGGCGGCCTGGACTAACTCGTTGGCCTTAATCAAAGCGCTGGCCAGCCGGACTTGTCCCCAGGCGGTATCCGGGTGCAGCTTTGCCGCCAGCCGGCAGCGCGCCACCTGGTCCCCCTTCCCCGCCGGCTGGTAGTATTGGTGGGCGACGGTCTGCAGGTCGTCCAGCACCAGGTATTCCTTGTGCGGCGCGCCGAACCATTGATACGCCGGGTCCACCAGCAGGGACTTGCCCTCGGCGAATACAGCGGCGCAATCGTGATAAACGATTTCGCCGGAGTAGTCCTTTTCCAGGTGCACATAGAAAGCCCTCACGCCCACTGCCCGCGCCAGCGCCACGTACAGCTTGGCATACTCCTGGCAGCAGAAAGACTTGGCCGGATCGTTCCACACCGCAAACACTTCCTGGGCGGTGCGGATGCCCGCCTCGCCGGTATCCACGTGGCGGGCCAGCGCGTCGAAAATCTTCCTGGCCTTGCCCAGATCATTGGTAGCCCCGCGAGCAAGTTCCTGCGCCCAGCGATCCATCGCCGGCGTGCTGGCGAGCGGATTGATGGCCTGCACGAACTCCGCTCGTGTGAGCCGCTCGCGCAGGGCGGCATCCAGGGCTGGCGCGGTATAACTCCTGGGCGGAGCGACGCTGATTTCATGGGGTGTCAATCGAGCCTTCAATTCGCGGCCGACCTCCGCTATGTAATCCACCATTTCGGGGGCCAGGCCCTCCTTGCGCGCAAGGGCGACGAACCTCTCCAGATGCTCAAGAGCCAGCGGGATCTCGTGCAACGCGGCATACCCTTGCCAGATGATCTGTTCCGAATTGACGTCCTCCGGGTCCAGTCGCTCGGCTTCTGCGAGTTCTTTCATCGCCATTTCCCGCTTGCGCTCTTTCGCGTAAGCATCCCCCAGGTGGGCGTGAATGCCCGCGTCGGTTGGATCGAGCTGCCTCGCCGCGTTCCAAAGGGCAACTGCGTCGTCCAGCTTGCCTTGTTCCTTGGCGCATTCGCCCAGGCGCAGGAGGGTTTCGACTCCATCGGGGTCGAGGTGCAGTGCCTCGCGCAGTTCCTTTTCCGCTTCGGCTAGTTTTCGCTGAAACATCAGCGCGAAGCCCAAAATCTGGTGTGCTCGTGCGCTGTCCGGTCTAAGCCTCACGGCTTGTCGAACAGCCTCCTCGGCTTGCTCGAACCTGCCCTGGCTTCCCAGCACTGCTGCCAGCGCCTCGTGCGCTTCGGCGAATTGCGGGTCCGCGGCCAGCGCCTGGCGAATGCTGGCTTCCAGCTCCGCCTTCGGCTTTCGTTCTTCTTGGCCGGCGTAGGTCTTGCTATACCATTCCAGTGCCGACGGAGAGCTGGTCCATCGCCGCCGCATCTTCTCGCGTTCCGCCTGCGTCGGCTTAGCCCCGAGTTCACCCAGGACCTGCGCCCCCAGTTGGTCCCGCACTTCGAACCAGTTGGTGGAAGCCGCCTTAAGCTCTTTACCCGGTTCGCCACTCGCCACATTCAGCACCCGCGCGGCCACTAGCCATTGTTGGCCTTCCCGGCGATAACTCCCCCAGACCACACGCCGTGCTTCGATCAGCTCGCCGATCCTGCGCGCCTGGTCTGCGCTGATCGAGCCGCCAGGCTTCACCTTCAGTTGCCGGTAGCCGAACACGGTCGGAACTCGTCGGAGCGCCTTGTCCTCCGAAAGTTGATCCGCAAGCAACCTCTCAATGGTATAGCGCCAATGCGTTGCCTCCGGATCGGCGGTCTGGTCCTCAAAAGTCAGGATTGCCACCGTCAGACGGGGCGTCTGGGCGCCGCCTTCGGCGGCGGGGCTGGTTCCACCTGCGGCTAGGAAAACGGCCACCAGCCAGACCGCGCGGCAAAGCCGGGTACCAAGACCCGTGCCTTTCATCCGATCGGGGAAACTGGCGGCTGTCATCTCGGCCAAACTACCTCCCGCCAGCAGGTTTTCAAGGCAAACGGTCCCGGCGCACAGCGGGAGCGACGGCGCTGCGCAAGAGAGCACACTTGACTGACACGAAGTTCGGGGCAGAGTGAGGCGAGCATCCAAAACTGTATTCGAACTGTCTTATGAAGACGAAAACGTTCAGCCGTCGGAACTTCATCCAGCAGGGATTGGCACTGGCCGCCACCCCGTTGGTATTCTCATACACCCGCGCTGGCCTGCTGGCCGCCGACATTGCCGGCGGACTCAGCCAAACCCCAGCCCGGGCCGACCGTTCCGCCGCTAAGGTGGCAATTGCATCCTGCCGCACGCATGGGCCAGAAGTCCGCCCGGCGCTGGAGAAGTGTTTCGACTTGCTCGGTGGCATCGGGTCGCTCGTCAAGAACAAGACCGTGACCGTGAAGCTGAATCTAACCGGCGGCGACCTCAAACCGCTCCTGGGCCGGCCCGTCAGCGAAATGTACATGACACATTATGCGACCGCGATGGCGTTGAGTTCGCTGCTGTTCGCCGCCGGCGCCCGGCGCGTTCGACTGGTGGAATCCACGCAAAGGAGAGACGGGCTGGAGTCCTTGCTGACGGAGGGAGGCTGGGATGTGCCGGCGCTCAGCGCCCTGGGCAAGGTCGAGTTCGAGAACACGCGCAACCTGGGCCAGGGCAAGAAATACTCGCGCCTGCGCGTGCCCGGGGGCGGCTACATGTTCTCCGCCTTCGATCTCAACCACGCTTACGAGGACACCGATGTGCTGGTCTCCCTGGCTAAGCTCAAGAACCATGCCACCGCCGGCGTGACACTCTCGCTGAAGAATCTCTTCGGCCTCCCGCCCAACTCGGTGTATGGCATCGACGCCGGCAAGGAGACCGCGACCGGTCCGCGCTTCCCGCTCCATGATCCCAAAGGTTTCGAAAGCCTGAAGCTGCCCGGGTTGAAAGAGGGCATCACCTCGACCGATCCGACGTGGCGCGTGCCGCGCATCACCGTGGATGTGTGCGCCGCGCGGCCCATTCACCTGGCGATCATAGACGGCATCATGGCCATGAGCGGCGGCGAAGGCCCCTGGTGCGGCGAGGAACACTTGAAGGCGACCTCTCCCGGCGTGCTCATTGCCGGGCTGAACCCGGTCTCGACCGATGCCGTCGGCACCGCCCTGATGGGGTATGCCAATCCCCGCGCCGCCCGCGGCGTGAAGCCATTTCAGGATTGCGACAACCACCTACTCCTGGCCGAGCAGGCCGGGTTAGGCACTGCCGACTTGGCGCAGATTGACGTGCGCGGCCTGGCCATCGCCAAGGCACGTTATCCTTACGGTTGAGGGTCCTGGGCCTGGCGCGGCGCAGCGAAGACTTGGAACTCTGCGCTTTGTCACCATGTTTCTGTCCCCGCCACTAAACGCCCGTGGTTTGCCGGCGGACCAGCCTTTCATGCAACTGCTCCTGGACCACGCCCCAGCCCCAGGGGAAGCGTTCGCGCCCATCCCACTTCTTAAAGCGCGGGTCGTGCGGGTCGGGCAGCGGTTCGCGCACGATCTCGCGAAACTCAGACACCAACCGCTGCTCCCATTTCTTAGCGGCATGAGTGGCCTTCCCCATATTCAGCATCCACTTGCCCAGGAAGACTAGCAGGAGGAGTCCTCCTACGATTGAGGCGAAGACGACTTCGAACGTTGAGCCGGTCGGGAAGGTGGGCAGTTTCGAGGACAGAGACTGCAGGTTAAGCAGCACCCAGATCCAGGACCAGGGTTTGAGCCCTGTGGTCCGCCAAACCGAGTGGGCGGGGCGGCCACAGTTCAGGCTCACCCAGAGGACAAGCGATGTCGCCTGCCAGTCCCGGGTCTGGTCCACGGCCCACAACAGCAGGACCACCCAGACGACGCCATAGACGAACAGCGCGGACCCGGTCCAACTGCGCACTGCCAGGCCAGCCAACATCATCGCGATTTCAAGTCCCAGCACGGTCTGCATCACCCGTCGAAAGTGCAAGCCCAGCGCCTCGAACTGGCCCCCGACGATGTCGCTTGGACTTAGTGGGGTGGTGAGCAGAAGCTCATACGTGCCGTCGCGCCGGGCTTCGCCCAGGCTGCGCGCCGCGGTGTAATAAATGAGCCAGCGAAGCGCCAGATTCAGCAGCGTTGCGGTGAGGAAGAAGTTCGGCACGCTGGGCCAGCGGTGTGGCCAGGCCACCCAGCAGACCAACCAACCGCCGGTGATGCCGCCCAAAACCAGCCAGGCCAATGTGGCAGGCTGCCGGTCCCGTGCCGCCAGCCAGACGAACGGATTGACCGGCAGCCAAGTGGCAGCCAACTGCCGCCGCCGGCGAGAGTCTCCATGGAGCCATTCCTGCCAGCGCGCCCGCCAGCCTGTGGTCCCGAATTCATCCTCGCGTTCCCGCCACAGCGATTTCAGGGTGGCCGCCGCCGTGCCCAAACACAGGCCCGACCACGCCAGTGTCATCCCCCAGTTTCTCCAAAACTCACTGACCGGCGTCCCGCCCAGGCCGCGCCAGACCAGGAAGGGTCCGTAGGCCGGACTCAATAATAGCCACGCTGAGGAAGGCGTGGCCCCCGGTGAAAACCGCGACTGCGCCAGGTAAATCAATGGACCCACCCCGCACAGCACGAACAGGAGCACAGTTGTCACCATGAGCGCCGTGCCGTCATCGCGGGTGAGGACCGAAGCCAGCAGGCACACGGCCAGCACAAAGAGCAGGATGTTGGGCAGGGCGCAGATCGTGGCCAGGAACAGGTTAAAGGAAACTCCCCCAATCAGGAACGGAATCGCCAGCATGGGGAACAGAGCCAGCAAATCGCTGAAGGCCACCAGCGCCGCGCTGAATAGTTTGCTCGCAAACACTTCGGTCGCACTCAGGCCGCTCAGGAACAACAGGCCGAGCGTTTGCTGGCGTCGTTCCTCGGCGAAGACGCCCGCCGTGAGCTGCGGGGTTTGCAGCACCAGGTAGCCGGCCGCCAGGCACAAGAGCTGGTGTAGGGTATGGCCCGCATGCCGAGCCCCGGGACCCCCGCTTTTAGCGAAGAACAGGAACAGCAGCGTGCCCGCGATCGCCAGCGCCGCCACTTGGAGTCGGCGCCGCACCGGCCGCCGTTTGCGCAGCGCGACCCGCAACTCCCGTTCGATAATGGGCAGCAAAGCCATGCGACAGCGGGATCAAACTCCTATTGCGGCTGAAAATCAAACCCTCAACCGCGGCCACCGGATTCGGTCGCCGTAGGCTATTCAGCGCTGCGATAAGGCGCGTCGGTGCACTGGGGCGCATCCCGTCACCACCACCAAGTCGGGTAGCCACGCCAACGGGAACGCCAGATTCATCCGGCAGGCGCGCGGGTGCCTCTGAAGCTGCCGGATGAATCCGGCGTTCCGGTGGCGGTGTCAGGATGCGCCCATATGTGGACGTCCACAATTCGCCTTATGGAAAGCTTTCCATAAACGCAAAGAGCGAACGCTTCCCGTGCTCAAGTCCCTGGCCGGCGAACTGCGGGCTTACCTCGGTCGCGCGCCTCAGCAGCCCGAGGCGCTGATCTAATGGACTGGTGCCGGGCTTGACGTTCGACCCATTCATGGCGGTTGAGGCTGACCTGCACACCAAAGGGGGGGATGCCCGCTCATTTTGATGGTCAGGTGCCCCCAGACCCGATCCAGAATGTGAAAATGGTAATGTTGGGCCAGTGGCCAGGACGCTTGGCGTCGCAGGACCAGTTTGCCCTCACGGTTCCGCCTGGCTTTCCAGACCAACGCCGGAGCTCGAGCCACGAGAATGGCAAAGACGCCTTGAAAGGCGGGATCCTTGGGCAGGAGTTTCTCGGCTCGTTGGTGCTTGGTTTTGTCACCCAGCAGACAGTAGATGACGGGGGTGTTCGCTTTCTTGGCTAAGGCATGAAGCCGGCGACTGAAGTCGCCCGCCATCTGCTCCAGCCGCTTTTGATCCAGGGGGCGCACCGGGGCAGAGTTGGTTCCACCAGGTCAGAAAACCGCCACTGGTCTGGCCCATTAGAAAGTAGCCGTTGAGGACGATACGATCGACGCAATCATAGCGGCCATCCAAAAGATCGGCGACATACGTAAAGGAATCGTCAGTCACGCTCATGGACAGGAACATACCTTCACTCGCAAACCCGGTGAACGGCTGTTCGCCGAAGGTGAACCTCTTTTTCCCAGCGAAGTCTGCGAAAAAGCGTGTGACGCATCTCCTGCAACGCGGCACGGACTTCCGCACGATTCAGGAACTCCCGGGCCATGCCGATCTGGCCACCACGATGATTTACACGCAGGTACTGCGACAAGGTGGCAGGGTGTCCCCAGCCCGGTGGATGATATCCCTCCAACCAGATCTGAGAATCCAATATCGAACATCCAACATCGAAAACCGAACTTGAGGGCGAAGGCGGAGCCAAGCGCGTTAGAGGCAAAAAGTGCTATGGAAGCCCTGCAAACAAAGAGGATTCTCGTGATCAACACCGGATATACGCCTGGGTATCACCGGACCGCCTCCGGAACATCGCCTGCTCAGCACGGGGCGCAAAAGAGAATGAAGCAAGGACCCCCCGGAGGGGGCTGATCATGGAAGAAACTCGAGAAATGTCTAAGTAGTTTGCCATGAGCGACTTCCACAAGGAGTTTCTTAAGAGAAGGATCAATGATGAATGATGAAATGGCAGGCAAAGCCACCCAAAGCCACATCAATGCGACCGCAAGGCCGGCGACAGGCCACAGGAGACGGGAGAGGCAGGCGGAACAGGGTGGGTTTATTGGTTTTCGGGAAGGTAGCGCTTGCCCGGGGATGCGTTTTCAAGCTAAATGTTCCTCCATGGCCAAAGTCCTATTGGTCGATGACGATCTCACCATGCTACAGATGGTCGCGGAGCTGCTGCGTCAGGAAGGGCATGAGGTGTTCCCCTTCTCCAACGGCAGCGCCGCCGTCACCGGCTTGACGGCGCATGCGCCGGAGCTGGTGATCACCGACCTTTACTTCGACAAGGCGCGGGCGCACGGGCTGGAGGTGGTGCAGAAGGCGCGGGCGCTGTCGCCGCCGGCGGTGGTGATCGTGATTACCGGGTTTGGCACCATCGAGACGGCGGTGGAGGCGATGAAGAACGGGGCGTTCGATTACCTGGAGAAGCCGTTCAAGGTGGATGAGTTGAAGTTGTGCGTGCAGCGGGCGCTGTCCTACAACGCGGCGGTGACGGAGACGGC
>Ga0181538_10003702_pt1 | contig 14743 bp, 9 predicted proteins | sample PEATcosm2014_Bin_40_FD_119773 | JGI IMG/M metagenome (GOLD analysis project Ga0181538, IMG submission 119773) | Peatland microbial communities from MTU Mesocosm Facility, Houghton, MI, USA - PEATcosm2014_Bin23_30_metaG | ecosystem: Environmental > Terrestrial > Soil > Wetlands > Peat | place...
ACTGTCTCGACGGCGAGGCGACACGACAAGGCAGTCAGGTCGAAAAAGCCTCGCCGGAAATGAAGAACCGCCAGATCTGAGCTACCCCTCAGCCGTGATCGCGAAGATGGCGATCGCCGGGAAGCCGCTTTGCACCTCGCAGCGCAGAGATTTCGCTCTTCCCCCTTCTACTGGAACGGTCCAGAGGAGGACCTGGTATTGTTCCCGCACGATGTCTTTCACATATTTCAGGGCCGGCTGCGCGGCCGTGGCGATCGGCTGGATGCGCGTCGCGGCGTCGATCAAGTTGGCCTGCGCCACCTCGATGCCGTTTCGGACCTGCAGTTGGCGCTCTCTGCCGTCGCCCCCTTCGAGATAATAGCGGGCGACCGTCTCGCCGCGCTTTCCTCGCACGGGATATCCCTGCGGGAAAGTGACCTGCCCGAGAATGTGCAGGTGCTCGTATTCGCCCTTGAAAGGAATGGTGACTGGACTTGCCGCAGTCACGAGCAGCGGCCGCGCGTATCCATCGACGGTGGGGATACGAAACGGAATTCCGCCCACCAAGAGGGTTGAATCCCGCGCTGCCTTCCAGAGCAGGAATTTGCCTCCGGTCCGTTTCCATTGATCCTCTGCCATCGGGGCCGTGGACCAGAATTTGGCCATTCTCGCTTCGAAATCTTCCCAGGCGCTCGCGCCCTCAGGGTTCTCGACAAGTGGCTGGAGATCGACAGGACTGAAGCGGTTCTTGCTCGACCACGGTGACCATTTCAGGGGCGTCACCAGGGGGAGGGAAGCCATCGGCTGGTTTTCACGGCGCCTCCGCTCGAATAGGCGAGCGAGTTCCATGTAAGGGACATCGCGGGGCCCGCGATCCTCAGTGACCACACCCGACTCGAGAATCCCATCGCGCATCTCCCAGTCGATGCGGGAGTACTGCCGCAAATCCTGCCAGCTCCAGAAAACGTGGCCGGCAAGGCGGTGCGTTTCGATCAGTTCCAGCATGCGGTCGACGCTGTTTTGCATCACTATCTGCGACTGGCCGATGGCCTTGCCTCCCCATTCCGTAAAGGTGAGCGGGCGGCTCGCGCCGTCGTATGCCGCCTCCTTGTCGAAATCGCCAACCTCAAACGTGTAGGGATGCTGATCGAAGAAATCCATGCCCGCTTGTTCGAAGATCGGTTTGGCTTTCTCCTTGGGCATGCTGTTGGCCGCGGAGACAAGCCTGCCGATCGGATCGAGCCGGTGGCAGATTTCCTTGCCTTCACGCAGTGTGTCGGCAGTGAGGGTACATTCGTTCGAGAGCAGCCAGGCAAACACGGAAGGGGAATTCCAATCGCGGCGAATCGTGCGTTCCAGGATTCGATAACCCAGCTCGATCATGGTCCGCGGCATGGTACTGAAATCCATGTTCCAATAGCCGGGCTCCTCGCTGATCAGGAGGCCGTACTGATCGGCAAGCTCCACCAGATAGCGGTGGTGCGGGTAATGGACCTGGCGAATGAAGTTGGCCCCCAGCGCTTTGATCATCCGCATGTCCTGCTCCATCTGCTGGCGGGTCAGGGTGAAGCCTTGCTCTTTCCACATGTCGTGACGGCACACCCCGTTCAAAACCAGCCGCTGGCCATTCAGCAGGAAATCCGGGCCGCGCGTGAGAACCTCGCGAAAACCCGTCTGACAGCGCCATTCGTCGTCGCCATGATCGGTCCTCAAGCGCGCCCGTAACTCGTAAAGATTAGGCTGTTCGGGCGACCAAAGGACGGGTGAATCAACCTTAAACTCGAGCTCCACCTCGGTAGACCCGGAAGATGTTGAAAAGTCCTTCCGCGCTCCGCCGACCTCCGAGCCGGCTCGCAGCAACACCAATTCGATGTTTCCAGAGCTTCCGGCAAGTGAAGAAAGCATGGCTTGCGCTTTACAAGCGGCGCTTGTGTAGCCGGAGTTCAACTTGTAGCCGAATCGGACATTGTCGATGAATGTGGCTGCACGAACTTCGGCATAAACATCACGAATGATACCGCCGTAAGCCTCACAGCCCGGGTTGACTCCCAGGGCCAGCTCGTCCTTGCCGGCGCCCGAAGGCTCGGGCGTGAGGTCGGCGATCGCTACTTGAATTACGTTCCTGCCTTTCTTCGCCTGGCGGGTGCAATCGAACTCGTGAGGAACATAAGGGATCATCGTTCCAAGTTCCGCGCCGCTGACGTAAACCCTCCCAAAGTAAGTGATCGCATCGAAGTGCACGATGGCGCGCTCGTGCGGCGACAACTCAGGAAGAAGGAACTCACGGCTGAGCTCGTAGAAGCCCGAAGGGCGCAAAGACGATGGCACCTGAACGAGGTCGTAGAGATCGCCGTCGATATGTCGCTCCCACACGCCGTTCAGGTCAACTCTTGAACGGGTTGCGCCGGGTGATCCCGCAGCCTGCGCGGCGGGGACCGCGACGTGTGAAATCGCCGGCAAGAGCGCTGTGGTTCCAAGTTTGCGGACGAAGCTTCGCCGGTCATACCTGGTGGAGTGCGCCATAGATTCGTTTAACCCGATTTCCGAAGTTGAATTCCGCGCTTCCAGTCCAACTCGTCGAAACTGAATTGCCTGCCTTGATAACCTCGAGAACGGAACGGGTGTCTGGATTCTTCGGACGTAACCCCTCACCCGTCCCGCACCGGCTGATGACTACACCGGCTGCGGGACACCCTCTCCCCAAGGGAGAGGGCCGTCAACGATGACTGATTTCAGCCCTCTCCCTTGGGGAGAGAATGGCGAGAGTAGCGAGCCGGGTGAGGGGTTTCTTCCCACAGAGCCTCGCAACTTCGGAATTCGGGTTTAACCGCCCTTGGAATAACTCTCTTGCCTTTTCATCCGGAGGAGCCGCTCTCTCGAAAGTCTGTCATTCTGAGCGAAGCGAAGAATCTGCATTAGCTCGCCTCGGACGAACTGCACATCCTTCGCGAAGCTTGCGGCACCCCGGCATTCAGCCGGCGTTCTCGGTGCCTCCGGCTCCTGCAATTCCTCAGAACTCGACGTGGAGAGTTTTCATCATCCGTGAGTTAGGCTTTTGCAAATCCCAATGCGGCTTCTCTTCCACGAGGCGAATTTCAGGCAGGCGCGCCATCAGAGTTGAAAACACGATGTCTCCTTCGGTGCGGGCCAGCGTTGCGCCCACGCAGAAGTGCGCACCCAAGCCAAACGCCATGTGAGGGTTCTTCTGCCGCCGGAGGTCGAAGCGGTCCGGCTTCGTGAAGTAGTCGGGATCCCGATTGGCAGCGTTGAGCATCTGAAACACCATCTGTCCTTCACGAAGCTGCTTGCCTCCCATTTCAGCATCTCGCTTCATCAAACGCGGCTGGCGAGCCACGGGGCTTTCATAGCGCAGCATCTCTTCGATGGCGGATGGGAGCAGATCTGGGTTCTCTTTCAGAAGCTGCCATTGATCCCGATGGCGCAGAAGCGTGTAGAGCCCGTTGCCGATCAGTGAGGTGGTAGTTTCATGCCCTGCAACCAGCAGGGTGATGCAGGAATTGACCAACTCCTTTTCAGAAAGCCTGCCGCCCTCGGATTCGGCGGCCACTAGCGCGCTGAGGAGGTCCTGGCGCGGCTCGCGCCGCTTGTGCTTGACCAGCTCGGTCAAGTACGCCCGGATTTCCACCAGCGCCCTCTGAGAGCGTTCGAGCAGCTCGACGGCGGGTTTGTTGACCCCTTGGAACGCCAGCAAGTCATCCGCCCAGCCCTTGAAAAGGCCCAGGTCGAGCTTCGGTACGCCGAAGATTTCCGCCAGCACGGTAACGGGCAGGGGAATGGCCAGGTCCTTCACCACGTCCATCGTTCTGTCCAGCCGCACCGCGTCCAGTAGCTCGTCAGTAATCTGCTGAATGCGGGGCCGCATCGCCTCCACCACTCGGGGAGTGAACGCCTTAGTGACCAACCCTCTCAGTCGCGTGTGGTCAGGCGGGTCGGAATGAATGAGACTCTTCACACGGTAGTAGTCTTCGAAGGTTTTGAATTTTGCCCGAGCCTCAGCCGGCAGGTATTCCACAGCCTTTGCGAGCCGTCCTTCGTTCGAAAAATGGCTCAGGTCCTTGAACGTGGTGACTATATCATTGTAACGAGTCAGGATCCATCCACCGATTGAATCACTCCAGTGGACCGGATCGTCCGCGCGTAACTGGCGCAGAATGGGATACGGGTCCTCCATGAATTCCCTGGAAACCAACATCGCGTCCAACGCGTCGAGTGACGTTGCCTTCATAGAACCATCCTTTGGGGCGGGCGACCATCACCCTGCCCTTCGCGCGAAAGAGGAAAACAGCGCCCCCGGTTGGCGCCGGCCCCGCCTCGAGGCAGGCGGTGACGAAGATCTGAGCTCATTGGCTGACACCTCGTTCCTCCAACTCATGATGACTCGCCCTCATGAAGGCTTGATCGTATCAGAATCAGCCAAAGCAGCAACCAAGAAAACAGGCCCTTCATTGTCGAACGCTATTTCACCATCACAGAGTCCGCCATCGACCAGCATGACGAAGGTCAGGGCCAACTGCACGAGCACCGGACGGACCTGAATCCGGCCGGCATCGCGCGCTTTGCCCAACGGGCCTGTATCCTCGAATCATCTCGACTCACTTGACGAACCACTGGGACAGGAGACTAGTGCTTACTTGCGGAAGTAAGCCTTCTTATTCGTATGGCGCCGGAAGGGCGGGGCTTCAGCCCCGCCGCAGAGAACACGCCATTCCTCGGGGGCTTTAGCCCCTGAAGCCGCGTTGCTTCAGGGCCTAAAGGCCCCTTCAATCGTGCTCTGCGTACCGGCGGGGCTAAAGCCCCGCCCTTCCACGACTCAGAATAATTGCGCTTACTAACACAGCTAAGCACTAGGGTTCCAGATTAAGTTCCACGAGAGTTACCGTGAGGGGAGGGAAGGTGAACTCAAAGTGTCTCCCGCGAGCCCCTGCCGCGCGCGAACTGAGCGAGATTCGCCGAGGCTGGTCGCGGCTGTTCATGACCTCCGAGGTTCCGGCGTGAAGGTGGTCTTCCAGGACTGTAACCGTACCTCCCGCCACGTCTTTCTTGAATCCTTCAAGCTCGAAGCTCCGCGCGAGCGGACCGAGCGTCGAATTGACTGCATAGATCCTGAGTTTCCTCTGGTCCGGGCTAAGGCTCGCGCTCAGGTCAGGTTGCTGGAATGGCCACTCAATCCGCGAGCTACGCTCGATCCGAAGCGGATAAGATCCTGCGGCGCGCGCATACAACTCCTGGGCATAATACGCGGGTGTCTCGTAAATCCAGCCAGGTCCGGGTTGCACAAAACCGGAGCTGAAACTGTCGGCAAAGTTGGAGCGATTAGCAATCTCCACCAGGTCAGCACGGCGCTGCAGCAGATTCAGATAGCGCGCGACGCTAAGCCCGTTGCCGAGTGTCTGAAGCATTCCGCGTGTCAGGTCCCAGTCGCCCGCCGTCGTATTCCACTCGGTCACTGCAAGTCGCATGTCCTTGCCGCCGGCGTTCGCGGCAATCCAGTCCGCCAGCCTTTCGAATTCGCGGTCCTCGCCGGCCAGATTGTTGATCTCATATTGGTGCGGGCAGAGGTAGTCGAAAGCGGCGCCTGCCGTCTCGAGCAGTTCCTTGGTGGGGAAAGAAGACATCAACTTAATGCTCGGATCCACCTTTTTCATCGCCTCAGCGAAAGCTCGCACCGATTGGCCATAGTCGGAAACGTCAACCTCGTTCCCGATTTGCCAGTACTTCACGTGGTAAGGAGCCGGGTGGCCGTTCTTGGCGCGCAAAGCACCCCAGTGGGTCTCCGCGCTGCCGTTCGCATACTCCACTTCCGCCGCAGCGTCCTCCGGTTTTTTCCCGGTCCAGCGCACGCAGATGAGCGGCTCGGCTCCGACGTACTTACACAGCCGCACGAACTCATCGAGGCCAACGAAATTCTCCTCCCATCCTCCCCAAACCGTCGTGAAGGTCAGGCGATCGTCCCAGGGACCGATGGCGCGATCCCATTCGTATTGCTCGGTGGTGCTTCCGCCAAAGCGGACGATTCCCGGGTGCATGGCCTTGAGAGCGGCGACCACGTCGGGCCGGTAGATTCCCAGTACGGCGTCGGAGCCAATCAGATAAACACGATCGAGCCATAGTGTGCCCGGCCCTTCAAACTCGATGGTCAGCGTCGCATCGTTCGTCGTTTGACTCGCCCGCAATTCCGCCTCGGCAGCGGCCCAGTTTTCACCCGCCCGGCCCAGCAGAACTGGTCCTGCAAGCATCCTGCCTCCACCATGCAACGAAGCCCACACATGAACGTTCCCCTCGCTTCGCATGTGCAGGTGCAGCTTGTAGGAGAGGCCCTGCTTCAGATAAAAGCCATCTTGCGAAATGCCGGCCCGGGCGTGCGGAGAGGGCAAGACAATTCTCTGCGATCGCAAACCGCTAAATGGGTTGGTGGTGTCATAGGAGTATTTCGCCACCTCCACCGCGCCGTCCGGGTACCAGGGCCGATAAGGTTCGTCCACCGCCCTCTTGTAAGCCACGCGACAGGGCGGCGCATCTTCAAAGCTGGTTGAGACAACCTGCTGCGCAATGATCGAAGGAATGTGGTTGCAGAGCAGTTCGATGAATTGTCCTTGCTGCTTGGAGTCGATCGGCCGCTGGGTCGAGTGCTCAGCGTGAATGCGAATCTCCTCATGCCCATCCGAAGGGAGTGCTTGCAGTCTGACGTCGTCAAACCACGCTTTTCCGGTACCGTTACGCACAGCCACCAGCGTCAAGTCAACGTAGCCAGGAGAGGGAACAAGGAAGGTCGCCTCTTCCTCATGCCAGGGAGTTGTGCCGGAGCGGTCCGCGGTCGAGGCAATCTCCGCTCCGGGCGTGTCAATAATCATGCGAGCCTCGGCGCCGTCATCCTTCGCTCCAACCAGGTTCGCGGTCTTGATCCAGACGCGCGCACGCCATAACGTGCCGACGGGCAGGAAGACTCTCTGGCTCACCGAGGCGTCCCCGGGATCCAGGGATTCTATGCGGAGGGACTGCGCGCCCTCCCTGGCATCCTCCCGATCGACGGCAATCGAAGGCGCCCGCCCATTTTCCTGGCGGGAGCGAGCCTGCACTTCCCATCCTTCCAGCGGCGGAGAGGATTCGAAGCCCGGATTCCGGATGGTGGATTGGGTGGCTGCGCCAGGAAGCAATACGAGAAACGCCAGTGTGACTGAGAGCATGAAACCCCCTCAAATCCGTGGTTGTTTCGAAAATGCTAACGTTGAACTTGGGATTTTGCGTCCTCTCGTTGCAGTTCCGGTACATCCGTGGGCAGCTCTCTTCCAGACAGCCGCACCCCTTCAGTCGCTGACCCTTCCGCCGCCGATCCTTTGTTATCTATAACATTCTCGCTTTGTTTCGGCAATTTTGGTGTTTCGCCGGCGATCTCCTCTGCCGGACTTTCTGACCCAGCGTCCAGCCCCACCAGCTTACTCAGTTCCTGCGCTTCCCGGGCGTTCGACTCCTCGCCGGGAGGGCTGTCCGCCGGTTCCGACGGGTGGCGCATACGTCCCGACGTTCTTTGTCGGGATGAATGCGCCCCTCACGAGCGTAAGGTCCCCGCCCGCTTCTCACGGCACGCTGTCCATCGCCAGTAGTGAAGCGTACCTCAGGAAATAAAACCTCCAACTCGACCGCGGCCAATCGCCGGGCTCCTTCACCAACCCTCGTTTCACCGGATTGTTATGCAGGTAGTTCAGTTTCTCTTCCGCCTTCCTGGCTGTCCAGTGGTGGTTATACACCGAGTCGAGGCGCATACATCCCGACAAGGAACGTCGGGACGTATGCGCCACCCGCGGACATTTCATATGCTAACGACAGTATGCGGCGCTACGTGTGCGGCGCTATGTCTTGACGCACGGGCATTGCCGTTGTAGGCTGTACCAAAAGCGACAATCCGTCTGTGAGGAGACCGCATGAGCAATTTCCGCGGAGTGTCTCGCCTGCATCTTGTTTTGTGCATAACGGGTGTGCTGTCGCTGCCCTGGGTCAACACGGGTACAGCGTGGGCCCAAGTTGAGTCCGGAACTATCGTGGCATGCCAAACGGTTATGTTCTTAGGGATGCCGGCTGTACTCCAAAGCGCCTCACCTCACAAGAGTGCCGAGGTGGTTACAAATGCGAACTCCGCCGCCGGCACGAGCGACAATATTCAAAAACGGAAGTCATTTCTTGCGCAGTTGCTGGCCATGCTTCCTCCTGACCCGGCCTGGATTGAATGGCTGCAACGCACGGGCGAATTGCCGCCGGACTTCGATGCTCTGCCCACGATGGTGGAGCTTCCGGATCCGCTCCTCGTGGATGAGCACGGCAAGCAGGTGCGAATCACTACCAAGGAGCAATGGGCGCGCCAGCGACAGACACTCAGGGAGATGTTTCAGCACTACGTGACCGGCCGTTTTCCCCCTCCTCCCGACAACCTAAACGGGGAGGTTATCAAGGAAACGGCCGAGGAAGAGATAACTGTACGCGATGTGCTGCTGAGCTTCGGCCCCGGCCTCAAAGGCAAATTGCATATGCAGGTGTTGATACCTCCGGGCAAGGGCCCCTTCCCGGTTTTTATAACGACTTCGGTTGGACGCCGCTGGGTGGAAATAGCGGTGCGGCGCGGGTACATAGGTTGTATGGTGGCTGCCTGCGATGGAAACGATGACACGGAATTCTTTGCTCCTCTTTATCCGGATTACGACTTTACATGCTTGGCCCGGCGGGCCTGGGGAATCTCACGGGCCGTCGATTATCTGGTTACTCTTCCGGTGGTGGACAAGGCGAAGATAACCTTCACCGACCATTCCCGGGGAGGGAAACTGGCCGTTTGGGCGGGCGCCTTCGAAGACAGGCTGGCCGCGGTGGTGGGGAGCAGTCCGGTTTCCGGCGGGTGCATTCCCTGGCGCTATTGTGCGGACCGTTACCTCAACGAAACCATGGAAATGTGTACTCGAAACTATCCCCAATGGTACCACCCGATGTTGCGTTTCTTCGTCGGCCGGGAGAACAAGCTGCCCTTTGACATGCATGAGATGGTGGCTCTGATGGCCCCTCGCGCCTTCATGATCACTCTGGGGATGAATGAGTGGGAAGTGAATGCCTGGGGTGAGGAGCGCGGTTACCTTGCCGCCCGGCGGGTCTATGAATTTCTTGGAGCCCAGGACCGCATTGCACTGAGGTTTCGGCCGGGCATACATCCCACCTACGGTTCCGATATCGAAGAATACGTGGACTGGTACGACACCGTCCTGGGCCGGCGGAAATATCCTGTTCCGGACCGGCTCCTTTACGATTATTCATTCGAAAAGTGGAAATCGCTCAGTCGAGAAAACATCGACCCCACGTCTTATCCCGAGAAAACATCGGAAGATCTTTTGGCCGGAAACGCAGATTGGACCGGGAAGCGGGAAGAATTACGCAAGAATGTTCTTTGGGGCTTGGGAGAGTTCCCACCTCATGTCAGGGCTTATGGGCCAAAGGACTTGACTTCAACTCCTCCGGGCGCTTCCGGCGTCGCAGGGCTGGGATACGCCGATCAGATTCTTAACCGGCCCCGGCCCACTGAGGAAGTTGACCGGACTACTTTCATGGGACGTTCTGATCCCTACAATAACACCGGAAACCTCAACGGTCAGCTCTATTATCCTCGCCATGAGCCTGCCGGTTCTAAGATGCCGGTCGTCATCTGGCTGCATCCCTACTCCTACTCGACAGGGTACTCCCGTCTGCCTATCCTTCCCATGGGAACTCCCGCCGGAGGAACGCAGGAGGAACAATCTGCTTACCTGCTCGGTACGTACCCCTTCCAGGAGGAGGGTTACCTGGGGACGGATTTCTTGGTACAACCCTTAGTATTGCAAGGTTTCAGTATATTCACCTATGACATGATCGGATTCGGAGCGCGAGTTCCTGAAGTGCAACGTTTTTACGAGCGATTCCCCCATTGGTCCCTGATGGGGAAGATGGTGGACGATGTTGAGACAGCCGTGGATATGCTTTCGACCAACGACAGGATCGATGCGCATCGCATTTATGTTATGGGTTACTCCTTGGGGGGGACGGTGGCGCTCCTCTCCACAGCGCTCGACGATCGGATTGCGGGTGCGGTTTCCTTTTGCGGCTTCACCCCTCTCAGGACGGAGACGGCGGAGAAGGGGACCGGCAACATCGACAGTTTTGGCCTCATCAATGGTTTGATCCCGCGGCTGGGTTTCTTTAAAGGCAATGAGAAGCGTCTGCCTTGGGATTTTGACGATGTTCTGGCTCTCGTCGCGCCGCGCCCTCTCATGGTGGTAGCTCCTCAATTCGACCAGGATGCGACGCTTGCAGACGTAAAGCAGTCCGTGGAAGAAGCGCGGCGCGTCTATGAATCCGTGAATCCTCGAGAGCGATCTGCCCATGCCTATGACTACAATTGGAGCGGCATCTGGAGACCCGAAAACGCGAGGCGGGTTCCGCTGCGAAGTCTGGAACTTTACGCGCCTCCGGACTACAACCATTTGTCCAATTCGATGCAGTCAGTGGTTTACCAATGGATGAGTCTGAAGATGCAAGGCGAGAGTCGATGACAGGAAGGCGCTGGGCCTGCGGGTAGTGTCCTAATTTCGGCGTAGCGCTGGCCTTCAGGCCAGCATCTGCCGGCCCTTCGCGTTGCTCAAAGCTGGCCCTAAAGGTCGGCGCTACCAGTCAAATTAGGACACTACCTGCCTGCGGAATCCAATTCTATCTCGACCTAGGGGTGTCTTATGGCAAATAAGAGCTATTCGAGAAGAAGGTTTCTAGGAAATATCGCTGCCGGGTCCACAGGAACTGCCCTGGCTGCCCTACCTGGGGGCAAGAGTGCCAACGCTGCCGGTGCTATCGGCGGCCCGCCGTATCCGGTCACGATGGTGTCCTACCCGCTCTATGCGGCGGGTGGCCCTTTTCCCCTCGAGAACATTAAGATCGTAACGACCGATGTAATTCCGAAAGGGCACGAAGAGAAACTACAGAGTTTCTCACCCACCCTCAAGCTGCATCAGTGCCGCAGCTTCGAGGAGTTTCACCGCGAAGTCGTCGATGCGCACGTCATCTTCGCCGACTTTACGCGGCAGGACTTCGCGAACGCCAGACAATTACGCTGGATTCAAACTCGGGCGGCGGGCGTGGAAGAACTGGTCATCTGGCCAGAGCTTGTAGAAAGCCCCGTGGTCCTTACCAACATGCAGAAGATCTACTCCTTCGGGATTTCAGAAACGGTGATCGGACTCCTGCTTTCCCTGGCTCATGGTCTGAATAAGTACGCGGTCCAGACGAGTAATCATCTCTGGAAGCCCGTCGACGCCGCGTTCATGAAGGCTATGTCGGAGCGTCGCTTTGGAAACGGCCGCGACCAGCCATCGACCTTGACCGATGATCTGAGGGAGATCAGCGGGCTCACCATGGGAGTGGTAGGGCTAGGTGGAATTGGGGGAGAATCGGCCTACCGCGCTCACTACGGATTTGGCATCCGGATTCTTGCGGTGGACCCAAAGCCATTGCCCAAGCCCGCCTTTGTGGCAGAGCTTCACTCGCTCGATTGGCTGCCGAAAATGGTTCCGCACGTGGATGTGCTGCTGTGCGCGGCGCCGCACACCAAGGAATCCGTCGGCATGATTAACGAATCCATCTTCCGCGCTATGAAGCCGACGGCTTATTTCATCAACGCGTCACGAGGCACCTTGGTGGACACGCCGGCGCTGGTGCGCGCCCTCAAGGAGGGCTGGATTGCCGGCGCGGGGCTCGACGTCACGGAACCGGAGCCGCTGCCGCCCGACCACCCTCTGTGGACCGCCGGCAACGTCCTCATCACCTCGCATACTTCGGGCCACTCGGACCCATCCGTCGTACGTGCGCTGGACCTGTTCTCCGAAAACGTCCGGCGTTACGTTAATGGCCTGCCGTTGTTGAACGTGGTGGATAAAGTACGCGGATATTAATTAATCATCGTTGACGGCCCTCTCCCTTGGGGAGAGGGTGCCCCGCAGCCGGCGTACTCATCAGCCGGTGCGGGACGGGTGAGGGGTTACTGCCGAAGAATCCAAACACCCGGTCCGTTCACAGGGCTATTACGGTAGGCAATTCAGATTCAACAAATTGGCATAGGTGCGCCAAATGCAACTACGGAATTCGGGCTGATATTCTGTTACGCGTCTACCATCCCCCTAATTGGTCGAAGGGCGGCGCCTTCGGAGCAATATGAAAATTCCAAGCCTGCGGTGGGTCATCGCCGCGCTGCTGTTCACCGAGACCTTGCTCGCCTACACCGACCTTCAAGAGATGTCTGTACTTGCGCCGGTGCTGGCCAAAACGATTGGGATGACCAATACCCAGTACGCGTTCGTGGCGCAGGGATTTCTTGTGTCATACACGGTCGCCTTTCTCCTGGGCGGATTAGTGATTGACAAGTTGGGAGTTCGCTGGGGGCTGGGCGCGAGCATCTTCTTCTGGTCAGTTGCCGACGCGCTGCACGCGCTGGCCAATACGCCCAATGAACTGGCCGCTTGCCGCTTCCTGCTGGGGGTAGCTTATCCCGCGGCATTTGTCGCGGCAGCGCGAGCCGTTTCGGAGTGGTACCCACCCCGCGAGCGCGCCTTGGTATATGGAATCTCGGTGAGCGGCGCCACGTTCGGAGCAATTGTGGCGTTCCCGTTAGTGGCTTGGCTGACCGCCCAGTGGACATGGCGTGCGCCGTTTCTGGTTACCGGAGGCCTGGGCATCCTCTTGAGCCCGATTTGGCTGCTGGTTTATCGCCCCCCGGAACATCACCCTTGGGTTACGGAGAAGGAGCGTCAATACGTCAAATCCGTCAGTCCCGGCGAAAGGCTCGAACCGGGATGGGGCTGGACGTCTCTCCTGAAAACCAGGACGTTCTGGGCAGTGGGAATCGGCAGGTTCATTAGCGACAGCGTCTGGGTTTTCTATGTGATCTGGTTTGCCAAATTCTTGACAGACGCTCAGGGATTGTCCATCCGGCAGATGGGGAAGGTCGGTTGGATCCCCTTTTTGTTCGCCGATATTGGCTTCATAGGCGGGGGTTGGCTATCGGGAAGATTGATAAAAGGGGGAATGGCCATTCGACGGGCGCGGATCACGGTGCTGACCGGCGTCACGCTCATACGCGCGTTCACATTCATCCTGGCCGCCCGATATTCCACACCCATTTTGCTTCTACTGGTCGGCGTTTTCGTTTTGTGTACTACGGCCTGGCAGGTGAATCTGAGCGTGCTGTTGGTAGACTCATTTGATCCCCGCGTCCTCGCCACGGCCTCGGGATTCACGACGAGCCTCGGCACCTTCAGCACCATATTGTTTACAGCGGCTGTCGGCTGGATCGTGCAACACTATTCATACCGGCCGGTGTTTGTTTTGCTTTCGGTGTTGAGCCTGGCCGGCTATGGCGCCGTCGTGCTCATTTTGGGAAGGACTGGCGCGGCCATGCAAGTCGAGAAATCGAGAGTCGAAGGTTAAAAAGAAAACGCTCTTTGACCTTCCACTCTCGACTTCTCGACTCCTTGACTTGTGGATGGGGTGTTATGGCTTCCATTAAACTTGTGGTCATCGACCAACCTGGAGCCGATCATCTTGCAGTGCTCGACACATTACCGGGGTCCATCAGTGTCGATGTGTCGAATCAGGCCGCCTTGTTGCGGGAATCCGTGCAAGAAGCCGACGTGATCCTGAACGGTATCCCGGACGGCCACCTGCTTCGAGATATTTTCCCCCACGCGACCCGTTTGCGCTGGGTGCATTCCCTTTCAGACGGTGTGGAGAAGATTCTGTTTCCGGAGTTAGTCGCGAGTCCTGCGATCCTGACGAACGCCCGAGGCGTGTTCAAGAGGGCTCTGGCGGAGTTCGTGATCGGGGCGGTACTCTATTTCGCCAAGGATTTTCGCCGCTTGATTCGAAGCCAGCAAGCCGGTATCTGGCAGCAGTTCGAAATGCAGGAAGCACATGGCAAGGTGATGGGCATCGTAGGTTACGGCGAGACAGGCCGGGCCTGCGCCGAGAGGGCCCGGCCCCTGGGGATGAAGATTCTGGGGCTGCGGCGAAGGCCTGAGCTCTCCAGAGGAGATCCTTGGCTCGATGCCGTATCAGGCCCCGACGGACTTCACGGTCTTCTGGCGCAGTCTGACTATGTGGTGCTTGCGGCGCCCGATACGCCCCAGACTCGGAGGCTGATCGGAAAGGCCGAGTTGGCGGTCATGAAAGCCTCGGCGGTGCTAATCAATGTCGGTAGAGGGTCGGCAGTCGATGAGACAGCGCTCGTTGACGCCCTCGAACAAGGACGCCTGCGGGGGGCAGCCCTGGACGTTTTCGAGACCGCGCCGCTCCCCTCCGGTCACCCCTTTTACCGATTGGAAAACGTGCTGTTATCTCCGCACTGCGCCGATCATACCCCAGGGTTCAATGAGCGAGACATGGAATTCTTCATTCAAAACTTGCAGAGGTTTTTGAACGGTGAACCGCTAAGGAATGTTGTCGATAAGGAGGCAGGCTACTAGTATTACTCAATTCCCTCCGGAAATTCAGGCTGGCGGACCTAACCCAAACTCCAAAATTGCCAGGCTTCGGAAAAAGAAACCCCTCACCTGGCTCGCTACTCTCGCCACCCTCTCCCCAAGGGAGAGGGCCTGGACTTTGGCTCTTTACTAGACAAAATTCTCTCCGCACTTTTTGCTTGCAGTGGAGCCGCACTTTTGTTATCTAGTATATTGACTAGATACCGAAGGAG
>Ga0181538_10003703_pt1 | contig 14742 bp, 11 predicted proteins | sample PEATcosm2014_Bin_40_FD_119773 | JGI IMG/M metagenome (GOLD analysis project Ga0181538, IMG submission 119773) | Peatland microbial communities from MTU Mesocosm Facility, Houghton, MI, USA - PEATcosm2014_Bin23_30_metaG | ecosystem: Environmental > Terrestrial > Soil > Wetlands > Peat | place...
GCAGCGCGTGGTGGTTACGGCTGGCAAGAACCCCGCGCTGGCGTTTGACGGACAAAGCTGGTGGAAAATCCACGCGCCGCGAATTGACGCTGTGAATCCGATCGGGTCCGGCGATGCGTTTGCTGCCGGGCTGGTGTGGCGTCTTCTGCGCGGGGAAGATCTCGGAGAGGCGTGCCGCTGGGCCAGCGCCGTTGGCGCGGCCAATGCGCTGACCATGCTGGCGGGGGAGGTGCGGCGGGAGGACGTGGAACTGCTTGCGGAGACTGTGAGAGTGGAGCTGGTAAGGGCTTAGCGCGCTGAAGCGTTGGTACCCGAAGGCCAACGCAACGCGCGCCGACCGAGGATCAGGGGATCGAAGGTGGCGCCGCCGGAAGGAAAGGTCCAAGCGAAAAGGCGGTGCCAACGCAAGGAGTTTTGTTGGGCTGGCGAACATTTTTCCCTTGAGGAATTCAGCCCGGACGACGATAGTGTGTGTAGAGAAGCGCGCGGCAGACTAAGTGAGAGAGCTCGATGCGCCGGTTCTTTGGAAAGCAGATGATGGTAGAATTTACCCTGCCTATGCTCGTGATTAGAAACTACGTCCTTGAACCAGAGTAAGTAATTAAGGGGCTTTAGCTGAGGTTGTGGCCGACAGGCCTTTACTGGAAGTCGTAAGCAATCCGGCGGGTCCCGCCTGTTTCTAATAAGTTCAAAGGAACTGTTATACACGGCAATGGCGGGGTTCTTTTTTGAATGCAGAGATAAAGCTCACCGAAAGGCGGGCTTTTTTTGTTTTGGGCAGGGCCGGCGATGGCTGTTATCCTGACTGCATGTCGCGGGACGAACTGTTCTCCACCTCGCCTGAGCCCAAAGCTCCTGCAACCGGCGCAGCGGATGAGCGCGCCCTTCGACACCAACCGCTGGCGGCGCGCATGCGTCCGCGCGACTTGAATGAGTTTGTCGGCCAATCCCATATCCTCGGGCACGGGCAACTGCTGCGCCGCGCCATCGAGGCCGACCGCATCCAGTCGCTCATTTTCTACGGCCCGCCAGGCACCGGCAAGACTTCCCTCGCCCAGATCATCGCCCGGCAGACCCGCAGCAAGTTCGAGCGGCTGAGCGGCGTGGAATCCAACGTGGCCGACATGCGCCGGGTGCTATCCCTCGCGGCGAACCGCCTCGAGAACAAGCAGCAATCCACCATTCTGTTCATTGACGAAATCCACCGCTTCAACAAAGCACAGCAAGACGTGTTGCTGCCTGATGTCGAGGGCGGAGTGGTGCGGCTGATCGGAGCGACAACCCACAACCCCTTCTTCTTCGTCAACTCCCCGCTCGTCTCCCGCTCGCAAATCTTCGAGCTGCGGCCTTTGGGAGAGGAGGAGCTATACGCGCTGCTCCAGCGGGCCCTGGCGGACCCGGAGCGCGGCTTAGGCTACCTCAAGGTGCGGGCAGACGAAGCGGCGCTGCGCCATTTAGCCAAGCTGTCCGACGGCGACGCGCGCAAGGCGTTGAACGCCTTGGAAATCGCCACCCTCACCACGGCGCCCGATGCCAGCGGAGCGATTCACCTCGACCTGACGGTCGCGGAGCAGAGCATTCAAAAGAAGGCGGTGGTGTACGATGACGAAGACGCCCACTACGACACAATTTCAGCCTTCATCAAATCCATGCGCGGGAGCGACCCGGACGCGACGTTGTACTGGCTGGCGAAGATGATTCACGCGGGCGAAGACCCGCGCTTTATCGCGCGGCGGATTGTGATCCATGCCGCCGAAGACGTTGGGCTGGCGGACCCGATGGCTCTGGTGCTGGCCAATGCCGCGTTTCAAGCGGCGGAGTTTATCGGCTGGCCGGAGGCGCGGATCCCGCTGGCCGAAGCGGCGATTTACATCGCCACGGCAACGAAGAGCAATAGCACCGTCCTGGCCATCGATGCGGCGCTGAAGGATGTCGAATCGGGACGCACGCTGGCAGTGCCGGAGCACTTGCGCGATGCGAGCTACCGGGGAGCCAAACGCCTGGGCCACGGCCAAGGCTACCAGTACGCGCACGACCACCCCGAGCATTTCGTCGCCCAGGATTATCTGGGGGCAGACAAGCGTTACTACGAGCCAACCGAGCAAGGGGTGGAGAAGAAGATCAAAGAGCGGGTCGAGAAGTGGCGGGCGCAGTTCGCAAAGGCTGCTGCTCTCCGTCCGCCGCCCAAAGGATGACTTGAGGCACCAGCAGTCTTGCCGCTACCAGATGCAAAAGACGATTAAAGAAGCAAAGCAGGCGCTGCGTAAGCAGGTTCGCGCCGAGCTAACGCATATGGATCCAGGTGAGCGGGCTGCCGCTTCGGCGCAGGCGCGGGCCGTGTTGGCGGCGCAAGCGCTGTGGAGAACCGCGCAGTGGGTCTTGTTCTTTGCGCCGTTGCCGGGGGAACTGGACATCTGGCCGCTATTGAGCGAGGCATTGTCCGCCGCCAAGAGAGTGGCCCTGCCTCGTTTTGTGGCGGAGACCAGAAGCTACGAACCCTGCCAGATTCTCGATCCCAGCGTGGATTTGCAGGTGGGGCACTTTGGCATTCGCGAGCCAAGCTCCCGCTGCCTCCCACTCCGGTCGCCCCGCGTGGATCTAATCCTGGTCCCCGGGCTGGCCTTTGACCTGGGCGGCCACCGCCTGGGCCGGGGCAAGGGATACTACGACCAGTTGCTGAGGGGATTGGGCGGGATGACCTGCGGCGTGGCATTCGACCAGCAGATCGTGGCCGAGATTCCCGTGGAGCCGCACGACGTGCGCGTAAACTGTGTCCTTACGCCGACGCGTTGGATCCAGTTGGAACCGTAAGAACGAAGAGCAGTTCGTGGGTGGTAAGCCTGAACTGCCGGCTTACCTGTATTGGTTTTGCATGCTGCTGGGCATGCCGTTCTCCCAGCCCTGCGGGGTGTTCCAAGGACGCTCGGACAAGTTATCGGACTCGGTGCTGGCGCACCCGCCCAACGCAAATCCAGCTACGACCAGCAGCAGGAACGCCCAGCGCATATTGGAGACAATGGCTCTCACGACGCCGGATGCGCGGGGATGACCAAATCCCCCTCCATAACCTCACCAAGCTCCCAGCCCGGCAGGACGTTGGCAATGCAGCGATCCTTCTGTACGCTGCGAACTACCACCTTGGCCACCAGTCGGCCATTGCGGTTCACCAGCAACTCGCCGCGCTCCAGCACCCCTTGGTCCTCACCGACATTGACCACCACGAAATTCCACTTGGGATCCGCCACTAGCACTTTGCCCTTCAAGCTGGCCGGTAAGGTCACGAAGAAGTTCGGATCTCTGTAAACGGCCAGCTCAGTTTCAACCTTCTTGACTTTCTGCATCAGCACCTTGTTCTCGATCTCTGATACTGCCAGATTGTCCTTGAGCCCTTTGATCTCCGCGTTAAAGCCGAGTATCTGCTGGGGCGTGACGCCGGTCGCCTTGTAAGCCGCCAATTCCTGTTGTGCAGTGTCCCGCTCCTGGCGGGTCTTGTTCAAATCGTCGTTCAACTTGTCGGCGCGCTTGGTTAGAGCGGCCATATCCGCGTCCAACTTCTCCTTCGCCGCCGTAGTCGCTTCCAGCTCGGCCTTCGTCTGCTTCAATTCAGCGGTTGTCTTGGTCAAGTCCTTCTGAGAGGCGTTATACTTGGCCAGGAATTCCTGGTGGGCCTTGGTCTCGGTATCGAGGTTGGCCTGCAAGGTGGTGATCTTTTCTTTGACCTTGAGGAAGTTCAGGGTGCCGACCGCCAGTCCGGCGAGGATGGCCACGATTAAGCTGATTCGAATCAACATGGTGTGGTGTCTGATTTAAATATCAGAGATAAATTAAGCGCTGGCCTTCGGGGTGTCAACGCCCGAATCACGCTCTAATTAGCCCGATAAACGGTCACTCGATCCGCTTCAGGACGACCAGCCAGGCGGTGGAGTTGGGGGCGTTCCCTCCCAGGACCAGCATCTCGCCTTTGGGGAGGGACTGCTTTCGTTTCACAACTTCCTTGCCCTTGCCAATCAGCGTAACCTCCACCTCGGAATCGCCGAGCTTCCTCACGTTCAACTGGCACTTCTCGCTCATGGCGACTTCGCTGACCACGCCCTGTGTCACCGCGAAGTCCTTCCGGTTGACCTCAAACCAGTTGGTCCACTTGATCGGGAGTTCCTTCAGTTTTTGTCGGATGTCAACCGCGATCGGCTTGTAGGTCTTGCCTTCCGGCGGTTTGCTGTTGTCGGTGCCCCATAGCAGGAAGGCCTGGAATTTCATGTCCGCCGCCTGCGCGCGAAGTTCGCCGCCAGCCAGCAGAGCCAGTGCAGTTGACAACCAAAGGAGGCCGGTGCCCGGAATCAGCTTTGCTCTCATCACCTAATCGAATGTACCCATTTCGTCAATTTCCGCTGCTTCGTCTTCGGCGGGATACGAAAGCCAGACCAAAGTCGCGCCAGCCGAATAATCGCGGTAAGTAAAAGCTCCCGAATCTGCCAGTGCCGTCTCCATCTCAGTTGCGATCGTGTGGCCCGTTGGGCCGGCCGGCGGGATGAGCATCAATCCGGCAATCAACACCACCGCGACCGCCGAAGCGGGGACCAGGAGCCGGCGGACCAGGGAGAAATAAGACACCCGCGCGAGCTTCGGCGCCGGAGTCTCTAAACGCTGAATCCCGCGCTCGACCTTGGACCAGAAAAACTCGCGCGACTCCGGCAGCCGCACTTCCGCGTCGAACCCCGCCAGGGCGCCGCGCGTATTGCGCAGCTCCTCCAGCAAAGCCGCCGCCTCGCGGTCCTGGGCCACCCACTGGGCGACCGCGCTCGCCTCGCCTTCCGGCAACTCGCCGTCCAGCAAGGCTTGCAGTTTCAATTGTGCTTTATAATCCATTACACTGTGTTCCGATTCTTTAAATCCGCCAGCAGCGCTGCCAGCTTCCGGCGCGCGTAGAACAGACGCGACATCACCGTACCTATGGAGCAGCCCATCGTCTTGGCGATCTCTCTATATTCCATCTCTTCAAATTCATGCAACACTAGCGACGTGCGATGCTCGTACGACAACTGCCCCAGCGCCTGGTCAATCCGCTGGCGTAGTTCGCCGCGTTCCAGGCCGGCGGTCGGGTTCACCGTGATGACCGGCATCTGCCGCTCGACCCCGCCCGACTCCTCGTCCATCGCCTCGATCGACTCGGCCCGCTGCCGCTTATGCTTGCGCAACTGGTCCAGGCACAAATTGATGACGATCCGCGTCATCCATGTGGCGAAGCTCGACTCCCCGTGGAACTGCGCCAGCCGCTGCCACCCTTTCACCCACGCCTCTTGAGAAAGATCAACCGCTTCTTCTTCGTTCCGCATCATGCTGTAGGCGCGCGCGTAAATCCTATCGCGATGCCGCGCGACCAACTCCTCAAACGCAGCCATGTCACCTCGCTGCGACGCCCGCACCAATGTCTGATCATCGGCCGAGGAGTGATCTTTTACAGTCATCGGTTTGACGGCGGGGAAACCATGAGTATTCAACCCGGGCTACAGTCTTCCTTTGGTCGTGGGCAGTTGACCGGCCATCCGCGGGTCCCGTTGACACGCCGCACCCACGGCCCTGGCAAATGCCTTGAACAGCGCCTCTGCGATATGGTGCGGTTCGTCCCCGTAAAGCAACTCCAAATGAAGGTTGCACCGGCCCTCATTCACGAAGCCCTGGAAAAACTCACGGGCCAGGCCGAATCGGAACGCGCTCGACATGTCCTGTCTTTTCTCAGCGTTACTGACGCTCCGGTAAGCGAATTCATTCAACCCCCGCCACACCAGGCAGGGCCGCCCCCCGAAGTCCACCACGCACCGCGCCAGGCATTCATCCATCGGCACATAAGCCTCCCCAGTGAAAGGGTTTAGCGGGCTAAAACCCGCGCCGTAGCGGCGAATCCCCCTCTTATCCCCCAGCGCCTGGACAAAAGCCTGCCCCAGGGCAATCCCGCAGTCCTCCACCGTGTGATGCGCATCCACCTCCAGGTCCCCCCGGCAACCCAACTTCAGATCCACCACTGCGTGCCGGGCGAACAACGTCAGCATGTGGTCGAAAAAAGGAATGCCGGTCTGGATGGACGACTTGCCCGCCCCGTCAATGTTCAACCTCAACGCGATGCGGGTTTCTTTGGTTGTGCGGTTCAGTTCTGCCCGTCGGCTCTTCATTTCAGCGCATTTAACCAAATCCGCCAGCCAAACACAAAGCTCAAACCTTCCCCGCCGTCCGGAGACACATTCGAATCTCCAGGCACCCGCCGCGGGGCAGATCTTCCTGGTCCCAGCGCCCCCTCCTGTACGGCGCCGTCCCTTCCCACTGCTCTCCGGCTCTATGATGCCGTGTGCCTAGGTCGTAACTGGCCTATACGCGGCTGGAGTTTGGCTCTGGCCGCCTTCCTGCATTCTCCGTCAGTTCTTCTTCCTTCGCCTCCCGGTGGCTTTAAATCTGCATTTCCCTCCCGGCCATCTGGCTTGCCGGTGGCTCGCTCCTCCAGATATACACCATATGCTCACCATATGCTCACCATGTGCTCACCATGTGCTCACCATGTGCTCACCATGCCAACACCAGATTCCCTGGCTTGCAGCGCGCTATCCCCTCGAACAAGGCCCACGCCGGGCGACGACCTACTGCACCTTGCCCGTCGCGGCCCATTCGCAGCCGCGCTGGATCAACTTCTGCACCGTCGGGTTGTTGACTGCCTTCGCGTCGTGACCGAGGGTCTCATGGAACACCCGACCCTTCCCATACTCGACTGTGAAGACGAGCGGCTCCGTCTTCTTGCTCCAGTCGGAATCGGCTTCCAGCAGCACGGTGATCGGCACGTCGCCCTGGAGTTTGGAATAGAGTTCGTCATCCGCTTCGAAGTCGGCCAGGCCCTGTGTGATCGGGCTGTCGGTTTTCGTAATCCGCGCTTTGAACACCCCGCGCGGCCCGTGGCCGGACTTGCCCATTACCCAATAACGGCCACAGAGTTTATGAAACTCCTCCCACTCCTTGAACGAGGCGCTGGACAGGTGGGTGATGACCAGGCCCTTGCCGTCCTTGACGAAGCTCGCGAGGTTCTCCTTGGCGCCGGCGGAGAGCGTTGGCGTCTTGGCATTATAATAGTCCAGCAAGACGAGGTCGTAGCGGCCCAGCGTGGCGGCGGAATCGAGCACGCCAGCGTCCTCACAGACCCGCACCTCGAACTTGCCGCACGAGACCAGCGTTTCTTTCAGGGCCTGCGAAACCGTGTGCCAGTCGTGGTAGGGTAGCACATCGTCTCCGGTCACCAGGAGCACTTTGATTTTGCCGGGCGTCTCGGCGGCCTTGCCGGGCAGGGCGGATGCCAAGGCTGCCACCAGGGCCAGGCTGACAATGATTATTCTAGGAATTAAGGTCATGTTCATAGGTTGTATCAGATCCGTCAGTTAAGTTCGCCACGAACCGTGCTTGGGCCACAGTTTGCACGGGTTTCCCGGATAGCAAAGGAAAAATCGAGAACCGGCAGCCATGAGAGCGCTTACGCACGCTTCACCTGCGCCCTCCCGCCGGAAGCCTTTTCTTCTTTCCAAACCGGACTTATTGGTTAAAGTAGGCTCACATGTTCCCGGCTTCCAAGCCAGCAAACGATGGGTCATTCAGGGAACGGCCGGCCGCCGCCCAGCTTCGCCAGGCACTGTCGCAGACGGCGGAAACGTCCGCAATCTCCCTCGAAACCGGGATAACGATCAAGTGCCTTCCCATGGTGAATGAAAGCACAGGCACGCGCGACACGATGCGGGCGGCCACGGCTTTCTTTCAACGACAATCCGGCTGCGATGCGTTCTGCGTGCGCCTGCAGGAAGGGGAGTATTATCCCGACCTCGAAGAGTCGCGCCACCCGAGCCGATGAAGAACCCAAAGGACATACCGCCTCGCGCAGTTGCGAAAGTGGTTCAAGATGGTGAACCAGACGCCTGGTATCCGCTGGTTCTGATCTTCACCCTCGTGGCTCTGGGAATCTTCGTGGGTGGCACGTTGTCCTACCGGAACTACGAGCGGCACTTCCGCACCCGGATCGAGGAACACCTTTCCGCCATTGCGGAGTTGAAAGTGGACGACCTGGTGCTATGGCGAAGGGAGCGGCTGGGCGACGCCAGGATCATATTCAAGAACGCCTCTTTTTCCGGGCTGGTAAGGCGCTTTCTCGATCGCCCTGATGACGCCGAAGCGCAAGCACAACTCCGGGTGTGGCTGGAGAAGTATCAGGTCGCTAATCAGTATGAGCGTATCTTCCTGCTGGACGCTCAGGGAGTGGAGCGGATGTCCACCGCCGGCACCGCAGGGCCGGCCGCCGCCGTCGTTTCCCGGCGAGCGGGCGAAATCCTGCGGTCTCGCGAGATTGGCTTCCAGGATTTCTACCGCAACGAGCAGGACCAGCGGGTCTATTTAGCGACGCTAGTCCCCATCCTCGAGGGGCCGGACTTCAGCCAGGCCCTGGGCGTGCTCGTCCTGAACATTGATCCCGCCATCCATCTTTATTCAGCCATCAGCCGCTGGCCAACGCCCAGCCGGACGGCCGAGACGCTGCTCGTCCGCCGGGACGGCAACGACGCCCTCTTCCTCAACGAGCTAAAGTTTCGGACCAACAGCGCCCTCACTTTCCGTATCCCCCTGGCCAGAACGAACGTGCCCGCAGTGAAAGCCGTCCTGGGGCAGCAAGGCATTGTCGAAGGCATAGACTACCACGGCGAGCCGGTGGTGGCGGCCTTGCGCGCCATTCCAGACTCGCCTTGGTTCATGGTCGCCCGCATGGACACCGCCGAGGTGTATGCGCCGCTGCGCGCGCGCCTGTGGCTCACCGTCCTGCTCATGGCCGCCCTGCTCCTGGGTTCGGGCGCCAGCGTGGGCCTGGTCTGGCGACAGCAGCGCGTCCGGTACTACCGGGACCGGCTTGAGGCGGCGGCGGCGCTGCAACTATCGCAACAGAAGCTGGCGATGCATGTCGAACAGACCCCGCTGGCGGTCATCGAATTCGACCTCGAGGGACGGGTGCGGGAGTGGAATCCCGCGGCGGTCACGGTGTTCGGGTATTCGCGCGAGGAGGCTATCGGACAACATTGGAGCTTCATTGTGCCCGCCGCGATCCATGGACACTTGGAAGGGGTCTGGGCCGCGATCGTAGGGCAACGTGGCGGTGATCGGTCCACCAACGAAAACCTCACCAAGGATGGCCGGACGATCAGTTGCGAATGGTTCAACACGCCGCTCATTGAACGGGACGGGCGGACCATCGGCGTGGCGTCGTTGATTCAGGACATCACCGAGCGCAAACGGATGGAGGTGACACTGCGAGAGAGCGAGGAACGGTATCGCACCATACTGGAGCAGGCTGCCGACGCGGTCTTCATGCGCAACGAGACTGGCCGGATACTGGAGGCCAACCAGAAGGCCTGTCAGAGTCTCGGCTATTCGAGGGAGGAATTGCTGGCCAAGTCCATTTGGGACATTGATCCCGAGGCGCTCCAGGCGGGAAAGCAGCGGCTATGGGGCAAAATCATTGCCGGCGAACAATTCACATTCGAGAGCCGCCAGCGGCGCAAGGACGGCAGCTTCCTTCCCGTAGAAGTAACGCTGGGTCTGGTGCGCCTCCCGTCTGGCCCGGCAGTGCTCGGCCTCGTAAGGGACATCACCAAGCGCAAGCGGGCGCAGGAAGCCCTGCGCGAGAGCGAGGAACGTTTCCGACGGGCGGTGGTGGATTCGCCGTTCCCTATCATGCTGCACGCCGAGGACGGCACAATTGTCCAGGCCAGCAACTCATGGTGCGAAATCACCGGTTATACCCGCGAAGAACTCGCCACCATCGCCGACTGGACCGAGCGGGCTTACGGCGAAAGAAAGACGCTCGTGCAGGCGGAGATTGACCGGCTCTACGGCCTGAGTCACCGGGTGGCCGAGGGCGACTACACCATCCGCACCAAACGCGGCGGCACGCGCATTTGGGATTTCAGTTCCGCGCCATTGGGCCATCTGCCCGATGGCCGGCGGCTGGTCATCAGCATGGCGATGGATGTGACGGAGCGGCGGCAGGCGGAGGCGGCGCTGCGCGAGAGCGAAATGTCTCTAAGAGAAACGCAGCGCATTGCCCGCCTGGGCAGTTATGTTCTTGATGTCGCCAGTGGCTCATGGAGCAGTTCCGACGTGCTGGATAAGGTCTTTGGGATTGACGAAGCCTATAAACGCTCGGTTGAGGGATGGCTGGCACTGGTCCATCCGGACGACCGCACAATGATGAGTGACTATTTTAGAAACGAGGTTCTTGCCCAGGGCCGGACCTTCGACAAGGAATATCGCATTGTCCGGCACAACGACCAAGCGGAGCGCTGGGTGCATGGATTCGGCAAGCTGGAATGCGATGCGGAGGGCCATCCCCCGAAAATGCATGGCACGATTCAGGACGTCACCGAGCGCAGGCAGGCCGAGGAGGAGATTCGCCAATTGAATCGGACCCTGGAGCAGCGGGTGAAGGACCGCACCGCCCAGCTCGAAACCGCCAATAAGGAGTTGGAGGCCTTTTCCTACTCCGTCTCGCACGACCTGCGGGCGCCTTTGCGGGCGATTGACGGCTTTGCGCGCATCCTGGAGGAGGATTACACCGCGCGCCTGGACGACGAAGGCCGTCGCCTCTTGGGCATCATCTGTGGCGAAGCCAAGCGCATGGGGCAGTTGATCGACGACCTGCTGGCCTTTTCGCGGATGAGCCGCCAGCAGACGGAGTTGGCGCAAATTGACATGACCGCCCTGGCCCAAGCGGTGTTTGACGAGCACGCGGCGCAGGCCCCGGGCCGCCAGCTTCGGTTGAAGCTCCAGCCGCTTCCTCCGGCCCGGGGCGACCGCGCCCTGCTGCGTCAGGCGCTGGCGAACCTCATTTCCAACGCCATCAAGTACACACGCTCCCGGGCTGTGGCCGATATCGAGATCGGTGGCCGCGCGGATGGCGGAGAGAATCTCTATCACGTGAAAGACAACGGCGTGGGCTTCGACATGAAGTATGCGGGCAAGCTGTTCGGCGTCTTTCAGCGGCTGCACACCGCAGACGAGTTTGAGGGGAACGGCGTGGGGCTGGCTCTGGTTCAGCGCGTAATCCACCGGCACGGCGGACGGGTCTGGGCGGAGGGGAAGTTGAACGAAGGCTCCACATTTTATTTCACACTGCCGATAGGAAAGAATAGGATATGACTATCACGGACAGAGTGGATATACTGCTGGTGGAAGACAATCCGCGCGATGCAGAATTGGCGCTGCGTGCCCTGAAGAGCCGCAACCTCGCCAACAAGTTGCTCTGGGTGAAGGATGGCGCAGAGGCGCTGGAGTTTATCTTCGGGCGCGGCACGAACGGCAAGCGGAAGGTTTGTGGCCGCACCAAGGTCATCCTGCTGGACTTAAAGCTTCCCAAGGTGGACGGCTTGGAAGTGTTGGAGCAACTCAAGGCGAACGAGGAGAGCCGGATTATCCCGGTGGTGGTGCTCACCTCTTCCCGCGAGGAGCAGGACATTGTGCGGAGCTATAAGATGGGCGTGAACAGCTACATCGTGAAGCCCGTGAACTTCGACAAGTTCGCAGAAGCCGTCGCCCAACTGGGTTTATACTGGCTCCTGCTCAACCAACCGCCAGAAGCCCCCGCCAAGGCCCGCGACTCGACTCCCTAAGCATGAGCGGCGAACTCCGCCTCCTGATCCTCGAAGACCGGCCCGCCGACGCCGAACTGGTCATGCATGAGCTGCGCCATGCGGGCATCCAATTCGTGGCAAAGCGCGTCGCGACCGAAGCCGATTTCCTGGCCCAACTCCGCGACAGCCCGCCTGACTTCATCCTGGCCGATTACTCGCTGCCGACTTACGACGGCCTGTCGGCGCTGGCGACCGCCCGAAAGGAATGCCCCGAAATCCCGTTCATCTTCGTCTCCGGCTCAATGGGAGAGGAGACCGCCATTGAAGCCCTGCATCTAGGGGCGACAGATTACGTGCTGAAACAGCGCCTGACCCGTCTGGGGCCGGCCGTGCACCGGGCCTTGCGGGAAGTCGAGGAACAAGCCCGGCGCCGGCGGGCGGAACAGGCGCTGCGCGCCAGCGAGCAGAATTATCGGGAGATCTTTAACGCCACCAGCGACGCGATTATGGTGCATGACGCGGCCACCGGCGCGATCCTGGACGTCAACCAGACGACGCTGAACATGTTCGGCTATTCCCGGGAGGAACTGCTGTCCTTGGCGGGCGAGGATTTTCGGGCGGGCGAGCCCTTCTCCCATCAGGAAGCAGTGCGGCGGATTCGGCAGGCCTTCGCCGAGGGGCCGCAGGTCTTCGAATGGCACAGCCGGAAAAAGAACGGTGAGCTGTTCTGGACCGAGGTGGCACTGCGCGGCACCCGCATTGGGGACAAAGAACGGGTTCTCGCGGTGGTGCGCGACGTCTCGGAGCGCAAGCAGACCGATGAGGCGCTCCGGGTTTCCGAAGGGCGTTTCCGATCGGTCTGGGAACATTCCCTTGACGGCATGCGCTTGACGGACCGCGCGGGCCACATCCTGGCCGTCAACGAAGCGTTTTGCGGGCTCGTAAAACTGCCCTGTGAGAAACTGATCGGGCAGCTCTTCCCTGTGGCCTACGAGGGACACGGCGCGCATGAGGATATCGAGGCTTACCAGCGGCGCTTCGAAACTGGCACCTTCGAGCCCCGCCTGATAGCACACCTGCGGCTATGGAATTCCGAGGAGCTGGACGTCGAAATCTCCAGCTCGTTCGTGCAATCGGGCCTTCAGAGCAAAGCCCTGCTCAGTCTTTTTCGGGACATTGGGGAGCGCAAACGGGCCGAGGTGCGCGTGGCGGCCTTTTCTCATTTAGGCCACCAGCTCAGCGCTGTCGTGAGCGCGAGGGAGGCCGGCGAAATCATAGTGCGGGCGGCTGATCAATTGCTCGGCTGGGACGCTTGTAGCTTCGCCTTGTATTCCGCTGCGGAGAACGCGATTCACCGTGTGCTGAGCCAGGATACGGTGGATGGCCGGCGCATCGAGAATATCCCACCGGACGATGATGCACCGCCTTCCCCCTTTATTCGGCGCGTGATTGAGGAAGGGGGACAGTTAATCCTAAAGGAGAACCCAGACGAAATGCTGCCTGGCAGCGTGGCCTTCGGCAACACCACGCGCCCCTCCGCTTCGATCCTCTTCGTTCCTGCCCGGGCCGGAGTGGAGGTCGTAGCCGTTCTTTCCATTCACAGTTACACGCCTAAGGCTTACGACGAGCGCGGCTTGGAGACTCTGCAAATGCTGGCCGACCACTGCGCCGGCGCTTTGAAGAGAATTCGCGCGCAGGAAGCCCTGAGCACGAGCGAAGCGAACTACCGGTCGCTGGTGGAATGCTCCCCCGAGGCGATCTTACTGCACCGGGACGAGAAGTTCGTCTATGCCAACCCGGCGAGCCTGAAGCTGCTGGGCGCAGCGATGCCCCAACAAATCCTTGGGCGTCACGTATCCGACATTGTGCCGCCGGAGAATCGCGACCTTATCCACCGGCGGGTCCGGCAGGCTGCCGAGGGAGTGGCGGCTCCGCCGTTGGAACAGAAGATTCTGCGGCTCGACGGAACCACCCTGGACGTTGAGGCGACGAGCATCCCCTTTACTTATGAAGGCAAGCCCGCAGCGCAGACCATCATGCGCGACATCACCGGGCGCAAACAGCTCGAGCAACAGTTGCGTCAGTCGCAGAAGATGGACGCCATCGGCCAGCTTGCTGGCGGGGTGGCGCACGACTTCAACAACATGCTCGCCGTCATCCGTGGCAACGCCGAACTGGTGCTGATGGACGTGGACCAGCACACGCCGGCGACCAATGAATGCCTGAAGCAGATTATGGCTGCGTCGGAGCGCGCGGCCAACCTCACCCGGCAGTTGCTCGTCTTCAGCCGGAAGCAGGTCATGCAATCCCAGCCGCTGGTGCTGAACAAGGTGATTGCAGAGCTGACCAAAATGCTCAAGCGGATCATCGGCGAACACATTGACCTGGAATGCCGTTATGCCGATCCGTTGCCCTTCGTCCAGGCCGATGCCGGCATGCTCGAGCAGGTGCTCCTTAACCTCGCCATTAACGCCCGAGACGCCATGCCCCGCGGCGGTCATTTGCTCATCGCCACGGACACAGCCAGTTTCGATACCGCTTACGCCCGCAACCACCCGGGGTCGGGCGCTGGCGAATATGTCCGCCTGACGGTGACCGATACCGGCACGGGCATCGCCCCGGAGCATTTGCCGCGAATCTTCGAGCCGTTCTTCACCACCAAGGAAGTTGGCAAAGGCACTGGATTGGGCCTGGCCACTGTTTATGGCATCGTCCGGCAGCACCGGGGTTGGATCGAGGTCTCCAGCCAGCACGGCGCGGGCGCCACGTTCAAGATCTTCCTGCCGGTCATCCCGGCCCCGGCGGAGGCCGCCACGGCCTCCAAGGCTGAGACCCAAGTCCCCGGCGGCGCCGAGACCATTCTGCTGGTGGAAGACGAGTACGCGGTGCGGGCCGTCACCCGGCGCGTGCTGGAGAGTCAGGGCTACAGGATTTACGAAGCGACCACAGTGCGGGAGGCGCTGGAGGTCTGGCGCAGCCACGCGGAGGAAATCGAGTTGCTGCTCACGGACATCGTCATGCCCCAGGGGCTCACCGGTCGCGAGCTAGCCGAGCAGTTGCGCGCGCAACGGCCCGCGCTGAAGGTCATCTTCATGAGCGGCTACAGCGC